>Ga0058698_10000327_pt1 | contig 27865 bp, 24 predicted proteins | sample AgamicAsSfe_FD_67288 | JGI IMG/M metagenome (GOLD analysis project Ga0058698, IMG submission 67288) | Agave microbial communities from Guanajuato, Mexico - As.Sf.e | ecosystem: Host-associated > Plants > Phyllosphere > Phylloplane/Leaf | place: Guanajuato, Mexico | collected 2012-05-30
AGTGTTGGCAGCAAGCTACTAGTCCGACTGACTGGGCAGGTTGTGAAATTGCGGACAAGTAACATCGGGCAGACGTCATGGCCGCCTGCGCTTAGCGACACCCTGCATGTGAATTTCCCGGCCCAACACAGCAAACTACACAACGCGTCGCGCCCCGCATTGCGACCGCTTTGGGACATGCACACGCGGACGCCAGCTGGCAGATGGTCCGACAATGGCTGACGACGACCTGGACGACTTCTCTGACGATGACTTCGACGACCTGCCCGCCAACGCGCTCGACGACCTCGAGGCAAGCGCCATCAGGGCGACACAGCAGCCACAGCAGCAGCAGCTACTGTTTGACCCAGAGGCCGACTCTGACGACTACGGCCTTGAAGATGGCGACGAGGTAGTCAACTTGGACGACGCGTCTGGTCCCCCGCGTGCGTCGCAGGACTACGACTATGCTTACGACTACGACCACAACCAGAACGGAGATGGGCAGACATACAATGGCCAGATGGAAGTGGAAGAGCAGCCGCGCCCGTCGCAGGCTGACCCCAACGCGCTACTTCAGCGTATCAAGAAGGTGCGATGCCTGCCCCTTCGGTTTCCACTCGTCTCACTAAACATCGCAGTTAGAGCAAGACAAGGCGCGCGAGAGAAGAGAAGCCGACGAGCTGAAAGGGAAGCTACAGACAAAGTCGGGCGAGGCCGACACCCTTCGAAGACGCTACGATGCCGAAAGTCGTCGACACGAGCGCCAGCTGGCCGACCAGCAGCAGGCCCACGGTACTGAACTCGCCAAACTGCGTGCCGAGATGGAGAGGCTGCGCCAGGAGAAGGAGTCGGTACAGACGGACAACATGTTCAATCAGCATGACGCACGAGAGACGAGCATCGCGCGACGGCCTGGGAGGACCATGCCGTCACGGCCAAAGTCGGGTCCGCCCGTCGTCAGTCCAGCCGGCACCCCGAAGAAGGGGCAGAAGACAAGAGGTCCGCTGGGCGATGGCTTCGCCGATGACGATGTTATCATGGCGTCACCGTCCAGGCACGGCGAGAGGCAGAAGACGGCGACACCCAAGCAGGCGGGCAAGAGGAAACGACAGACGATAGACCAGAGCCCCATACCATTGCCTGCGCTGTCGCTGAGCCAGCCACGAAGCCAACCAAAAGAAGAAGAGCCAGCGCCTGTCGCAGCACCTACGCTAGATGTTGGACTACTCGAGCACTTTCGACGCGACGATCAACGATTCACCCTTCTTCATCGTCTGCTCTCACATACGTCCTCGAATGGCACCGATCGCATACTCGAAGCACTTACCCTGCATGCATTTCCGTCTGACGTATCCAAGAAGCTGTCTTCGATTGTGTATGATGCACTAGCGAACATAGCCACTGCTGATGTGCACGAGTTAGCGCTACAGATATGTCACATCTTTCTTGATCTATGGAAGCGCTGTCAGACTGAGAAGTACTATGCTCCGATTTCGTTGATCCTGGATGCGCTGCACTTCGTTCTGGCATGTGAACCGACCGAGACTGCGGTCGGCATAGCAGACCGCGTCGTACCGCTCATCATCGCCTCCGTTGATCTTGTAGCCGATCCCATCTCGAAAGCAGCCAAAGGAGGTGAGAAAGCTATTGCCGACCTCTACTCTCCAAAGCAACGGGAAATTGCGTCTCGCATCGACGTCGAGGACTGTCTTGAACTACTGTATCTCGTTGCGAGCAGCTGTCTTTCGTCAGTAGACTCTGAAGCTATAATCCGTTTGTGGCAGGCAATACCCTCGACCTTCGCTATAATGCTCCTTGTCAAAGAGCAGCCACAATCACAGATCATGCTCATGTTGCGCATACTTGATACCTCTGCACTACCTACCTCAGTAGGACCTATAACCACTGCGGATTCTCCTCAAGACAATCAAGCAAACAACGAAGATGCTCTCATCAATCGCCTCACCAATCTTTTCACCGAGATACCCAAGCTCATCCCCGATCCTGCGGCTTCTCCCAGTGCACTTCCAGCACTCTCCGAAGCAGACCTCTGGGACCTCCGCTTTCTTGTCATCTCAGTACTTACACAATTTTCTGTTTCAGAGTACGGCTCTAGTCGTCTGGCCCAGAATCGCCTTTGCATTGGCCGATTGATCAAGTACCTTGATCACTGCGTTACAAGCCTCTATCGGCATCCCATCTCGCCGACTCAAGACCGGAAAGTCGATTCCATCAATGCCACGATGAAGCTGATCTATCACGTCGCGACGACGAATGCCAACTTCGATGTCAAGAGCAAGTTGGTGAATACGCTGGGCGGGCAGCATGCCTATCTCGTTGCGCTTACCCGCTTGGCGTTTAGCGAGGGACTAGTGCTAGAAGCGGGAATTGAAGACGAGGTCGTGAACATGGCGCATGACATCCTAGATGAGGGACTGAGCATGGAAGAGGGTGATGCTTTTGGAAAAGTGTTTAGTAGTGGAAGCACTGTCTAGACGCATTGGGTAGCCATCCTCCGAACATGCGCCGCAGGTGTCAGACATGCAACGTAGCACCCACATCCTCAACTTCCAGTAGTATCACGACTCCGGCGTTCCCCCTACAGGAGCAAGCTCACACATGATTACGACGTCTATTCCTTATGGTTGTTGGCAGAAGGCATAGACATCGACATCTTGTATAATCACTCATCTGGTTCACACATAGTTGTATTACTAGGGCTCATGACGGTACTGCATTGGGCGGCGTTCAGGACATTGGAAACATTCTTTCATATCCAAACAGCGAATGTCCAACACCATCTTCAATACTAAACATGTTCCTGCGCCCATCCCAATACCTTCTTCAAAACCTCATCCCCACACTCATCATGCAACAGCTCATGCCTTCCCCCTGCATAAACACCGAACTCTTTATCCTCACTTCTTATCTCCTGCACAAACCTCTCACTACCCCTCCAATCACAATACGTATCTGCATCCCCATGCAGCACCATCGTCGGCACAGTCCAGTCTCCCACTTTCGCCATGACAGCATCCGTAACATCCACAGCCGTAGCAGCAGTCAAGAAGCAAATTGCCTTCTTCGAAAACAACGGATCAGCCAGATATTTTTCAATCTCAGGTTTACACCGTGTAAGGCCTGAGATGTCGACGTGGCGACCCGGTATAGAAACTGTTGGCATCGTGCGCGCTGCTACGCCTACCGCTAATCTCGCTGCGTAGGGGAACGGACCTGGGAATGCGGGACCGGTGAGAATTACCCCCTTTATGTCATTTGAATCCAGTGTTACGCTCCCAGCAGTAATGAGGCCGCCGAGTGAATGTCCAAACAATATCACTGGCTTCCCCAGCTTCACGGTGTGGTCGCGTAGTTCAACGTGATCAACGACGGCTTTTCCCACGTGAGCTACTGCGCGAACATCACCTGGTGAGGAACCGTGACCCCAAATGTCCATGGCGTAGACGGAGTATCCGGCGGCGAGGAAGTGTGTGATGAGGTTGTGGTGCGAGTATAGGTACCGGGATGCGTATTCCGCGTAACCGTGCTGTAAGACAATAGTTGCGGTGGGTTGGGTGTTGGGTGTCCATGTGTGCGCTATTGTGCCTGATGAGAGGGTTATGGTTGTATGGTTGAGTCCTTGGTTCGGGTCGGGGTTTAGTGCTGGGGTTGGGGGCATGTTGTCGTGGTGATTTGGAAGAGTGGTAGGTCTCCGATACAATGAAGGGACGTTCAACATGTTGACGATTGGAGTCGGTTCAAACTTTGTCCATATATCAGTCTTGCCTGGCTGGTCGTACGAGACCACTCTGTCGCTTGTCGAACTAGGCTCTCGGTCGTCTTAGGCTTCCGGACTGCCGATTTTGTGGCTGCGCTTTGTCGTTAGACATTGCAGATCATGTCACCATGTTACTACTTGTACAAGACATCATTTTCGTTGGGTACAGACGCGATGTCTGTCAGAGTGAAGTAGATTCCGTCCATGTCAACCACGTGGGGAGGGGCACAATGATGTCTAGACAGCTTTAGGCCTAGCGTGTGGGGCGCTTGCTGCGTCTCTACTCTCTGAAGCTGCAAGTTCAATGTATTGTCTTTCGACACAATCGCGTGGGCTGGCGTATGCAATAGATCCTTGGATCACAACAGGTGTAGGGGCACGATCCTTACCTCCCCACTCTTAATGCGTTCTTCCGCGTTCCCTTCGTAATACATCATACCATCGACATGAGCTTCACCAACAAGCTTGTAAGCATCTCCTGGGATGCCAAACTCACTGATGTATCTACGCTTCTCTCCCAGGCGGCATTTGCGCAGGACAAAAGGTGTCTTTCCGCCCATCAATATGGCTATGTTATCACCGCGCTTGAGGTTCCAGGGCCCAATACCGAGTTTCCCTGAGCGTGTGACAAAGAGCTGCCGGTTTACACAGGCGTTGTTAACAGCTTGGCTGTATCGCTCAATCCATGCGGCTTCTTCTGATGGGCTGTATTGCTTCCCGGGCTTGGTCAGACAGTCTGCAGCAACTGTGCAGGTGAAAGCTATTTTTCGTTCTGGGGGTGCTTCGTCAACAAAATTCGACCACTTTACCGTGTCCAAAGTGGCTCCAGGTCTATAAACTCCGGCTACTTCCACTATTTCGTCCATACCCAAGCTGAAAAGAGACAAGACTCCGTACTCAAGGCTGAAATGATATCGCAGGGACGAATTGCCTGAGGCACAGTAAGGTCTCGGCCTTCCAGGTAGTCCATGGAGCGGCCGGCTTTCTTCCACCCCAGCGATATTCAGGCTGTAGTTGCGACACCAACTTGCGCTCCTCAGTTCGGCATTAGCCGCTAATCCTAGTACTCGTAGGTTTCCGTAACAGCGGAGACAAGAGACAGTGAATTGCATGAAAATTTTCTCAGGGGTCATGGTGTAGTCTGCCTCCAGAAGCGAAGGTTGTCCAGCCTGCACCAAGCCCATTAGGCTGTATATCTTGTCTGGACCAAACGTGGCAGACTGTCCGCGAAACCTTTCGACTAGATCTAGCATGGAAAGTCGAACCTTGGAGTCTTCGTGCAGGCTGGCGCGTAGCATCTGCACAGCTGATGCGAACGCAATCCCTTGTTGATAGCATATGATGTTGGAGAAGAACATGAAATTGCTGAGCTCTCGCCACGTAACGTTAAGTGGACCCCTTTGCACGCAAACATTCTGACTAACGACCGCCTCTTGAATTACCCACACCCGCTGCCACCACTCGTGGCGCAAGACAGCATCGAGTTCTTCTTTGATACTTTTCACGTGCAATTGTGTTCGGAAGCTGCTCAGTAGCTTCTCCTTCTCGTGAGAAGCCGCATTGCTAATATGAAAAATGGTTCTGAATACGATAGGAGTCGTAGATGTTGCCTCGCCAAACCATATGATCGTTCTGGAAGCCTTACTATAAATGTCGCGCATCATCTGCACTTGTGATCCTCTTTCGACAGTATTGGATTGATCAATACACATTGCGTCAATCCAAAGAATACGATCGCGTTCGGTAAGGCGAAGCTCTCGAAGTGCCGTAAAAAGGTTGTGCGTGATCAAAAAAGGCTTTTCGTTGACCTGAACTTTGTAACGCTTTACAGACACACCCCAAACATAGCTCAATGCCTCGAATTCGAGATTGTTCAAGGGGCCAGTGACTAGCTCACATTTAATGGCATCATTGTTCTCTCCACTCTTAAGACGGACGACTCGAATGCTTCTAGAATCAATCGCAAGCGGAGAATAGGCGTCTGAGTTCTTTTGCAAGATTCTGCGAAGCTGTCTAGGATATATGACCTCGAATAGCGGGTATCTGTATGTCGAAACCCAAATAACGAAGCCGACCGAAAGCAGTGATTGTCGAAAAAGTCGGATAGGGATATTGATAGTAAGGAGAAGCAGACTCCACCCGATATATACAATCCACATGGAATACAACTTAATGGTTCCGTATGCTAAATATGGGCATGTCAATGCCAGAAAGACGAGTCTCGACGTCCATGAAAGTGTAGACATCGCTTCGGGTAGCCCTCGCCAACCTTGCATCATTGTGGGATGGAAAGACAGCGCCCACATACTGCGAGTAGCCTGGAATCTCCGTAGCAGATCTTTCGAGAAGGTAGAAAGACTGCTACTGTCTCGATCCGAGCTAAAGTGATAGATCGAGTCAAAGATAATGTACGGCGTAATCCTGGTGCCGACTGGACAACGCTCCCAGAATGTTTTGTCCATTCTTCTTATGATCCATGACATGGCTTTGATCGGATAGGTTACAATTTCTTGAGTAAAGTGTGCGAAAACAGTTGTACAGTGGTTCGGTCGAGACACTCTTTCGTGTTCCGCGTTCGGGGATGCGGTAATTTTGTTGTGAAAGTCGTAGTCGGACGTTTTGGACGCGGAAGTTTTGTACGAAGCAGTTGACATTCTAGAAATATTGATGGTAGTAGATCCACTCGTCGACTATCTGCATTGCTTTGTAGGCTGAGGGCGCGATAGATTCCCAGCGGGTACAAAAGCAACAAGAATGAAGTCTAGGCATCTACAGCAAAGGCCCGTACTGTGGTTCGAGCAAGCTCACATCAAAAACTTTATTTGTTAGGTGGTCCGCCTCAGGTTGCTCGAAGATGGTGGGTGTGCTGCGCCTTCCTCGGCATCCAGGCATACTACCCACCACGTCGCCGCCAACATAAGCCGCCACTGACGCACTGGGTCTGCACGCTTAGCGCAGGAAAACTCATTTCTTTCAACCGCATTTATTCTATAGCGATTGCGATGAGAGAGAGAGAGTGTGTGTGTGTGTAGAAAGACCACAAGGAAAGAGCTTCGCTAGCATTACAACGTAAGGGCTATGGCCTGATCGTGCTCGGATATGTATTTATAGATATAAGGCGTGCCGCATTGCTCGCTCCATGCAAGGCCTGCGATTATCGTTTCAGCATTGGTGCGAAATCGCGTTGCTATGAGCAAAGTATGCAACGCATGCTGGATCGAATGTTTGGAGGCCTTCCACTTTCTTGAGGTAACATGGGATTGCCCGGTGGAAACTGTATGACAACATTCATGGATCTTATATCAAATTGAAAATCGTTGGAAACAGTCGCTTTTGACCTCTTCTGATGTTATCCCTCATTCATAAGATTTTACAACAAGAGTCCTCCAATCACGCCAGCAACAACAGTAAGAAGGCCACCACCGACAACAGCATTAGCATCCGCAGCGCCCGTAGACTCAACCACGGAACCTGAGCCAGTTGGGCTGACACTTCCAGAACCAACTGCAACACCAGTGCTTGCAACAGATTCCAGCTTGGAGCCAGACATGCTGTGTGAGCTCTTCATCGTAGCAGAGGACTCTGCAGCCTCTGTGGTAGTGGTCTCCGCTTGAGCGTTAAGCTTGTCCGCACCAGCTGTGACCACTAAGCCAAACGTGCTAACCATATCGGCGTCATATGTCGTCGTGCTGGTGCCGGGGAAGTTGGCTTCGGTACCACTAGCACTTTCCTTGCAAACCGCGCTCTCAGCAACCACGCAGTCCATCGTAGCGGTGAAGTCCGAGTCTGGGCTTGGATCTCCCATATTGATGTTGTAAGTCGAAGGTCCGACAACGAGAGTTTGAGCAGGGAAGAGACCACAATCGAGAGATTCAGGAGCGCAGGCGAGTGAAAGAGTAGTGGCGGTGGGATTCGCCGTAATGACGGAGGCGTAGAAGTCGGTAAAGACGGACGGGGCGTCAGTGGAGCCGATACCAATCCATGGGACTGAGATGGTTGTTGAAGCCTTTTGAGCAGCAACTAGACTGATGAGGGAGGCAAAAATATATCTTGAAGCCATGATGATATGTTGGTAGTATGTAAGTTTTAACGAGAGTAGTTACTGATGCAGCGCACAGATCAAAACGAGCGACTTGGTTGGCAGAATGAGCGACGAAGAGCGATGCTTACCATTGACTTGCTAATGCGGCTTCTTAAATATAAGACTTTCGCGAAGTTGTACAAGCTATCATGAATCTAGCTCTTTGCCGGTTGTGGCGTTCTAAAGGGGCTGGCGCCTGATGTTTAGCGGCCCTGAAAATTTCCCCCTCCCGCGGACGCCTACAACACGCCAATTACCGTGCTCAAAAGACCATTAGGATCGTGAGCTATCAGGCGAAGCCGGGCCGTGCGGCCATTGTACGCCTGGTGCGACTCACTGGCTGTGCAGAAGCAATGCATGCCTGTCTGCTTGGACGTACATGAGATGCGACGTGAAAAGACCGGGCAAGGTTCGTGCGCGATCATTCAACATGCTCTTTTGGGCTATGTCCGACTCGGTCCAGAAGGTTATCCCACCAAGTAAAGTATGGCTCGTAGCCTCCGCCGCCTCGTGCATGATGAAGACTATGCTTCCGCGCACCACCGCCCCAACCCTTGGGTAGAATCTTCTCATAACCCCATGGCAGATCGAGTCCTGAATGCAGTTCGACTAACAGCCAGACAAATATAGGCACAAACAACGTTCGTGTGAAGACATGACTCTTGATTATATTTAGGCTGAAGTTGGCCAGCAGCACCAAGCCCAGACGCTCAAAGATGTGCAGCTGATTCGTGATCTGGGGGTGTATCTCGGCGTGTCGATGATGTGGAGCGTGCCACCGCTTGACTACAGGTATGACGTGTAGCGAGAAGTGGAAGAGGAAGAAGAGGGCGTCGTAGAGGAAGAAGCTTGCGGCAAGCTCGAGGGCGACTCGTCGACTTGAAGGGGGGAGGTCTGGTAGAGCACGTTGTGTTTGCAGCGGCGAAGAAATCGTCATATTATGCAGGGTCGGCACCAGAAAGGTACTGCGATATGTTGAGGTGGAGTTGTTCGCAGCGATTGCAGCGGCTGCGGCGTGATAGTTGCCCGACTCAAGCATCGCCGTGAGCGGCACATCGGCAAACTTCTTGATCATGGTCAGGTCCATGAGCAGCAACGGCGTCATGTACGTGGCGGCCTCACCCCATCGCCGCGAAGGTCGTCGCATGCCGTGTGGTTTCTTCACGTCTTCCCCGTTCTTGCCCTCCTGGACGCCAAACCTCCATTGCGGGTTTCGCAGGAAGACGACTGTCATAGAAACTTCGATCGCTGCATATAGAGAGACGGTCCAGATGGTCTCGAAGGTCGAGAGGCGGTACACAGGATTCTGTATCAGCCATTGCCACAAAGGCGTAAGGACAGGCTGATACACGGCTGGGAAACCGACAGCAGAAAAGAACAGAGCTCCTAGGACGGTTCGGTACGTTGCAGCCATGAATTGTAGTATTTCAAGCGATGAAGAGCTCCATTGTGTCTATCATTGTTCTGATAATTGCCTTCGGTAGGCGTTGTCTGGGCATTCACTCTTGACGTCATCTGAATTGGAATCGGAATGGTTCCGACGGGATTCCAGTCTCTCGCCTGAACAACGATTATCGTTCTACGTTGAACTGGTACCTACAACAGCCATGCTGGACATACAGCTTCGACCGATCAAAGACACGTTGTTCGATTCTATTACACATCTCATCCCCTCCTCTCTTTCCCCGCTCGCCATCACCATTCTCGCCTTCTTCTCTGGTGTCATTTCCTGCATCTACGCCGCTTCCAACAACATCCTACTGAGCACCGCATTTTGGGCACTCAACAGAGCACTGGATTGTCTCGATGGAGCCGTCGCCCGAAAACGTAATCAGTCTTCAGATCTTGGTGGTTACTTCGACCTTCTGGGCGACTTCATTGTCTATTCAGCCATCCCAATAAGCTGCGCCTTAGCACAGAACGAGAACTTTAATGCGAGGAGGATTTGGTTCTCAGTGGCTGTCTTGGAAGCCTCTTTCCATGTCAACAACTTTGTCTTGTTCTACATAGGCGCCATCCTGGAGAAGCGTAAAGGCAGTGGCAGAGGTGAAAATACGACCAGGGTCAAAGAGCTGACCAGCGTCGCAATGCGACCAGCACTCATCGAAGGAACTGAAAGTGCAGCTTTCTTCACGGCCATGCTCGTATATCCTTGCTACTTGCAACAACTGTCTTGGGCAATGGCTCTTCTAGTGTGGTTGGGAATCGCTCAACGAACAAAGTGGCTGGTGGAATCGCTTGGTTAGATAGACAAACAAGCTACAAAGATGAAGAGGGTCTTTCCTGCTTTACAATACCTTTCTCGCACAGCCGCGAAATAACACTTCGTGCGTCTCCTTTGCACGCTGCAAGCTCTGAGTTGGTCATCACCTCCGTAAGGTTACCGCTGGCTCCTTTCGATATAATGGTCGGGTAGCGGATGGTATTGGATTCAACGAAATCCTTTATCTACGCATATTTAGTGTACAAACTCAAGAGCGTTGCATCTTTCAATAACAGACACGTACTTCATCAGACAGCTCATCCCGGTGCCACTGGACAATCTTATAGCCAGAGTCGGCTTCGATCACCTTCTTTGCTTCAAGCCAAGTTGGTGTCTCCTTCAGTGACAATCCGCCATGTGTGATATCGCCTGGTTACATCAGCATACGGTATTCTCTATTGATCACCTTAGTAAGTGAAGCGTACAGGCTGCACATGCTGGATTCTCCTCAGTAGAATGGCAAATCTTACGATATCCATATCGCAGCTTGCCAATGATGGATGCGTCGGCATTGTATAGGACATAAAGTGTACCCGACATCCTCGAAAATGCCATGTATTGAGAACCGTGTGATGATAGGCAAACCGATGTCAAGCCTCCAGGTGGTTGGGATGCAATGATCGATGACGTATATGCTGCACGGACCTTGAGTGTCTGTCAGCCGAGTGGTCTTCTCAGCAAGCCACCAAAGTCATCAACCTGGTCGTAAATACTCTCCTGAACCCATAATCGGCGTAACGCTCATCCTCTTCGACCGACAGATCAAACTCCGCTTCAATCCAATCTTTGGTCAGACCTATGTAATGCCCTCGGATCCTGTCAATCTCAACAAGGCCTTCTCAGCAGCGCATGCTACGACAACTTCCATCGCTGCATTACTGTTGTTACGGTATGCATCATGGCCAGTACCTCTGCCGAGGAGCGCATCTACACAGGACACGAATGAGAAGGAGCAGCACCTAGACGACACGCAAAATCCCATGATCAATGGCCACAATCGTATGGCCAACGCGCTGACCGCATGGGAAACGGTATACCTACTATACGATACCTACACTATGGTTCGCACATATCGCATGAAAAACCGATTGTCATTTCGCGCTGCTTTGGGCGTTGCGGCTCGCTCGTCGCCTGTCGCTTTCGCCCATCATGTGTTGCTCTCATCCGCATTCCTCGTATTGCAAGCATATATTGCAGCGGGCAAAGAAAAAGGGATGTGGGTGATCACTGCATTCTTGCTAATGAATGGCAGTACACCATTGATGCATGCTCGATGGTGGAATCGGCAACAGACAGGAACATCAAATACTGCAATCGATGTTGCTTTTTTGACTACGTTCGCCGCTTCAAGATTTGGTGTTGTTGTTTGGATCTTGACAAAATACGGCCAACATCATGGTATCGGCCCATGGCAATCATATACAATGCTGAGGAAACGATGTCAAATCGGGACTGCTATGCTAGTAGGGTTGAATGGTCTCTGGTGGACCATACTGGCTGTCAATGTAGTAAAGAGGAACATCAAACGACGACTATATTGAGATTGTCTCATGTGGAACTACGCGATACACGAACCATGATAGGCTCCGATGGTCTTTGCGTGGGCAACTGCTTCATATGCTGAGCCCAATCCTCTGGCCTCACCGAATGATTCGGTTCCCACCCCAGCCAACCGCGCACCCCATGCGATGCAACATTGCCATGTATACCGATTCCGAGACGTACGAATGTGTCTGCTACAACCAGAGCAATCTCGCGAATCGCGTCGCGACCCAAACATGTCTTTAGACCCGCCCCGAAAGCTACACCGGGCGGTACACTCTCGTCCAGATATCGGTTCGCGTCAAACACATCCCAAGACGATCCATAAGCTGTCGGATCACGGCCACTGCCTACGAAGTAGAGCCAGCAGTCCCATCCTTTTGGTATCTTTATGTCAGCCTGATCTCCTGGTGATGAGATGATATTATCTCTTGTGGACCGTCTCATGATGCCTACAATGGGTGGGCTGAGCCGCTCTGTTTCCATGAGTATGGCGCGTAAGCGTAGCGAAGTTCTGTCAGGATCACCTCCACTAGCCAAAGACTCTGCTAGCGACTGGCCATCATTTGTTTGGTACAAGAACAGGTTCAACAGCAAAGCTGTTAAGAGAGACGCCAGCGCTTTGACTGCAAGGCTGCTCGTGAAAAGGACAGAGTGCTTTGCTACATCCTCCAACTCGCTGTCATCTGCAGTAGCAAATGGGCACGCACTTTTTTTCTCTTTCAGATGCTGCGAGATCCTGGCTTGCAGCTTTCTGTTCGCCTCTTTGCCCTTCTTGCGAGGTGAATGCCAGAAGCCTGTGTTGACGGTCACCGGAAACAACGAGAACTGGCCTCGAAGTAAGTCTTCCTGCAAACTTTCTATCGTATCAAATAAACTGCTGTTGCTGCCGAGGTCCAGAAATGTTCCAAGCAATATCTTCCACGAAAGCGTCTTTAAGGACTCGTACATGTCGATTTCCGATATTGAAGGTTCAGAGAAATGCTGATCAGTGTGCAAACCCACTACAGAACGGAGCATCTCTTTCAAATCCTTCATTCTTGTTTCCCATGTTTGACGCATGGAAGTATGTTTTTCACCATCTGTCAGTAACAAGTTCGGTGACGGAAAGAATGGTGCCATCAGCTCAGAGTACGCGCCACAGGCTTCATATCCTGCCGCATCCTGGGCGAGAACTTGATGGATCTGCGCATATGAAGAAACAATAGCGACATTGCGATTTAGCACTTTCGCTCGAACTATTGCCCGGTTCTCCACAGCTTCTGGGTGTTCTTTTTGGAAGGCGAGGATACGCGATGTGATGAATGACTCTGGCGAGTTGTGAAAAGAAAAGCTCTCGGCAAACCCTCGCAGTGTCGAGGAACTACCTAGAGGAAGTTGTGGTTCTGGCTTAGACATTGTGAGCTTTGGAATTGGCCACTGAGTCCAAACTGCGGCAACGCTTGACCCCATATCACGACGGTTGTATCGGCTGCGGGGTGTTGTGGTTGTTACGTCATCGACTTTGCGCCACGGCTTGGTAGCTACAAAGTCTATACATGATCCCTCGATATCTTTGAAAAGTGTTCGCGTGTTACGAACGTTGCACCATGGCATCCGACACCAAACAACCGTACGATCATGCAACAAAAGGTCCTTCCGAAGATGAGGCAATACCTTCCGCACATCCGATTACCCAGAAACGGCCACTACTCTATAACATATACGCATATATCTGCATCCTACTCTTATTAGTCAACTACTTTCTCGCCCAGTACGACAAGTTCATATTATCATATTTCCAGACTTCTGTACTAGCTGATCTTTCACTGAGCTCCACACAATATGGGCTCCTCTCCGGGTATGCAACAGGGATTGTCTACGCCATCCTCGCTTTACCTATCGCTTTCCTCTCTGACTACACGTCGGCTCGTGTGTGGGTCTTATGTGTCACGGCAGCATGGTGGAGCTTATGTGTAATTTTTCAGTCTCTAGCGAACAATTTTGGTCAGTTATTTTGCGCCAGACTTGGAATGGGTGTTGGGCAGGCGAGCGTTGAGGCAATATCTATCAGCCTCATCAGCGACTTGGTAGGATGGAGAAATGTATTCATTGGAGAGAGCATACTCTATGTGGGGGTATACATTGGCGAAGCCATCAGCGGTCAAATCGCCACTGCCTTTACAGAGACTGGTACAAGCTGGCGCATTGCCTTGCGAGCGATCGGCATCACGGGATGTGTCGTCGCAGTACTGTTACGAATCTTTCTGCGGGAACCAAAGAGAAGAGCAAGCCTGGTGCAAATGAGCAGAGAAGATCGTAACAACAACGTGAGCATGGAGTTCGCAGATGTGCCAACCCACTCTCGAGGCACTTCAAGACTGCAGGCCGCCAAGTCTGATCTGGTTGCTACCTTCACATACATCCTGCATATGAACTCATTCTGGCTTCTTGTCCTCTCGGCTGGTTTCCGTCAATTGAGCGGCAATGTCTTCGGATATTACATGCCCAGCTATCTCGGCGACACATACCCTTCACACACCGAGATCTTCTCCCGCTATGGCATCATCGTCGGTGTCGTAGGATCAGTCGCAGTGCTAAGTGGTGGCATCCTCACGTCGGTGCTATGGCCACGTACCCAGCTAACACCAGTTTACCTGACCGGCATCGGAGGCATGATAAGCGCGCTTTTCGTCCTCCTCATGGTCTTCTCGCGCGATATCGCCGGCGGCTCGGAAGACCGAGGCATCAAAATTCTGTACGGCGTCATGAGTCTTGCATATCTCACTGCAGAACTATGGCTAGGCTGCCTCTTTGCGCTCATTGCGTTGCTTCTTCCACCGCGCTACAAGACGTTTGGTCTTGCCATTTGGGGCAGCGTACAAGTACTGATCTATTCGTCAGGACCACAGATCATCGGTCTAGCATTGATGAACGAGGAAACAGCAAGTGAGAGCTACAGGAAGGCTACGCAATTGTGCTTGGCAATCATTATCCCTGTTGGATATTGGCTTGCCGGTGTCGGATTTTTACTCTCCATACCATTGGTGAAGAAAGACTTGAGAGAAGAATTTGTATCGGGAAGGTTGAGTGGAAGAAGGAAGATTAGATCAGCCATCTTTGCTGGAGTATTGGCAGTTGTAGTCATAACATTGTTTGTTGTGAGTTTGGTATACCAGGCGTGAATGCCCTCGTTGGTATATACATGTAGCAGATCAATAGTGATCGACACTCCCAGTAGGCTTTTCTACATACGATGCAGAGCTTACTCTCATCGCCTACTTGAAAGATAATCCCAAGAGATCTTCAATGCCGGCATAGAGCGGGCAAGCGTAATCCGCCTCAAGTAATGGCCTGACGGTCACCCCACTACTTCCATCCTTTCCTAATACACCCAGTTCCTTCCCAAGCGCACTGCCAACCTTTGGCCATCCTACGCCTCCAGCGGGGTTCTTTGCAAAGTTCGCCCATGTTTTTTGCATGAAAGCACTGAGTTGAATCTGCTGTTGCGTTGCAGTGCCAAACTGGTTCGAAAGTGGATACGTGCCAAAGACCTCCGGAATCTCGCTTGTGTGGTATGCACCTGGATTGGGGAAGATACCAATAGAAGGGAAAACAGGGGTGAATAGATACCGGTAAGTTGTGCGTCCGGATATGGCGAGGTAATTTGCCAGCCTACCAGTCGTGCATGTGAAGACTAGATCTGTCCCAAGCCTGTCGGCTACTTCGTACAGATCGGTGATACCTTGTGCGGCATATGCGGCGATGATGGAGTCGCGAACAGCTTTTGACGTGATGTTATATTGATCAAAGAAGCTGTCTACAGCGGCGGTACCGTCGGTCAAGCCGGCCACGGCTAGGAAGACACGCGCTTCGTTGAGGTTAGATCCTAGCATCGTCGGCACATTGGCGAACTTCCCAGTGGATATGCTAAGTCTGACATCAGGTGTTGAGGTGCCATCGTTATTGACTGGTGGAAAAGAAAGCGATTGCGACTCAATATACGCTTTGATATCCACTGCAGGTACCTTGCGAAGACAATCGATGTTTGCGCAGCCGAAGTTTAGCAATACCTGCTTATAGTTTACCAGGCCGTTTCCAGGGAGTACCGCATTCTGAGACTCAAGTATGGCCGACGAGAAAGGTAGTGGGTTCGGTGGGTTGGCTAGCAATTGCTTAACTGATTCGCCGCCTGCGGATTCGCCGAAAATCATCACACGATTTGGATCACCTCCAAACTGAGCAATATTTTCTTGTACCCATTGCAACGCGAACCTCTGGTCCAAGAAACCAGCGTTTTGAAATCCAAACGGCACTTCGGGTGAGTTGGAGAAACCGAAGACTGAGATTGAGCGTGTTAGCCACTGATCATCGGAACGTAAGAGGACAAAAAGACCTACTATTCGTGCGGTAGTTGATAGTGACTACAACAACGTCTTCATTGATCGCGAGAGAGCTTCCATCATAGTATGCTAGTCCGCCAGTACCAAAAGCGAGGTTGCCCTGCACTGATCAGTATCGTTGCAGAAAATAGAGGAAAGGACAACGCTTACCCCGAAAAGCCAAAACATCACTGCCTTTTTGCTGGAAGCCGTAACTCCTGGAGGCGTATATACATTGAGGTATAAGCAGTCCTCGCTCTCCTCAGGTGGTGGATAGGTGGGGTTGTTGAAGTACTCCATAGTTCTGGCACGAATTTCGCCAGTACCTGAGAACTGCTGAATGCATGCTGGCTTGATATTTTGGGCTTGCAGAGGAGTAGACCATGGTGTTGCTGCTTCTGGCGGAGAGAATCGTACTGGAGGCGACTTCGCGAAAGGTACCCCCAGATAGGCGTTGGCTGAGGCTGTCAACGATGGCTGGTTTGCAGGCTTGGTAGTAGTTCCTATGACAACGCCTGAGGCCAGAGTGACTGTCGGTTCATTGTCGACGGGTGCTGAGACGACAGTGGTAATCAACGAGCATAGTAGAAGCGCCTTTCCTAATAATGAAGGGACGTGCAAAGCCATATTGCAGATGACAGAAGGCTGATAGTCAACCTCGAAAGAATTGTAAGAGGTATAAATCTGCTTGATTACTCGACTTCATGATGTGTTACGTCTTATACTGCAATGTGACAACCCACTAAAGGAATTGGAATAAGGTACTAAGCTAAGAGCTCTTTTCGATAGTGTATCTTGCATCGGTGTTTGAATGCGGATCATCATGGGTTATCGTTTAGCCTCGTTAGAGTTGCCTGACTGCAAAAGCAAGATCCAAATTCCTGGAAAGGAGCGCCATCCGCGACTCGAATGAGAAAGGAAGCGAGGGCAGGGAGTTTGCTAATGGTCCTTTGTGTGGCTCTTCCGGACAGTGTCACTCGTCTGTGATGGATGTCCGAAGTTAGAGCGGCTTGGGATCGACGGATGGCGTAAATAGACGCGAGAGTCAGCCTCCTTTTTGACAGACTGAGTCGGTCTACAAAGATAGTCTTTCGGCCTGTCCCTCATGCGAATCAGCTACCAATCAGCTTGCAGACGCTGCCTCGGTACTGCGCAAGCACTCCGCTCGACGCAGATCATCCGTTCATTAGGCCAATCATCGCGTCCGGGTGCCTCGGCAACTTTCAAGGGCCTTTTTCCTAGGCAATACCGCGATACGATGTACGCGATCGTTGCTCGGAAGAGCCCGCAAATGCCAAACGGACTGAACGGCTTCTCCGCATTTTGTCCACTGAACTACAATTTTCGTAGTCGTAGCATTGGCCTACGAGGCATCATGCTGAATACAGGAGCCGAGGCTTATCATCCAAGCTTGCCTAGGTAGCACCCACGATCAGGTGCCTTCGCTGTCGGTGCCGTGGTGTTTCTCGAATTCTCATGTCGCTGTTTTGGGATCTTTACAAGCGCACGTAACAGACATTATCTAGAAGGAGGGTTGCAGTATCTTGAAGTGTACTAGAGTTGTTCTAGTCATAATGCAACAGGGCAGATCTCTTGTCGTCTCGCAGGAGAAATCACGGATCGACGCGAAGCGCCAATTACGTCAGCTGCATCCTTCTTCCATGATCTATTAATTATCACCCCTCATCGGTGTAATCTAACTTATTCGTTCTGCTTCAGTTCTTATCACAGGCTATGAGAATATTGTTTTGGTCGCCCAGAAACTATTCACATTGAAAGTGTTCAATCATTTTCTTTTTATGCATCATTCCTGGCGATCTTGAAACGAGCTCTGGCGAACCTAGAGTGTTCAGACCGCAGGCTGCATGTACCTGAGAGCTTCGCGTCGATAGCGATGACGGCCCAAGACCTCTAAATCTCAGTTTAACCCTAGGCTCTTCTAGTATCGCATCTGTCACGGTTCGTGGCACTGGTGCCGTCGTTGCAAACATCGAACCACCCCAGATCTCAATCATGCGCTGGAACAACGCACAGGAGGAGAGTATATCGTTTATTACTAGAACGAGGTAAGAAGTAATAGTCGATGCACTATTATGACGAAACTATGTAAGACACGATTGTGTTAAAAACTCATTTGCAAAATCTCCAACCAGGTGTCAATTAGACATTGGGCGTAAGACGAGATATGTCAATCCCGAGGGCCTGGAAATTGATGAAACCTATGTTATGGTCGGTATCTTCCCAACAACACCTCGGTCAGTTTGGGGCGATAGAGCAGCCTTTGCTACTGGGATATAGACTCCATATGCTGACATACCAATCTATTGTCATCAATTGTATTACAAACAGGTCACCCCTCCATCTTTCACCGATGAATGTCTCATGAGGATGTTGTGCACGTCCATAGCTACGGCAAGTCGTGCTTATCAACACTCAAGAACTGCTCATCGTCCGCTATCTGAATAGCTGTTATCTCATCAACTCGTACTCCGCCTTTCACGCGATGCTACTTCCGGACAACATCGCTGCAGTACTCGGAGGTGCGTGGCAATTTCTCAACCAGACATCGTAACATTCCGCTCCCCTAAGCCTGCATAGCGTGCTTTTCTAACAGCGCACCAGGAAATATCTAAATGGTACTGATCGTGTCACGGGCGGTCTCGGAAACCATCCTGTGGGGATTCTCATCTATCACCCTCTTGGCTATGTCTCCGTAAATCTGTGGTCCACTGATCCCGGCGCCATCCCCGCTCCCGCCGATGAATACAATGACGCCGAGTGGGCACTTATTGGACATCATACGCTATCTTATGCAGGGCCTCTGCAGGTATGGGAGGGAAGCAATGAGACAAGAGGGACACTCACCCATGGGCCTTTGGTGATGTCATCATATCCGAAGTGGGTAGTGACAGATCAGACCAGAAATTATACTGTATCGGCAAAGGCGTATGAAGGAAGGGATGTGTTGTTGTTATGGGCGCAGAACATCGAAAAGGATTCGTTGTCGAGGTTGCATTGGGCAAGAGCTGCAGAAAATGGATCAAGCTGGGCGACATGAGTCTTGGTTGTAGGAATACGTTCGAAGAAAGAAGTTTAGAGAAATAGGTGACGAGGGTATTGAAGACGATTTTTAAATTGGATGCCGCGGATGTGGTCATGCGCGTCTACTCGTCTTCTTCGGCGATAAAAGGAATGAGGCAAACCAGTCCACCATCATTGATCGAGCCCCCTCATCGCCGTTCATTGATCTTATCTCTTTACGACTTCGATCCTCTCCACACCAACATTTTTCTCGTGTCCCGACTCTAAACCCTTGTTTCTCGCGATGACCTCCTCTTCGGTCAAGATCGGCTTGCCGCGGAGCTGCGCCCACACAGCCTGGTGCATAGGCCTCAGGAACAGGGCGTCCATCTCCTCAAGACTGATACCTTTCGTCTCAGGTACAAAGAAGAAACTCCAAACACCCATCATTAGGAGGATAGTAGCAAAGAAGAAGTACGCGCCATAACCAAGATCCGAGATCATGTATGGCGTGCTGCGTGCGATGATGAACGAACCAAGCCAGGTGTCGGCGGTTGTTAGCGATACGCACAGCATGCGGATGTCGAGAGGGAAGATTTCCGATGCGTAGGTCCAGGTGATACCTTGCCATGTTGCGCAGATGATGAAGGCGTTGACGTAAACGCAGACCATTGCCAGGTAACCCCAACCATCGCGTGAAATATCGCCTCTCAAAGCAGCTCCAGCCGGATCGGCTTTCATGACATAGCCACCGATATACCACATAGGAATGCAACCGAGCGCTGCCCCCCAAATAAGCCCCTTGCGACGCCCAACCTTTTCCACAACGACGAAGGTAAAGGTGAACATGCCGAGTGTCTTCGCGATACCGTAGAAGCCAGTGGAGAATAGCTTGGTCGAAGTGCCGGAAATACCAAGTGTTTCGAATATGCGAGGTGCATAGTAGGTAATAATGTTGACCTGGACAGTTTAGCATCTATTCCGGTATATGTATTGCGTATACTTACACCTGTGAATGACTGTAAGAACATGAGTGCAAGACCAATGGCCATTCGGTTTCGCACACCCTTCTGGAACAGCTTCATAAACTGTGCCTTCTTGCTCTGACGGTTAGCGCTACGCTCTTCGACCTGCGCCCGAATCTCGCTCATCTCGTGCTGAATATACGCATGAGATCCGTCCAGGCAGCGAATCTTACACAAGATACGTTCTGCTCCTTCGAAGTTATCCTTCTTTGCGAGGTATCGCGGTGATTCTGGACACCATGCGACACCGAGAAGCAATAGTAGACCAGGAATGAGCTGGATCGCGAGAGGTACTACCCACTGCGTCTTGCCTTCGACACTGATGGTTCTATCACAAGCATAGTTGATCCAGAAGCCCAACATACCTCCACCTTGGGAAGCAATCTCGAAGATACCGACCAGTCTACCACGAATAGAAGGTGGCGCAGTTTCAGAAATGTAGACAGGTACGACCATACTCGATGCGCCAATGCCTAGACCTGCTACAGCTCGTCCACCATAGATCATATTGAGACTGCCTTGAGAAGCAGTCATGAGTGTGCCACCGAGTAGAAACACTGTGGAAGCTATTATCATTGTCTTTTTTCGCCCAATGCGTTCGGCGAAAGGGAAAGCGAGAAGCGCCCCGAAAAAACATCCCGCCTGCCTATTGTCAGTTTGTGATGACAGGGGGCTAGCGGTACCAAGACTGACCTGGAATGTGGAGACGATATTGCCCTGAATTGTGTCGCGGTTGCTCTTTGCGATGTCATTCATGCCGAAGTCACGAATGAAGGAGGTGAGAGCCATAGTCCCACCGATGACGGCTGTGTCATATCCCACTACTCATGTGTTAGATTTCCACACCCAAATCACTTCACCGAGACCTACTAGCTAGTGCAGACATCGAAGCGATGAGTGCAATGAGGTGGATCCGCCAATTGCGGACCTCTGGCGGGTCCAGAGTACCCGATGCATGAGTGTTGAAGCAGCCCATTCGTTTGTGATAATTGGTATGGGTCGTGAAACGGTCAAGTAAAATTCAGAATTCAGGGTTCAAAAGTTCAGCCGGGTGATGATTCTCTCGAGCGAAGGGTGAGTTGCCTCTTATCCTCGATGCCTCGTCTCGAAGGCATCATTGCCGAGCCATACTTCTGATGCTACCTCACCATCATTACAGTCATACCCCGCGGGGAAATGCACGAGGACTACCATCGTCCCATGTTTACCGCAACACTTGCTGTTCCGAGCTATTTCTCGGATTATCGCAGCGAATCCGGGGAAGGGTCCACTTGGCGTTGGACAAGGTCAAGCCTTACCCCGTAGTTGGCACCCGGGGTCGTGATTCTTTATAGGCAGAAAACGCATGAAGGATGCATGTAAGGAACTTGGCAGTACGACCGTTATCGACGGTGTGGTGGTGAAGCTTGACAGATCAGCGGTTGCTAGTAGCGTGTGCGGGGTAAAGCGGGTCGGTGGAATATCTGTGCCCGTAGCGGAATGCCTTTTTAGACCACACACTTAGTCACCCCAAGCTCTTAATCCTTACCTGTCCGTCATCTAGAGACGTGAGTATACACAACGCACATGTTACGATTCGATAATAGCATGCAGAATACCGTTATAATCATGTATAGTGGTCTGCTGAGCAGCTACAAAGGCATTTATAGCGTAGGCCGAATAGCCCTGGAACCGAGTGTCTAGATTCAGGGTATCAGGCGAAACAACCAAGCTTTGCAGGATGAGCATTTCCGCCCCAAGATACCAAGTACCGACTCAGCCTCCGCCCACATGCAGACAAGGCGAAGGAGCCGCTAAAGAACGATAATATTACGGGATGGACCGTCGAACATGGTGCAACAGGGCGTGGCGACAAGTCGCTTAATCCGCTACCGGCGGCTGTAACAGCATCTCTAGCTAGTCTTATAGTCTTGTATGCCCACAAGAGTATTGGCAGATACATTTAGGCTATCTTGGAAGAAGACCGCGGCCGGTAACGCTTCTTACCTTTCACACGCGCGCCATATATCATTACGATGGAAAGTACCTGGGTGCCGCAGTGCGGAAGAAGATGCAACGCCGCTATGCGGCAGTGACGTCGCGTTTGTCGCTCTAGAGCAACTCCGGATTCTTTGACTGAGTTCAGTTCACGATGAAAGCGTGGAGCATATATCTTTGCGCTGTGCTAAGAGGAATCCGATCACTGGCGCATAATGCGATCATGTAAAAGCCGAGCCATGATGTGGTTCTACCTGACCATCAAGATATCTCTCAGAAGGTCGTCATCGATGAAACATACATCGGTCAACATGTTTTCTGGAATGCAGCCATACGAGAGACATTGTCTCAGCAATCATTTACGCAAGTGCTTGATATAATCATTATGGTCAGAAGATGTCTTCGTCATCTAAGTTATATGCAAGGCGCGAGAAGATCGCCCATGCTATGAGAATAAAGCTGTCGAGAAGAAGCAGAGGCCATGGAAGCTCTTTACGGCTCAGTCCGATACACAAGGGTATTCCCGTACTGATAAAAAGCATTGAAAACAGTACATGATATCTTGCAGGACTCAGCGTAAGCTGTGCTGGTAATCGGATCCATGCATTGTCGTGCTGCCAAAGGGGCGTCCAACTGTCTAGGTTTCCGCCTAAGAGCGATGTCTGCTCGTTATTTTCGACATTCTCGACGCGACTAGGCCGACCCTCTGTGGACATAACTCTGAGGCTAGTCAGCTTGAGGCAACAGGGATCGTTCGACAGAGGCTGTACTCTTGTGAACCGGCCTCCTTCACCTACAAAAGACTCATCTTCTTGTTCTCAACTTGGTTATGAACGACGTCGCGAAGCCCATCAAATCCGTGGCTGTCAGTTCAAATGATGTTTGCAGCTTCAGGTTCTCAGCCTTCTTAAGCGCTTACCCCACCATCAACAAAGCTATACCCTTTTGAGCGATGATCAGGCCAGCAACACCATCGAAGGCTGCCATCTCAGCTATTGCAGGCTGAGCTTGCGATGCCTACCTGAAGCTTCCTTTGCCTTCTCGCATCCACTCTCCTTTCATAATGGCGGAGGCACTAGCCATTGTAGGCCTCGCGTCTAACATCATCTCGTTTGTTGATTTCGGCTTCAAGGTCGCTTCCGAAGCGCGTAATGTGCGCGATTCGCTACACGGAACTACGGCTGAAGTTCGTGAGCTCGAATTGATCGTAGATGAAGTTAGTCGTTACAACAAACTCATCACACAGCAGAAGGATGGTGGCCGACGGCTAACAAACGATGAGGAACGGATATTGGAGATGGCCGGACAGTGCGAAAGGGTAGCGAATGATCTACGCAAGGCTATCAAAAAACTACATATGCGTAAAGGACGCTCGAAAACATTGGAAAGCAGTCGTGTTGTTTTCCAGGGATGGTGGAAACAAAAGGATCACATTGCGGTCCTGCTGAGAAGGCTGGACAGCCTGGATCAGAGGCTGCGAAGGCATATAGAAAACGTCATTCGAAGGTAAGCAAACCGAGAAATCTCCCGACGCTGATGTGAGGTGTCGCGCCTTTGCTTGAACTATACTGACGGACCGCATAAGTGAGCACCACTCGGCCATATCCGCCGAGCTGGATAGTATCAAGAGGGCGCAGCAAAGTCTTAACATCAATTACGATGCGAAGATGGATCTCCTGCGGGATGAGATACTTGACATTGTACATCAAACAGGAGCCCAACAAGCAGATACTTACCAGATCGATCCTCGTGAGATAGATGCTCAAGAGATCACCTTGCGAATTGCACAGCTTTCCAGCCTCAAGACCAAATTCGAAGTACTTCCCAAGGAACACCAGGCATGCATTCAGCAGAACAAAGTGATTAGGAGTTTATACTTCCCAGTCATTCGCAGACGGTGGAGCCAGATACCACACGCGGACGAGGCCTCGAATGCCTGGGTGTTTGATGATACACTCACGCCATTCAATGACTGGCTAGGTAGCAAGAAGGATTCTGATGGTTTATTTTGTATTACTGGTCGGGTAGGTTTAATTAAATTGCCGCGTACGATGATGAATATATGTTGATAATCGAATCTTACAGGCAGGAAGTGGAAAGTCCACGTTACAAAAGTTCATCGCTGAGGATCGACGCACGACGGAAACTCTAGAAGAGTGGGCTAGACCAGCCCAACTTTGCACCGCCAGCTATTATTTCTGGAACCAAGGCTACGAAATGCAGAAGAGCCAGGTTGGAATCTTCCAATCGCTGCTCTACCAGATACTCAAGGCAATACCCAGGTTAATACCAATTGTGTGCCAAGAAAGGCCAGAGCACGAGATCTGGGAAACTGATGAACTTAAAGCGGTCTTCGAACGTATCGCTGCACAAACCGACCTTGAAGTCAGATTCTGCTTCTTTGTGGATGGCTTGGACGAGTATAATGGAGCGGAGGAGGATATTGTCGAAGTTCTGAAATTCCTCTCTGCCTCGAAAGCCATCAAAATATGTGCTTCTACGCGTCCTCGGTCAGTGTTCGAGAAGTTCTTCAGTGACACTTCTCGTACATTTGATATCGCGAACTTTACGAAGATGGACATGGGAAGACATGTTCGGCTTCGACTTTATGAGAATGCGAATTTTCGGCGACTGGAGACAACAGAGTTCGCATGCGAAGATTTAATGAAGCGTGTTGCGGAGCTCGCACAGGGCGTCTGGTTATGGGTTTTTCTGATCACCCGTGACCTCGAACACGCCATTAATCGAGATGAGGGAGTCACGACATTGTGGAAGATTGTCAATCAATTCCCGTCCGACCTGGAAGCGTATTTTGAACGCATTATCCAATCGGTCCGGCCTCAATATCTGGAGGAGATGTCACAAATCTTCCTGATTACGGTGGATGAGCTACAACCTCTCCCGCTTTACGCCTTCTCCTTACTTGAGAAACAGCGCCTGGACGATAGCTTCGCGGTGAAAGCACCAATACAGCCTATATTTGAAGAGAACCTACTAGGCCAATATCCGCGATGGAAGTCGCTTATCCAGAACAGATGCAGCGACCTCCTTGTAGTCAACGACGAACTGTACGTAAATGTTATTTCCAATTACACTCGAGCAGCAGTGACAAGACCCCCCATTTATGTCATGTATAGAGGAGTCGTTGACTGACCACAAAATCGGCACTAGACACCCCTTGTTCCTTAGTCACCCAGTCGACTTCCTCCATCGAACGGTCCGTGACTTCTTGCAGGACAACTATCACCAACAGTTGAGAGATAATCTCAAGAATGAGTTCAGCGCTACAGCTACGTTGTGCAAGATCTGTCTTGTCTTGCTTAAATCATTACCGATCATGGACTTCAAGAGCCCTAAATCGATAAATCAAGTCATCGGTCTGACGGACGAGTTATTGTACTACGCTTACGAGACTGAACGCTTGGATCAGTCGTCAGATGTGCCTCTTGTGGATGTGCTCGATGAGGTAGACCGCACTAATTCTCACCACGCAAGTGGAATCAGAAATCACTGGACGCATGCCCGTGACTCAGTACCTGCGCGGGGTCTGGACGTATATCGAGAGGGTGATAGCTGTAATTTTCTGGCTTTGGCAGTACAATCGCGTCTCGTCAAGTACGTCCGTGAGAAGTTGAGGGCCGAACCGAGCAAGATGCAAAAGCACGGACGGCCGCTACTCGATTATGCGCTTCGACCGCGCCGATCGACCCCAGTAAGCATGCCATATCACTCTAAACGGGAAGATCCTAGCGTCAACGTCGAGATGATAGAGTTGTTGCTAGAGAACGGTGCAGATCCGAACCAGGCCGTGCATCCGAATAACAGCAAAACCGTGTGGGCCCTATTCCTTCTATCAATGTACGAGTCTACAAATCGTGCGACGGGTACCACTAAAAGTTCAAATATCCCGCCGAGCTTGACAGAAGCATGGTATCAAGCTTGTGAACTGCTGATTCAACATGGTGCCCATAAGAACTGCGCGCTAGTGAGCAAAATTCCGAATCTGACAAGACAGGCTATTCTGGAGGGAGCTTTTGGAACCGCAAGAGCGGAGGCTTTGGAAGAGCTGTTAGACGAACACGCGAGAGATGTCAAAACGTCGACTGGGTCATGCGCCGTCATGTAGGCTTGTCTTCAATCTGAGCTGTGAAGCTTTTCACGCCTCTTTTCTTCTGCCACACGCTCATTACTAGCATCCATGCTTCGCTGTTTGGATAGCGCACGTGGCAAATTCGAAGCACAGCATTACGAATACAATCATAGTGGACATGAGTCTTCAGCAATGGCAACTCATATGTTCCCCGTACCCGACATCAGGATGTGTGATATCTTAATGGATTTCGCATTCGAGGGCTTCGCATTATTATGTTTTGTTCAGGTGGGTTGCCGACCATAACATGTCCGAGCTCATACACATCAAATTCACACACAGGCAAAGCAGGAACATTTTCTTCTTCATGAGACACCGGAATGTTCCTATCGAAACCATCGCGAATGCAGAGATTACCACTATGCGAACGAAAGATTGCAGGTCATCAGTCTTTCAAACGAGTGAATCTGATAAGGGCAAATGCTGAAAGCTGGCAATCTCTCTAGGACCATCTCTCGCTTTTCAAGATGCTTAAGTCAATCCATGAATCCCCATGAATACAGTAGATGTTTCAGTCTTGACATCATGCTGGTCGAGCGCTTAGTAGATACTGCCCTGCTTGGTAACGATAGGATACACATAGCTTCCGTTCGAAAGCGCCGGAGTTACTCCATACCATCTCACTAAATTTGTTCGTTAGTATATCTCTCTTCATCGTCAAAACACCATAGCAACCTACAATTCACAGTAAATTCTCCACCGCCAACGGGAGCAGGCAGCCAGTTGTTAGTCCAGTTCGAGCTCGGTGCCACATCCGCCGGCTGGATCAAGATCGAGAACGCTCCGTCGCTGTCCAAATCCGCGTAGATTAGCGTACCGTCTGGATAGGTCAAGTTGCTACGATCGCCCAATGCGTATCGGTTCAGATCGTTCGGTACTAAGTAATTCGTGCTATCGTATGCCGTCAGGCTCCAGAAACCGGTAACGGGCGGCTTCCCAGAGAAGGTCATGATGTATGATTCATTCGCTGTTAGCTGCATCGTAACCTGCGCAGTAACGGGAAGCGCTGGATCGTTGTAGGTAGGATATGCTGCTACGTAGTCGGCGAGCTGCAGGTAGCCAAACCATGCGATGTATGCGCGAGCGGTGTACTCTATCCCGAAGTTACCGCTCATGCTGGGAAGGAGGGTGAACCAGCCGTTTTGGTTGAATGCATGGCTTGAGGGGTCCAGGAGAGACATGAACTCTTTGCCCATGATTTCGTAGACTTGGGCATAGTTGAGGCCAGCTGGAGCAGTGTAGTTTCCATTGTTGATGCCAGCGGCGGCAAGCATAGAGTTGACACGATCCAGGTCTGATCTTTCCACGGGTGGATTCGCTTCATTCAGCTGCGCTAAGAGCTGGAGAGTCTGGGTCGTCTGAGCGACGCTGAAGTTGAACGGAAGGAGGAAAGCAGCAGGTGAAATTTGGCCATTACCCAGAAGACTAAGAGTTAGAGCTGAGGCTATCGGCTCTCCCACACGCTCAACTGTCGTCATCTTGATTTGAGATTGAATGGCTTTGACTTCATCGACGTCGGTTGTGTTATTTTTGAGCACGATACGAAGCATGATCCCTCCGTACGCAGTGGGCGATTTGATGATTCCCTTGTACTTGGAGCCTCCATAGTTGTCTTTATCGAGCATTAGAAGGCCTGGCTCGTCATCTCCCGCGACCGTGATAAGATAGTCTCCCGGGGGACTGTT
>Ga0058698_10000328_pt1 | contig 27745 bp, 35 predicted proteins | sample AgamicAsSfe_FD_67288 | JGI IMG/M metagenome (GOLD analysis project Ga0058698, IMG submission 67288) | Agave microbial communities from Guanajuato, Mexico - As.Sf.e | ecosystem: Host-associated > Plants > Phyllosphere > Phylloplane/Leaf | place: Guanajuato, Mexico | collected 2012-05-30
CAACAACCCCGCCACGGCAAGCACACTACTCATCCTCGCCAGCCTCCCCGCCTCATCCACCACATCCCCCACAGCACACTCCGCAACGCCCGACCTTCTCGCTCTCGCCACTAACGCAGCAAGGAACAGTTTCGATGCGAGTGGCAGATGTCGCAGGTAGAGTTGGAGTGGCGAGGTCGTGGCTTCGCGGATGGCGCGCTGGATCGTTGCGATGGTGACGTGGGGTTTGGTGAAGTTTGAGACTGCTGGGACGGTGCGACGGGCGGGCGTACGGAGAAGGAGGGAGGGCGGCGAATGTGGTGTTGTGCTGGAGATGGTGCGTGCGGAGGTGCGCTTGGAGGGGGAGTCCGGCGTTGGGTCTAGGTTTTCGACGTCTCCATCGTCTGCATCGCCGACACCGTCCGCATCACCGTCTTCCTCGTCATCTGATCCAGGAATCGTCTCCAATGTCGAAACATGCCTCACGCCCGACTTCAGCGCCGCTGGCGTCAGGCTTGTCACGGCGACATTGGATTCCTGCTCTGCTATCTCCACGGCTCGACGGCAAATATCAAGGGCACGACGGGCGTCTCCAGATACTTGAGCGACTTTGCGAGAGGCGAACTGGATTGCGTCGGGGTCGACTAGCTTACCTGGGACGTTAGCGAGGCGGGAAGAGATGATTTGGATTAGCTGGTCGTGGGTGTAGCCTGGGAATGTGATGCGAGTGAGGCCAAGACGACTGCTGATTTTGTTACTCAGGGTGCGTTCGGGTAAGTCCATTGTGTTTGCCACGGCGAGGACAATCAGCCTGCTATGTCGTAATCCTGGCCAATTGAAGAAGTTGTACATGACGCTTTGAGTCTTTGTGACGAGCTGGTCGAGCTCATCCATTAGCACCACACAAGGTACACGTCTGGGACTAGGATTTGAGAATTCCCGTTCAAGTAGGCCAAGGGCGTGCGTTGGACTCAGCCGATCACCTGTGAGTGCTTCCCAGAGCAGTGAATAGCTCTGATGTGGATCTGTCACTTTCATGCCATTGATCTCTACGAAGATGAAATCGTCTAGCTCCTCTGCTTCCACAGCTCCGGATAGGGAGGCAATTACTTCGCGGACTGTAGCTGTTTTTCCAGTACCTGGTGTGCCGGATATGTAGATACACGAACCTGTGCCTGCTGTGATGGCTGATTCCAGATAGTTGTAGACTTCTGCAAATTGTTCCTCACGACATGGTAGGGCGGTTGGTACAGCAGCGACGTGCAGTTGAGAGCGAGCTACTTGGAATGGCGACGTGATATGTGCGGGCGAGAGGATACGAGTACCAAGTGGTGTGAATTCAAGCGCTTTCTTTGTGATTATCCTGGATCAATTAGCATCAGATCATGCCTCACGATACGTTCCACATACCGACGATGTGTGGGGGTCGTAAACTTCCTCGGTGTCTGATCCTTTCTGTCAGACCTGGGCGTCGTCGCTTGCTCGAACTTTCTCTTTTTGCTAGGAGTCCTTGGCTGGAACTCATTATCCGCGTCGTCTGCAACCACAAAGTCCAAGTCTTTGCTCTTAACCTCGACTTTCTTTTTCCGTGTCGCCTTTGTCTCGGCTGCCACCCTCTCTTTCAGTTCGTTCATATCGTCAACACCTTGATACACATCTTCCCATACAAACTCATCCGTGTATGTAGCTGTCCGTGCACTGCAGCCTCTTCGACACACAAACATCCTGCCATGTTCATCCGATGTTCGTGGTATTTTGCCAGTGGGATACAGATCTCGATATTGCTGAGCCGAAATGACTGTAGCTTTGCCCTCGATAGTATCAAGAGGATTCTCGTCAAAATTCGTAGTAATGTAGATTTCATTCTGCGGCGCATCAGCCTCTATCGACTGTTCTGCCACAACTGATCTTCTTCTTCCTCACCGGCAGCTGGTCATTCCTCCTCTTCGCTTTATTCCGAATCTCCTGCCCAGACGTGAACCACATGAACGACGCCATCTTCTCGTCCCCCTCGTCGTCTTCCACAAAGTCGCGGATTAAAGCTACCCATGTTTCGTTGCGATCTGCCTTCAGTCTGATGGCATCTCCAATCCGGACTTCGAAGTCAGCGCTTCTTGCACCGACGATGCGCGGCGAAGCTGGAGCTTCGAAGGCATCTGATGCTTTGCGCTTTCGTGATGAGGAGGGCGATTCCAGAGAGATATCCTCGTAAATCCAGTCCCAGTCATCGTGTATGTCGGGAAGGTCGAGTGCGTGTCCGCTCCTGGATGCGCTGCCTGCCAGCAGGTTCCGTGCGGCTTGCAGTGTCGTGGTCGACATCGGAGGTGAGGATGTGCAATGGTCGTCGAGGCGCGTAAATCAGAGAAGACGCGTAAATTGGATTTCTTATCTTATCCTACTTTCGGGTCATTTCGAAGCGAGCATTCAGCATGAAGACGGCACGACGGCAACAGATGAGGCAGCTGGAAGGGAGGATATGTGATTTGGTTGTGATGAAGCGAGGACAGGATAGTGCTTTCCGTCGAGGTGAGTGTTCAATGTTAAACACAAGATCTTAGCGACTACAATAATGCCAGACCTCGCACTCGAGCTTCATCTCTTTTCACACTTTCCTGCGAGCTACTGGCTTCCAGTCCTTGATATCTCTTCCTTCCGTCGGCACCAGCCATATCTCCCCGCCTATCCAGCCAATCACTGGCTCTTCTTCGATGTTCTTCGCACCATTTTCCACCAGCGCAATACCATCACACCTCCGTTTGACGAGATCCATCATCTCGTCGGTCACTGTCTGCGCCGAATACATGAGCGAGCAATGCGGATCGTACTGCCCATTCAACCACTTTCCTGCCCTGGCATGATCACCACCTTCGACTCCCCATTTCCTACACGCCTTTGCGACGCAAAACAATCCTGGATCCTTCTCACACCTGATGAAAAGTCGCTTGAAGAACTTATCTTCGGTCACGAGGGACTTGAATCGCACATGCGCATCTTCGCAGTGCTTGAGCTCGAGTTCGTCAAGCCATTTTTGCGGATCAGACTCGACCAAAGAAGGTGGCACCTCGGACGTCAGCGTCACATGAGGCGCAAAGTCGGGCAGTGGTGCCAGATCTGGTAATAACGTGGGCATTGTGTTGGTGATTGTATTGGAAATGACTGCGTATGCTTTCGAGTTTGGTGGTGGCAGCAGCCATAATGACCATCCTGGAGGCTTTTGTTAGCGATGCCTCTAGATACCTGGGCGACGAATGTTATTTACCAGGCATATCTTCGGAAGTGCAGGGAGTAAGAAAGAACTAAAGCAAACAAACAAGGTAGAGGATTGATCCGTAGAGGAGTCTGTTGTAGCTGACTTGATATATTTGTTTGACGTGATCTTGTTTCGCTGCTGTACGCTCAGACACGACATCAACATGAAACAGTTCGCAGGTGGGTCCTATGACGTAGGTACCAGACTAGATTGATCATGCTTGTGAATGGAAGCTTGCCTCATGAAATGACATGGGCTTAGGCTCAAAGAGTGAGATGCAGATCTCGTCGGAGCGTCACTCTCAATGTTGACAAGGCGCTGTTCGCCGCGCCTTTTGGTGCATGTTGCGGCACCTCAACAATCGCCTTACGTAGCGCCACGATTGCGGCTTGTCCAAAGAACCGTATGAAGCGAGCAGCGTGGTTTTCGATCATGGCCTTCAACAAAATACAATGCACTTCTCCAATACGGTCTGGTGGAGTGTTCAGAATACCTGCCATAGATCGCCAGTAATTTGTGGGTGGAAAGGGATTTCGTAGAGCACTCTTTCCAAAATCTCGTAGTGATAGTGCTGCAAAGCCTGCACCAATACCAGTCATCGCTTCGCCAGATCCGACAGCGCCATTTACGCCAAATAAGAGAGGGCACTTGGCATGGAACTTTGCCAAAAGAATATCAATCAGGGACACTCCTTGCCATCTGAACTCGTTCGCAGAAAATATCTTGACGGCAACCGTCCCAATCGGTTCTGCGGATTGTGGAGATACGCCAGCCTCGTTCACAAGCTGTGCAAAGACGGCTTTTGCGAAAATGTTCATCAGGTAAGTCTGGACCACGCCAGCACTGTTCTGAGAACGGTCGACCTCAGCAGGCAGATCCTGCACAATGTACTCTCTAATGTCCAGTGTCGGCTGTGGCAAGGCAGCGGCGGCAGTCAATGCAGCTTGTATCTTTTTGAAAGGAGTTTGATTCGCCTTGGAGTCGATGGTCAACTGACCAACGGATTTTTTGATCTCTCGACGAAAATCGCCTGTCCTCCGCTTCAGATCCTTATCGGTAAGGTTGCCCGCCGCTGCTCTCAGCTTCTTGAGACGCTTATGAACGTCAATGTACTTTGCGTGAATTGCCCTTGCTCCTGTTGCTGGACCTTCTGTAGAAATTGGTTTTGTTGTGGTAGAAGCCATTGACAGTGATTGTGCCGACGCCGAAGATGCGCCTTGCTGTGTGCTCTGCGCAGAGAAGGTATTTGGTGTTGCTGGTTTCGGTGGCACGTTGGTCGTGGTAGGCAGTGGTGCGGAAACAGCTGGTGGGTCAGCTGACTCGACTGCAGCGGCAGCCAGAGTAGCAGCTTTCACTTCGGCAGCTTGTTTTGCGATCTTTGCTGCTGCCACTTGCAGCTCCTGGGCACGTTTGGCTTCTCTGAGCTCCTCTTCCTGTGCCTCTACCTTTTTCTGCAGGTCCAGCTGCTCACTTTCCCTTTGCTGTCGAGCCAGTTGTCTCTGTTCATCTGTTTCTTTCTGCTTCCGTTTCTGCTCGACTTCTAGCTCTAAAAGAGCTTGAGCCCTCGCCGCATCATTGCGAATGCGTTCATGCTCCGCTGCAGAATCTTCGAGTGCTTTGCGATGCTGTGCTTCGCGTCTTAAACCTGCCACATCGAGTCGCGCGTTGAACTCGCGATTGATAGTTCCTGCTTGCAAGCCAAACTCGTTCAGAAGCAGACGTGTCGGGTCAGTTACGACGCGTTTTCCGGATGGTGTGTTGTCGTTGCTGCCAGGAGATTTCCGTTTGCCGAGATTGAGACGGGGCGGAGTTAGAAAGGCCATAATTACGGCATATGGATGGCTGTGAGGAGTAAAAGCATGCGATATGAACAAAGTGAATGCCGATTGATGTGAGTGACTGTTTTCATGAGTGAAGACGATCTGCATACTTCTGAAGTCAAGAGAATCACAGGCCAAATTTCGAGTCGGTCCTGTAGGGCTCTGAAATAAGCTCTTGGTCCGTGCCCGAAAAACGATCAAGGGCTCGGAACGATCAAGGATATGTGGCCGAGGAGAGCACCGTAAAATGCGGACGTCATGATGCTACTGCTGACGAAAGGTATGATGTTGAAGCTCGGCGAGAGACGTGCATCGCAGTCTCATGCGTAACTCCAGTAACACTACTTAGCATCATGTGCGGCATCGAGCGTTGTGTCAGGTCTCACATGGTCTCATGTTCGAGTGAAGCCCGAACAGAAGGTGGACTGATGGCTCTGTACTTTGGGGACAAGGTCGTACCTTGACATCAAGCAGGCAGCCAACTGTTCGCATCCTTGATAGTGTAACTCGAAGCTTTACAAATAGAGTTTCAGACTCGAGTTTGTGGCTGGATTGCTTTCTGTAGACCCTCGATGCTGTCGTACCGTATCACACAAGTCAGTACCCTGCCGTTGAGCAACCTACCTACATACCCCACACAAGAAAATGGCGAATCACGCCTCCAGACTATCTCCCCTATTCAACTTTCTGCCCGCAGTCTATCCTCCTCCTTCTCCTTCTCCTTCTCCTCCACCACACCCATCTCTCCTTCCTTGTGTTCACTCTCTCCACCACACTGCAGGCACGTCTGCGCAACTCGACTTCCGTTCCGCTCCTTTTTCGAAACCCAAGACTTGTCTTCCACTTCATCTTGCATGAAATAATCCGACTGTCGTCTTTCCCCCACCATCGAACTTCTAGCAATACATCTCAGCTTTCTGGTCTAGTTCCAGGACACGCAGCGCAACGCTACGCTACACTGCATACAACACACACTACTTACACGCCTTATCAAACTCAAGACTCAGTCCAATCTCACTGTACGCCATCATCACACCATCGAAACCCGACCCTACGTCATCGAGGCATTGCTGATTGGGCATTTTCATCAGTACAATTATAAGCATGGATCAAAGCGGTCTTCAGCCGATGGGCCCTGGTGGTCGCAAGCTACACATCGCTCATCGCCGTAGCCCTTCTGAGCTGACTCCCCTTATGAGTAAGCTCATTGCACATGAAGACAACAACCTAGCAGATGCTGATTATCTCTCTAGTGGAGCAGCTAGCACTCCAGCAGCAGATCGATGCTCTGCAACAGCAGCAGCAACAAATCGCAGCGACTCACCAGCAATACGTCAACATGGGCATGATTTCACCTCAGCAACAGCTTGCCAATAACAATGCTTTCCTGGCCAGCCCTACAAATATGCAATATATGGGTTCGCCAGCAGCTTTTCAATTCCCTGGCCAGATGACCCAGCAGCAAATGGGCCTTACTGCTCAACAACAGCAGCAACAAGCACATCGACGCAATCAGTCAGCAGTTGGGAACATGGGTATGGGACCTCCACCAGCTCCCTCTTCTGGAGCTGCAGGGACCTTTGGCAATTTTAATCAGGAGAATGCAAATCCTCGCAGAGGATCCGCAGGTGGTAATGGACATGGTAGACGACACTCCTTAGCACTGCCAGAAGCTAAGAAGGCAGCTGAGGCGGCCGAGGCAAAGAGGAGAACATCTGGATTTCAATTTCCCATCCCTGGCGCCACTGGTGCGACAACGACAGCACCCATCAACATGGAGCCGCCGAGTCCTCGTGCCATGAGCCCTAACCAGGCCGAGGCCGTTCCGGCTGCACCCGCTCGTGCTGCAGGTCTTGCCGCTACTAGAGCAGGAGCTCATGGTAGGAGTCAAAGTATGGCTGTTGGAGGCGGCCGTGGAGGACCTTCCCAGGCTCAGAACGTCGCCAGCTTTCGTTTTCCGGGATCTGTCGACCCTGGTGCCGAGAACTCTCCTCGTCGTGGTAGCATCGGCCATGCTCGGAATGGATCCAGGAACTTTGACAATTGGCGCCAACCAGGCGTCGGTCAGCAGAGTCTGCAAGAGCAGCAAGCCATGGGAAACTTCTCGTTGAGTCAAGGTGCCGGCCATCGTGCGCGTGGATCAGTCAGTCATCAGTCAATAGGCTCTATGTCGAACTTCCAATTCCCAGGTCAACCGCAGATCATCCAACTACCACAAGGACCTGTCCTGGTTCAACAGCCTCAGATGTATGGTCAACAAGGGCTCAGCGGGCTTCAGCTTGCACAACTTCAAGCTTTGCAACAGGCACAAGCTGCTGGTCAGATTCCTGTCCTTCAGCCTGGTCAGCAAACATTGACTGCTGCACAACAGCAGCAACAGCGAAAGACACTCTTCACCCCGTACTTGCCACAGGCAACTCTGCCCGCACTTCTCAGCGACGGTCAGCTCGTTTCTGGTATTCTTCGGGTCAACAAGAAGAACCGTAGCGATGCTTACGTTACATCGACCGACCTTGATGCCGACATCTTCATTTGCGGCAGCAAGGATCGTAACCGTGCTCTCGAAGGCGATTTTGTAGCCATCGAACTCCTCGACGTTGACGAAGTCTGGGGTCAAAAGCGCGACAAAGAAGAGAAGAAAAAGCGCAAGGACATGAGCGATAACCGCAATGGTAGCATTGCTGTCAACGATGCCACCACCGGAAGTGACGCTGGATCAGCTGCTGACGGGGGCATTCGCAGGCGCGGCAGCTTGCGTCAGCGTCCTACACAGAAGAAGAATGACGATGTTGAGGTTGAAGGTCAGAGTCTGCTGCTAATGGAGGAAGAGGAGATCAATGACGACCAGAAGCCTCTGTATGCAGGTCATGTTGTTGCCGTGGTTGAGCGCACTGGTGGACAGATGTTTTCCGGTTCACTTGGCCTTTTACGTCCCAGCAGTCAGGCTACAAAGGAAAAGCAGGAAGCAGAGCGTCATGCTCGCGACCCTGCTGGTCGCAATCACCAGGACCGCGGTCAAGACAAGCCAAAGATTGTCTGGTTCAAGCCTACTGACAAGAGAGTGCCTCTGATCGCGATTCCGACTGAGCAGGCACCACGTGATTTCGTCGAGAGACATCAGGAGTACGCTAATCGCATCTTCGTTGCTTGCATCAAGCGCTGGCCTATTACATCTCTCCATCCATTCGGTACGCTTGTTGAACAGCTGGGAGAGGCTGGCGATCTCAAGGTGGAGACCGATGCACTGCTCAGAGACAACAACTTCGGTCCAGACGAGTTCTCGGACGCTGTGCTCCGTAGCGTTGGCCACGAGGAGTGGTCAGTCGACGCCGAGGGTGAGATGGCCCTGCAGAACCGTCGTGACCTTCGTGACGAGCAGACTTTTACCATTGATCCGAATGGTGCGAAGGAGCTTGATGATGCTATCCATGTCAAGACGTTGGAGGATGGCCGCATTGAGGTCGGTATTCACGTTGCCGATGTTGCTCACTTCATCAAGGCCAACTCGCTTGTCGATCGCGAAGCCAAGAAGCGTGGCACAGCTGTTTTCCTGATGAATCGCACAGTGGACATGCTACCGCCTCGTCTGTCAGAAGAACTCTGCTGCCTGAAGCCTGGTGAAGACCGTTGCACTGTCAGTGTTGTCTTCAAGGTTGACCCTGCTACTGGTCGCATTGACGAAGAGGAGACATGGGTTGGCAAGACTATCATCAAGAGCTCAGGCAAATTGTCCTATGATGAAGTCGACGTGGTTTTGGGTGGCTCAGGTACAGGCGATATCAGCTCGGAGCGTGTTGAGCAGATCCATTTGCTGCATAAAATTACACAGAAGTTCCGCCAAGCACGATTCGGCGACCGCGCAAACGACGTTCCTGCTCTTCGACTTCTCTACCAATTGGATGATGAGAATGTCCCGGTCGAGGCCAACCTATTCGACTCAAGCCCGGCTCATGAGCTCATCGAGGAGCTTGGCCATAAAGCCAATGCCTCCGTCGCAGGCCTGATCTTCAGCCAATTCGGAGAGCGAGCTTGGCTGAGACGTCAAGCTTCACCCAACCCGCGTCGTCTTGAGACATTCGCTGACCGCATGAACCGCATTGGCTACAACATTGATACCACAAGTAGTGGTTCTCTGCAGAACAGCCTGTTCAGCGTCGAAGACGGGGATGTTCGCAAGGGTATGGAAGTACTGTTGATCAAGTCAATGCAGCGTGCCAAGTACTCTATTGCTGGCAAGACTGCGATTGAGGATCTTGCACACTTTTCGTTGAATCTACCTCTATACACCCACTTCACCAGCCCGACGAGAAGATACGGTGATATTGTCGTCCATCGCCAGCTGGAGGCTATCCTTGCCGGTGACGTATCGCTATTTGCCGATGATTCTGACACGCTCAACAAGACTGCTGAGCAGTGCAATACTAAAAAGGACTCTGCACAGAGTGCCCAGGAACAAAGTGTGCACATTGAGTCGTGCCGCAACATCGACAAGCTCATCAAGAATGCTGGTGGCGAGATGATTTGCGAGGGTATTGTCATCTCCGTCTATGATTCTGCCTTTGATGTGGTCATTCCGGAGTACGGTTTCGAGAAGCGTGTGCATTGCGACCAGCTTCCACTAAAGAAGGCTGAATTCGACAAGACCAAGCGTGTTCTCGAGCTGTATTGGGAGAAGGGGGTGCCTTCGTCGACATATGTTCCAGAAGACGAGCGAAGTTCGAACAAGTCGAGCATGGCTGACCTCAACCGTCGTGCTGCTGGTGTCTCACTTTCTGATGGTGGCAAATCGACTGATGACAAGGCCGCGAACAAGCAGAAATACCTTGGCTGGGTAAAGTTGAGAGAGTCTGGAAACAACAACATCCAGGACGTCACGGAGATGGCAAGAGTGCCAGTCCTTCTTCAGACTGACCTCACCAAGAGTCCTCCGTAAGTTGAGAAACGCCTTGACATTGGTCGAATGCAGCTAACATTGCCTTAGATGTCTCACCATTCGGGCCGTGAACCCTTATGCATTGTAACCTTACGACAAGCGATATTATCGAGTGTCCTGTAACGATAGCCTTGTCATTACTATGCAACAAAAACCTCTCGTATCTCATCCTGGAGGAGAAAAGTGAGCCTTGGTGCAAGGAGAGGAGCATTGGGGATTGAGGAAGATGGAAAGATGACATCTCTGGTTAGAACAGTTTTATAGACTTTATTTACGAATTTCATGTTTCCGATTGTGTTGATGTGTTCTAGACATGCACTCGAAGCTCGCCATTGTACGTGTACTGTCGTAGGGCAAAAGTCTGGAAGTGTTATGAGGAGAGTGCCGTAGAGATTCTGCTCAGACTTGTCGCCTAGTACAGTAGGTAGTGTTTCAGGATTTGATGTTATATTGCTGTCAAGCCGGCTCATGTTTCGGATGAGAGTGAGGTGCGCACATGCTTAAAGAGGAAGGTCAGTCTGCTCACCTTATCGCCGTCCTCAATGACACCATCACCGAGGTGGTCTTTCATTGAACCAGCAACACTTTCTTTCGTCTTTTGGTCTCCAATCTCTACTACGTCTACCTTATTATTTGCTCTTCCTGAAAGCTATCCGTGGTGATCTTGAATGCGAAATTCGAAAGACTACGTCACAAATCCAGTACTACACCTGCCTTTCCCACCATGCCGAGACGAGTCTCAGCCGTGAGCGAGGTGACACCTCTCCTCGCAGCCAGCAGCGAAGCACCCACCCTCCAAGCCAACGAAGAGTCCCTTGTCAACCACGCCGCCTCCTCCGACCCTGACGCCAACACCTCCTCCTCCTCCGACGAAGACCAACCCATCCCCTGGAATCAGATCGTCCTCCTCTGCTACGCGCGCCTCATCGAACCCATCGCTTTCTTCTCCATTTTCCCCTTCGTCAACCAAATGATCCGCGACACCGGCAATCTCGACGAGCGCGACGTCGGCTTCTACAGTGGGTTGATCGAATCGCTCTTCTCCCTCACGCAAATGCTGCTTATGATCAGCTGGGGCCGTGCCGCTGACCGCTTTGGACGGAAACCTGTCCTGGTGTTCTCACTGGTGGGCGTCAGTGTGGCGGTCAGTCTGTTTGGGTTCGCGAGGGAAATTTGGCAGATGATTCTGTTTAGATGTTTGGCGGGAGTGTTTGCGGGAACGATTGTCACGATTAGGACGATGATTGGTGAGCATAGTACGCCGAGTACGCAGGCCAGGGCGTTCAGCTTCTTTGCGTTCTCGGGGAACTTGGGTGAGTGTCTTTTGTTGCTTGTAGGAGCAGGGATGTTCTAACCGCGAGGAAAGGTATCTTCCTAGGACCATTGATCGGTGGCTCTCTGGCTACACCGGCAACGCAATATCCAAGGGTGTTTGGCAGTGTTCAGTTCTTCCATGACTACCCCTACGCATTGTCAACAGTTGTCGTCGGAGCACTCGGTCTCATCTCTGCCGTCATCACCGCTTTATTCGTCAAAGAGGTACGTTCCACCTTCCCAGTCTCACTTTCCCACATCTCCCTAACACTTCCCCCTCCTAGACTCTCAACACCAAAGCCACAACCACCACCAAACACGCCCCCCTCACCACGCTCGAGATCCTTCGCTCCCCGGGCGTCGCCATCGTCCTCGCCGTCTACTCCTCCGTCATGCTCGTCGCCCTCGCAAACACAGCAGTCGCCCCCGTCTTCTGGTTCACCTCCCCCTCTCTCGGCGGCTTCGGCTTCTCCCCGCTCCAGATCTCCCTCTTCCTCGGCATCGCAGGCCTCGCCCAGTCCTTCTGGACCCTCGTCGTCTTCACGCCCTTGCAACTCCGCATCGGCACGGGCGGCGTCCTGCGTCTCACTACGGCGGTTTGGCCCGTGCTTTTCGCCCTGAACCCGCTGAGCGTCGAGTTGCTGAAGCACGGGAAGACGACGGCGTTTTGGATCGTGAGCCCCGCATTGATGGTCGTGGGCTCGGGGGTCAGTCAGGCGTTCACGGCGGTGCAGTTGGCGCTGAATGATATCAGTCCCACGCCGGCGGCGTTGGGGACGCTGAATGCGTTGGCGTTGACGCTGGTGTCTGGGATTAGGGCCGTGGCGCCGGCGTTGTTTGCGAGTCTGTTTGCGACGGGAGCGAGGACACAGGCGTTGGGGGGATATATGATTTGGTTGGTGTTGGTGGTTATGACGATGGGCACGGCGGCATTGACGTGGTATTTGCCTGCGAAGGCGGAGGGGAGGGTCAAGGTGAAGAGTGGTGTGCGGGGTGGAGAGGGTGGTGAGGGGAGAGGGAATGTGAATGCGAATGGAAATGGAGGTCCGGATGGGAGCAGGAAGTGAGGGACGGGTGAGGAGTACTGTAGCAGGAGGGAATAGTTTGTTGTCATATCTTGGTGAAATCATCCCTCGTCTTCAGCAAATGCCAAGGAAACATCTCGAAGCCTGGAAGTGAAGTGAAGCAAGCGGAGCCACAGGCAAAGTGCTCGTCACAGCGTCTAAGGATACCAGAACAAGCCGTGGTGACTCAACACAAGAGCGAAAACAAAACACATCATCGACAATGGCGCTGGGGCCATACCGCACTCGATCATAGGTCTGAGTAGAGTCTTCACGACACTCTCCTCGATTATTGCTAGGCCCTTGTTCGCTGACTATACTGTATCAGCCGACACCAAGACACCAGGAGCATATGGTGTATCTGAAACAGGGGCACTCAACATTTGGCGCCCCGTTTTCCCCCCACACCAAGAACACGCCACCACTGCCTTTGTTTTGCATACAACAAACAACGCGTCACCCCGGACCAAACCTCCACTCGCATCATTTCCTATTATTCCTCCAAGTTCTGTGGTTCCGTGCATGTTTTCTCTCCCAGTAGTGACGTGCTCACTGCATTGGGCCATGTACTGTATGCTAAAACGTGCCGTTGATACGCTGCGTATTGGCCGCCCTGCCGCCCTGCCCCTTGCTTGCCGCTAGTGAGGCCCAAACTAGCGCAGGGCGGAGCAGTGTGTGACTTGCATGCATACGTTGCGGTGGGTAGCGTGTAATGAGATGTGATGGGCGTGCATGTATGTATACATGTTCATGGCGTCCTTCCTTGCGCTGGGTTTCAGTCTCTTTCGTGTTCGACATCTCTGTTGACCTTTACGGTACTCTTCACACAGCCTCATCCTTGGGCATCACCATCATTTCTACTAGCTATAGTCGCTCTTTCGAATCATTCAAGTCCGGGGAGAATTCTGTATAGCAAGAGTGTGATATCTATCGGATCATTGTGTTTCAAGGACGACCACCAGCATCAGCATCAGCACCAGCATCAGCACCAGCACCAGCACCAGCATTGTCATCATCACCAACAGCATCAAAAGCCTCCCTTATCATGCAGCCTCTCGCCCTCCTCTTCCTCCTCATTGCCTGCGTGGCCGCAATCGTACGTTCAGCAGCCTCAGTGACCCCAAGGTCTGCTCGATTAACACACATTCGCAGCCCCAACCACGTCCCTACTTCCACGCCGACCGTCCCCGTCTGCACACCACGCGCCCACACCCAGGCCAGAATCACAGCCCAAGAATACGGACGTCAGATCAAAGTCAAACATCCTCCCCGACATCGACATCGACATCGACATCGACGACGACCAGCGTGTCTGTCACAGTCACAGTCACGGCCTTGACCTCGACCACATCGACAGCAGAAGCAGCGCAGACAAAAGAACATGCACAGCACACCCACCACACGGGCACACCGGTGTCGCCATCCCACGGCTGGAATGGCACGGCGCATGGACAGCATGGCGGCAGTTGGAATGGGACTACTGTGGTGAATGGGACAGGAGGACATGGACACGGGCACAGGCGCGCGCATGAACATCACGAGACTCAGGATGAGGATGTCAAGATGGTATGATAGTATGATGGTCTGGGCGGAGACGACTATCTGCTGCCTATGCAGCTTGCCCCGCTTGTGTACGAAGTACATCAGATTGTCCTGTAGATAGTCCTACACGCTGGCCGTCGACTACATCTACCTGTACAAGATTCGGAACTATCCTCTAACGCCATCCTCAGTCTGCTCGTATCTGGCCACTACTATAATCGCGTCTGCTCGTGTCCCCGACTGTGTCCATCCAACTCTCGCTCAACATGCACAGTGCCTCTCAGCTCGAATCCACAGCTACACCTCTCCTACCCAAGGTAAACCTCCTCGCCCCCATAAACCCCGAGCTTCTCATTACCGAAATAACATTCCCCTCCCTCTGCCGCCGCTCGACTTCAGCAGCAGCATCTTCTCTTACTCTGAAGTCCAAGTCTAATGCCTCGAGATCCAAGCCGCCAGATCCCGATTGTACTGGCATCACTGGTCTGATATATATGAACCACTGATTCTTGACCCGATGCATCGCACCATGAACCACTCGTAGTGCTTGCCATTTTGCGCTCTCGCCATATTGCCCCCGCGTCCTCGCCATATCGGTAAGTAGCATCTCTGCTAATCCGTCCCGGTCTTTCGTGTTGACCCCCAGATTCTGTACGCTGTTGTCGCAATACCGATTCTGCCGCACCACAAAGTCCGATGAAATCCTGTCATCGAGCTCCTTCGTGCTTACCATATGCCGTGGCGCTCATCCTCTTGTTTCAGGAAATCGAACATAGGAGTAGCGGGGCGTGGGCCGCGCTGCCGCTGGTCAAAAGACCATTCGGACTACATCCGGACATTCTGCCATGAAGATTTCAAGCGCAGTGGCCCAGGGTCTGACGGAGCCTAGCCTTTTAATCATTGCCTCGTCGTCATTGGATCGGGCTGCTCATGCCGTCTGAAGACCCGCGAAAAGGTAGTCGCCATACTCGTAGAGGGCCAGGATTACAGCAACGTCGCGAGATCGCGGCATGTCAACCTTATGGGTAATCATGTCGTTTGTGTGTAAGCGTGCGATGTGGGGGCCACCGTAAGGGCTGTTATGTCGAGGTTGCTCATTGTGCTATAAATGTCAGCAGAGACCTCTTGAAGATGTATTGCAACCAGCTGAATCGAGAGATCAGTCGAGGAGAGCCCCACGATAAAGACAGTACTTACGATATGTGAACCAAGATTCTATTCTAGCTCCTGTGTCTTTATGTCGAGTCTTCTTCTTCTGCTTCAATGTGAGACAGTTCTTGATACTAGATTTCGACATTGCACTTGGATGAGCTGAATCGAAACAAAGTCTGCTGGAAGGTCGGAAGCGTAAGATGTTTAATTATAATGCAAATTTGTCACGCAGGTGAAGTCTGAACTCGCTATTGCTACTAGACCATACACGGCATTTTGAATCTTCTATACTATAGCAACAACTTAGCATCGTTGTCGTGGTCCAGACTTCTACCCAGTTGAAATCATGCCGGCGTCAGCTCCTTCTGGCTGTGGAGAGTGCCGTGGCCTGAGAGTCATCGCCCTTCCTCTAGTTTTGAAGCCACCGTTTTCGTGCTAGGTGAGGGCCCTCCAGGCTTTCAATTCGATAGGTACAGTAGTTGCCATATCGATAAGCAGCCGTCAGGCCAAAGCCTCCCGGTTCTAGTCCTGAAGAGTTCCTCGACGCTATTATAGCAATATCAGTTCTGCTAAAGGTAGGCCTTTATCTGACCTGCAAGTTCTTTCCTTGTCATTCTGCGGAGGCTAGCACTCACAATCGTTGTATGGCAACAAGGTGTAATAGGGCGTGGCATTACCTTGACCTCTTGGATCCACGTAAAACGAGTATCAATTTCCTACTGATATTCTCCTGGTAAGGAATCTTAGTCAGCAGTAGATTAATCGTGTTTACCTCTGAATAGACAATGTCTACTTGAGTTTCATATTTGGGTTTCAATGTCGTCTCCGTACTTGCAGCGGGTTGAGAGTAACGTGATATCCGAACCTTGTGCTGAGACAGCCTTTACCCAGCCATCGATTCTTATCAGAGTGCAAGGTCGTCACATCGTGCTCGCAGGCTGATCTAGGGTAGTTTTGTATCAGGCTTCTCTTCCTATGCCTATAGAAGTTACAACATGCATCTGCAGGCGCCGTTCAAGATGTTCAATGTCCCCGCTATGTCTTCTTCTCCTGCCTCGTCCAGGTGAATCTGCGTACGTGACATCTGCTGACGCAATGGAAGAGAGTGTCGTGGTGATCTTGGTCTTGAGTGCCATGTCTTGAAATGCTGCTTCCACTCGATATTAGAGCTAATCTTCTATGCGCACTCTGTCCTAGAGTAACGGCGTTGCAGAGCATCGAGAGTGTCGAGTTTCCCGTAGCGGGCGTATCTGACTGTAACGCTGGCCGGCCTCGTGCTTTTGGCTTACCTGTTCAGAGGGTGGAATGAGCTGCATTTGGGTCAATGAATGTCTTTAGAGGGAAAGGGGGGGGGGCGGAAAGGGGAAAGGGTGTGCCGTAGCTCGAAAGTGACGAGCAGCCAAGATGTTGGGATAGGCTCGTCACATAAAATGTAATGAAGATGCTGGAAGACTCAACTGTAGTATCTCGTGTACTGACATCGACAGTGTCGTGATCTTGAAAATAGAAAGCGTGGAACACTTATTGTATGCTGGAAAACTTTAGCACGCCCAGGCGAAGTATGTGTAGAGATGCCAGAGGCTGAGGACAGCCATGGACAGGGATTCCACTTTGGCACACCACAGTAATGCTTCTATATCGTAGACTGCCATACCAAGTATCATGGAAGTAGAGTGGCCATCCAAAAGGACTCGACTGCAAGGACGAAGACTTCGTGGCGTTCGGGAACGCCGGAAGGTGACATATCATGCTTCACATCATCAACAAGGTGGTTCTATTGTACTTAAACTTGCCTCTTCACGCTTGCCCATGAATTGCTTGGTCTTTGTCTTGCTACAGTCGAAGGGACGATGCAGCTGATCAATCTTGTGTAGATTATAGCTCAGCCACTGTATTCGCCACATCTTCCACATCCTCTAGTGCCCAGCAAATATCGCTCGCGGCCTGTGCAGACTTCCCTATCACAAGCTCAGATTGGTCAATAAACTTCTTCTCCAGTTGCTCGTCGGTCATCTCAACTTCCAGACTTCCTAGAGCATGCTCAATGTGCTTTTCGAACACATTCTTGCCATCTGATATTTTTGGTCAGCACTACGGAAACACAAGGGATACTGAAAAGGCCAAGGTTACCTGCGGAATTTTCCAAGCTAACTGTGAGCTTGCACTGGTCCGCATCAAGACTGTCGCTTACCGAAGCCTGCACCTTGTCTCTGATGGCAATCACATCCGTATTCCGCACGATCTCATCAGCATATTGCGCTGGTCCAGCCTTGCCATACAACAAACCAACCGCGCAGCCATGAAATACGCTGAATTTTGCTTCCAAGCCATCTTTCGGCGTGCGTTTTGATGTGAGCTCAATGACAAGATGATGGACTTGCAGGTCGATTTTCTTGATAATCTGTGGCAGCGTCTCAGGCTTGATCCCTGCTGCCACAAGATCTTCACGGAGCTGGATACAAGCATCTATTGCGGGATGACACACGATACCACATGGGAAAGGCTTGAAAGCGTTCGCTTCCGTCTCCCAAGTCTTGCCGAGTGTCAAGAAAAGGCCGTCGAGGTCGTTCCGCGTGGATACGCAGTTCGCCCAGCCTCTTTTTGCTTCGAGTGCGGTCAAAGAGGATGTGTAGTCCTGCTGTGCCAGCACAGCAGCAAGTAGACCATTCTGTGCGGCTCGACCGGGATGAAATGATTTCGTGTCTGATCCAAACATCTCACGAAGACCGGTGACTTGAGTTGCTGCTATCCCGATAGCATGCTGCATCTGCGGCACGGAGAGCTTCATGAGCTTCCCTACAGCCACAGCTGCTCCGATGGCCCCGATAGTACTTGTGATATGCCTGCGAATGGCATGAGATGTGCTCGATGGAGGTCTGCAGAGTCCAGGGAGAGCGCCGTTTCTGCTCAGACTTTTTTCCTACGGTGTACACTTACCAACCAATATCATAATGCTGCGGCCATACAGCAAGACCCAGCTTACACTGGACCTCGATACCAGCCACAAGAGCAAGCATGAAGTCACGTCCAGACACGCCTTTCTGTGTTTCTGTATAGGCGAGCAACGCGCTCGCGACAGGTCTGTAGCGACTGTTAGGAAAGCTCTGGTGATCGACACCGTAGACAAACCCTGTGGGATGGATGATAGTGGCGAGATGCGTATCATCATAGTCGTGCACATGCGACGCAATGCCATTGATCAACGCCGCATGCTGCGCATCTGCCTTCAGCTTCCCACCGTGGCCCAGAATGGTCGAAGTCTCCTTGCCGAAGAAGGGGGACAGCGCTCGACGTGATTTTGTCGTTGTCGAATGATCTGAGCCACCTATCGTGCAGCCGACCCAATTGTAGAAGCAGCGTACGGCGGTGTGTGCCATGCCTGGAGGCAGACTGGAGTACTGTAGTTGCACAGCCCATTGTGCGGCGGCCTAACTTTGGTGAGAGGAGATCAGGGAGAAGAGGAATGCGTGATAAAATGTACCTTTGTTGCCATGCTTGGGAACGTGATTTGAATGCTGCAGATGATGTTGCGGTCTCTGAGAATCACGGGCAGAAGAGAGGGCAAAGATCTGTCTGTGATGTCAATATCACGGTGAAGAAGCAGACGACGTCCTGACACTGCGAGAAGGTCAAGATTATTTCACTTCTGCTGTTGAAGCGTGTCGCGGACCGTGCCGTGCTGTGCCGCAGCTAGAACTACTGTATCGAAGGTGGTCGTGTCCATCCCGTCGATCATCGACATCAACGTCTCTCCAACATTCGCCCCTCGCTCCGTCGCCTTCAACCAAACCACTCGTGCCAGCGCACCGCAGGCATTACACTATCCGTGTCATTGAATGACTTACGCCCCCTCGCCACTCCATCGCTACTGTGTACTGCGGCTCACCTTGGTCCGACCTCATGGGGTTTATGATCGGAATACCAGCTCCTCCTCCTGCTGCGGCGGGCTTAATCCCGTAAGTGGAAGCAGGGGCTATAAACATATACATAGCTCGTATCAGTCAGTGCAACTGGGCCTCGTCTTTCGCAGCTTCGAAACCCCGCGACACCGTGTAAGGATCTCGCCTCTCAACCCCTCATCAGCATGGCAAAGTACTTAGTAGGCTTCCGTGGAAAAGCTCTTGCAGTGACGCAGATTTGGAGACTCATTTCCCAGCATAGGTTCTCTTTGGCTTCAACGATGGAATCGCTGGCGGTCTACTCAGCATGCCATATTTTGTCAAGCAGTTTCCACGCATCAATGCAGTCACCACGACAGGTGCAGTGAAGACTGAAAATAGCAGGATCCAAGGTACAGTCGTGGCGCTGTACACTCTGGGCGCCTGCTTCAGCTCGTTGACGTGCATCTGGTTGGGTATGTTGACGACGGACACGACAGACTTGACTATCTGCTAACGACCGTATGTCAGCCGCACCGTTGGGCAGGAAGAACACCATCATGCTTGGTGCCGCCTGTGTCAACACCGTCGGCGCAATCATCCAGTGTTCTTCTTTCTCCCTCGGCCAACTGATCGTCGGACGATTCATCGCCGTTCTTGGGTTCAGCGCCCTCGCTGCAACAGCACCAAATTGGCAAAGCGAGTGTGCAGGTCCAGCTTATGAAGGCGAGGCGGTGCTGTACGAGAGCTTGTTCATCAGCGGTGGTCTCGCAACGTAGGATTGCATAAACCATGGAATGTCCCACGTCGAGTCCTCTGCATCATGGCGATTCACACTGGGCTTCCCAGTCATCTTAGCCGTGCTGGTGATCATTGGGATTCATTTCATGCCCGAGAGCCCGCATTGGCTTGTGCAGAGACGCAAAGTTGAGGAGGCGAGACAGACGTTATCTGCGCTGGAAGACCTGCCTGAAGAGCATAAGACAATTGCGGAGGCGATTCGCGAGATGGAGTGTTCGTTGGCTCTTGCTGGAGAGACGCGCTTCCGAGATGTGCTGAAAATGGGCAAGGAGCGCTTCTTCCACAGGATATATCTTGCGTGTAACAGATGTGTTGCATCAACGCTTTAGGTATGTGACGCTACAGCCTACGACACCACCACTCTAGAGGAATCTACAGCGGCGACATGCTGACCTCCAAAGACAGGCTTCTACCAAACCGACATCTTCCACACCAACCTCCCTCTCCGCCGAAACCACCCGTATTATCTCCGCCTGCGTGTCCATCTGGCAAACCGTCTATTCACCCAGCGGCGTCCTTACTGTCGAGCGTTTTGCCCGCCGCAAATCCATGATCGTCTCCGCCTTCGGTTTGGGAACCTATATGGCCATCATCGCAGGCACCTCCTCTTCAGGCACAAAAGATATGAGAGCTGTTGGCACAGCCGGCGTGTTCATCTTTATGTATTCGCTGTTCTTTCCTGTGGGATTTCTAGGCATGGCATTCCTTTATGCGAGCGAGATTGCACCGATTAGTGCCAGGACGCACATCACAGCGTTCAGTACGGGCAGTGCTTGGCTGTTCAGCTTCCTTGTCGCAGAGACAAGTCCAACACTGCATGTCCTGTTTCGTTCATCTGCCACGAAGAGTGACAGTACACCAACGTATGCTCTAACATTATGAGTCACTCCAGTAAGCTTCAGCACAATCTCCTAGCGCTACTACATCATCTACGCCTGCATTAACTTCCTGCTCATCGTCCCTGTCGTCTACTTCCCCTTCCCTAACACAACAGGCATACATCTTGAAAAACATCTTCATCCAGAGCAGCAGCTTCATGGATTCGGTCAAGGTCGCTAAGATGATTGGCGTGCATACAGAAGCGCATAGGAGGGATATAAAGGTGGAGTTGGACAGGGTCGACGACAGGCCGGCTCTGAAGACCAGAAGTGTGTGGGCGCAGGAGATTGTAATAGCGGGAGATGCCTTTCGTTAGTTCTGTGTTAGAGCATTAGTCTAAGCAGAAAGCCTACAGCACTCCCACGAAGGTTTCTCTTGACATTGGTCTCTGCTATTCTACATATCTTGTGGTTCCTAGCGCGAAATCAGATGCTAAACCTTTCCTATACTGTTGCATATCAGTATTGTCGTTATTGATACGAGCGTTGAAAACGCTATTCCAGGCAGGTGCTTCACACGCAACTATGAGTCAGCAGAGTACAATGACCATCTTCGAATACCACTTTCTAGATGCACTTTAGATTTCCCATTCCATCTCCAGAATCCTTGCTACCTACTCCACCTCATCTTCCACCATGGCGCACACATCAGCCAAAGCCGAAGAACTCGCAAAAGTTTCCCTCGACAGCAGTCTCCCGGACCTGCAACATCGCCTTGACCTTGTCAACTTTTAGGGCATCACATCGGGGGCACGTGTCTTGGAGATCGATCGCGGACAGAGGGGTTGCACTACGGTGTTGGCAGATGCAGTCGATCCAGACGGGCATGTAGATGCGGTAGATCCAGGACCGCCGGACCATCGTATATAGAATGTAGTAATCGTCTTGTGAAGCGACAATCATGTCACAAAGGGCGTGAGCTCAACAGTCAGTGAGAGAGGGCCGCACTGTTACTCCGGGGAGTGTCGTATTTGCCGAGAGCGTCTTTCCGGGTGTCGGATCGCCTTCAGGGCACCGTAACCCAAAAGCATGCCTCATTGCCTCGAGCCTCGAAGCCGGCTTTTACGATTGACATTCGCTTCGCATGCAGTGGTGCTTACTTGTACCAACCCACGTCGCTCAACGACAAGCATCCATGCAAACAGCGAGCTCTTGGTAGCCCGATGCTAACTCCCTCACTTCCAGGCCGCCCATATATTCATAGTCAATGCCAATCACATCTCCTTGTTGGGCCGCTCGGGATCCGCATCACCTTCCACAACGCCGACGTCGTGACCCATCTTACCACCCTCTCACCCACCAGGCCTCCATACGCCTTCGTCGTGCTAGCGCATTGTATATGGTACTTCGACACGCCCGCCGAGCTATCCAGGATCGTCGCCACCCTCGCCAGCCACGCCACTCGTCTCTGTCTCGTAGAATGTAGTCTCCGTGCCTCGCAGTCAGAGCAACTGCCCTACGTCATCACGGCACTACTTCTCGCGACCATCAAAGCGAAATGCAAAGTCCCGAGCTTGTATAACATCCGTACGATTCTCACTCCGGCTCAGATCAAGCAGAACGTGCACGAGCTTAGGAAGTTCAACTTGGTTAGTGGATTGACGGCGATATCAGGAGGAAATCATAATGGGCGCCTGGAGGCGGGATATTTGCTGGATCAGAGGGAGAAGTTGCTGCAAGAGATAAGGCAGGATGAGGTTAGTGAGAAGGAAGTCGCAGCGACTGTGGCGATCTTCGGTAGTCTACAGGCGGGGGTAGATAGGCTGGGGTGAGATGTCAAGAAAGTGAAGACGATGGACTGGAGGGGTAGTAATTTCTGAGAGTGATTGGAAAGAGTGTTCGAAGAGTGCGTCTCGAAAGGATGTCTGAGGAGAGGGTGTGAAGCCTTGAAGCTTGAAGCTGCACAGTAGTAGCCAGTCGTGTTCACAGATCATCGTGGGGAATAGTATCGAAGCTACATCCAAGCAGAAGACCGCTCTCTGACCACTTCTGCCACATTGCGCCCGCCAGCTCTGATAAGCCTGACAGATTTTGAAGTATCACAAGACTGTTCGAATCAGGGGCATACGATCTGAGAGGCTCGCGGAACGAGAGCCGAGGAAAGCGGGAGAGCGGGGAAAGCTTGCTGCTTGGCGTTGAAGCCAGGCATCATGATTCTGCCAATGCATCTCGGTCTCCCCCTCATGCTTCCTTGGATACTATACCGTAGACCAATGCACAGTGAAGGCAATGTGAACGAAAAAGAAGTTACAAGCCTATTGCCTATCAAGTCTGGACCTATCACCTCCAGAGCCTCCTTATCATTCTTCACACCTGCGACGTGTGTCGCAGAGTTAGGTTGCGTTCTTGCTCATCGGCTTCTCAACCCTACGCATAGACGCGCTGAGCTCTTACATCATAGCCAGTACAGCGGACTTTGAGAGAATCAACTCCGTTGCTGAAATGACCAATCCCTTCGGCCGCATCGCCACCCCTTTGGCGCATGAGAACGCCAGCGCGGCCTTCCTCGGCGGCGACAAAGCTCGAGCTGAGTTTCTACATCACAACAGCGCCCAAGTCGTCCGCACTGATGCCGTCATATTTCAGGCTCTGCACACGCAGTACCCGCACAAGCTGATCACGACTATCCCGGTGACAAGCACGAATCTACTGGAGTATGCTACAGCAGGCCACGCCGAGGTAAACAGCGTGCCGAATGATCTTGAACATGGCGGTGCCGGCACGTCCTGGGACGGTCAGATGGCTTGGAAGGAATACAGAGCCCCTACAAGACGTCTTGACAACGAGCAGGGTGGCATCTTTGAGAAGATCATCTTTGGTAAGTATGCTTATCAGTGGAAAGGATATGACATGATCATGTACCTTGTTGAGCCGAGGGAAGCGCCAAATTATTATAGTCCACCGCTGCAGTACTTGGTGGGCGGCACAGACGAGGTTGTGAGTGAGCTCATCAAAGAAGCTGGTGCTTGGGGCAACACTTTGCACAATCAGATCTGGGTGTAAGTTAGCCAAGTCCTGCAGCACCGTGAACCGACTGACATTCGTACAGATTTGATGGAGGCTACTGGCAGAAGGACGCCGAGATGTTCAAGAGTGTTGCCAAAGCCAAATGGGAGAACGTGATTCTCGACGCCGACAAGAAAAAGGCCGTTCAAGATGATGTAATTCGCTTCTTCGAATCACGGGCGAGGTACAACAAGTTGAATGTGCCTTGGAAGAGAGGGGTGATATATTACGGGCCGCCTGGAAATGGCAAGACAATCAGCATCAAAGCATTGATGAACCAGCTCGCGAATCTGCCTGACCCGGTCCCATCACTTTACGTGCGCTCTCTAGTCAGGTATTTACTGTGTCACTTCCAACACACATCAGTTACTGACACTAGCACAGCTTGTTTGGACCGCAGTATGCCGCAAAACAAGTCTTCGATCGTGCCCGCCGAGTGGCCCCTTGTATCCTCATCTTGGAAGACCTCGACAGCATCATCTCGGACGCTGTGCGCAGCTACTTCCTCAACGAAGTCGACGGCCTGCAGTCCAACGACGGTATCTTCATGATCGGCAGCACCAATCACCTTGACCTCCTGGATCCAGGCCTTTCTCGTCGCCCGTCCCGCTTTGACCGCAAGTACGAGTTTGACAATCCGAATGAGCGAGAGCGGGTGCTGTACTGCGAGTACTGGCGGGGCAAGCTCAAGGACAACAAAGACATTGAGTGGTTGGACGGGCTCAGCGAGAGGATTGCGGTGATCACGGAGAATTTCAGCTTTGCATTCATGCAAGAGGCTTTTGTGGCGAGCTTGCTGGCCATTGCGGCGGGAGAGACGGCATTGGGAATTGAAGCAGCAGGGATGAGGGATCTGATGGATGGATTTGTCAATGTCAATGTGAGCGTGGACGAGGGCGGTGTCGAGGATTCCGTCCTCTGGAAGCAGATGAAGAAGCAGGTCGAGATTCTGAGGCGGGAGTTGTAGCTAACACGGTTGGCTGTGGCTGGCTGCAGCTGGTATTCCCGTAGGAGCGTTCGTTGGTTGTCAGTTCTTGATAACTTCAAATGATGCTAAGCCTCTGTGTGAGGCTTTTTCCGGAGTGAGCATCCGTCTCATTATGCAGGGTCTACCGATCCAGGGGGTCCAAAGCACGGATGCTCGCTTTTCGCATACTTTTGAGATGCGGCACAGCAGCATGAAAGGGCCGCTCTAACCGCGCCCCTCTTTTTCTTTTTCTTTTTTCTTTTTCTTTTTCTTTTTGCTGCATCGGTACAGGGTTCTGCGATGGATTTGTAATTATCATTATTGTGACTAGACTGTAACGTGGGGGATTAATGATCGACGCAACAGCCCGAGGGTCTCTCGTGAGCCAAGACGGCTCCAGATCCACCAACGGTGTCTCCTCATGGCTCAAAGCAACCACGCCCCTCGCATGTCGTATCGTGGTGTCGCAGTACTGCATACTGCATAGATTGTGTGACTCAGTAGTTGGCGAACTATATGCGAAGCCCGGGAAGAGTGTACTGGGGCCAAGCGAGCTTCATGTAGAGTGCTACAGTATCACCAATATCACCATTGCGGGACAGTGACATGCCATTGTCACATGCTACCGGAACCAGCATCCGAGAGCTCTCTTTCGATTCATCATTGTAAGCACCTACAAACCGCATTTATTCACCTCCCCACGACTGGATCATCAGAGGGTCTTTTTACTGAGCGAACCCTGCAGCGGAACTGGCTCCTCCCTGAAATAGAATCTGGGCGATTGAGATGATTGGGGCGGCGACCCGCCTTGCCTTTCGTCCTAGTTTTACGTTTGGCGCTAAGATCGTGATTAGAATTGTCGATGAGGAGAGGTGATGGTGGTGATGATGGAGTGGACTTGGCTGCTCCGCAGTTCCAGCTTTGCAGCTTGCATATATGCAAGCTGCAAAGCTGGAACTGCCTCCGGCTGTGAGTGAGTGATAACGAGCCCAGCCAGCCAGCCAGCCAGCCAGCGAGGCTTTAGGTCTACGGTCCGCTCTCCTGGCTCCTTCTTCTCGCCCGCATCACGGCAGACCACAGACTACGACATATATCCTTAAACTATCCTCTTCACAGCTTTCAAATGGTGACTGAAATCTCCCAATCTTGCCGCGCTTAATCCATATCCTCAATTCGCAACATGGACATCCGCAACGCTTCTGGACAAAGAGTGTCTCTTCTCAGCAACGACAATAATAGTAGTGTTGAAGAACGCCAAAGTTACCAACACAAAACTCTGCACCAAAACTACCCTGCCAGACACTCGGCTTCGAGTGAATCACCGCCTACGCACTCGTCGCCGCCGTGTGCGCCGCCATCTCTTTGTCGAAGTGGTTCAAGCGACACTCAAGCAACATCACCGTCGTCGCCTGTCTCACCAAAGTACACGAAAAGTGTGCAACTGTTGCACCCGCCTCTATCTGTTCCTGTACCAAAATTCGCGGTCGCAACAGCGTGTTATCCTCAATCTCAATCTTACTTTCACTCTGAGCCTCACCAATACAACCAACAACACAATCATCAATATCTTCACCGTCAACGCCAACAATCCGATCAAACCCTTCCTTCACTCTCACTCAAGTTACAACATCCAAAACAACAACAGCGCGTCGCCCACCAACACCCACGTCGCACCATCCAGCCTCTTTTCGTTCCCGCACCATCATACTATCTCTATCGTCAACAATCATCGTCGTCGTCGATGGATCATTTCATCAAACACGAACAACAGACCATGGCGGATCTGCAGCAGGCGCAACAGCAGCATCAACAGTTTGCAGCAGTCCCTGGCGTTCCACCACATTTCAACAGCTACGACCCTCAGGGTCTGCCACAGATTCCGTCATTCGATCAGGGTGTCGACCTGAACCCCTTCTTATCACCACCCGCTCGAGCCTCAAACACCTTACCTCCTCCAACTCAGCAACCCACAAAGAAGAAGAACCAATATCCATGTCCTGTCGCCAAGTCATATGACTGCAACGAATTTTTCACCACCTCCGGCCATGCCGCCCGCCATGCGAAAAAACACACCGGCAAGAAGGATGCCATTTGTCCGGAATGCAAAAAGGCCTTTACACGAAAAGATAACATGGAACAACATCGTCGGACACATTCAAGTGTGAGAGGTCAAGCAAAGGCCGCTGCCGCCGCAGGTGCTGGCGCCACAGCAGAAGAAAAGCAAGCCAAGAGAGCAAAACAAGCACAGAAGAAAGTCAACAACCAAGCAAATCGGGAAAGTAGTCTCAGCGCTACCGCCGCTGCTGCCGCCGCCGCTACTGTCTCGATACCCCAGATGAATAATCTCATACCGGCTCAAATGCCTGGGATGCTGCCACCGGGCATACCTCATGGCAGCCATCACAACCTTGCATCTGCTCCTGTTGCATCGATGGATATGGGTATGACTGGCATGCTGGACCCTCGTCTCATGACTGGTGGACCTGACATGGCCTTCTCTGCCGACCTTGCTCAATTTGAACAGCAATTGCTGCTGCAGAATGCTGCCAACGGCTTTCCTCGAACTGACATGCATCAATCGTCCTATGATGGTGGCTTGCAACAACCCCACACTCCCGACTCCGTGTTGGACGAGACTCAAGATGGTTCACAACAAAACGGTCAAGGGTCGCCATCTGTCGCACCTGCGCTGGACGCACTAGCACTGGCTGCCAGCAGACAATGATTGGTCGGTATTCTCACCTGGCTGTGAGAACTTGACATACTTGACCACGAACAACCATCAGGGTTCACACAATACCCTCGTCATTGCGGGGACGTCCAGCAACGGCAGCCTCCTGCGTAGCGACAACAATACCTAGTCTCCGTCACTGGTTCCGAATCACACATGCTACCATATGTGCTCGCCAAGATGTTCGCACTACTCAGGAGCGCCCATGGCCTTGAAGTTTCCCCAGCTGCATCAGCAAAGGCATACTCCAAGCGTTCCCACACCATGGCACTTCAACACTCATCATGGAGATCAGTCTGCCGCTTTGCTTCTTCACCTTTTTACTACTTTAACAACAACTATTTATGTTAGGCGGTTATCTCGACACGGTGCTCAGAATGGCAGAGACCGGTAATGACTTGACAGGGCAGGGAAGGGCAGGGAAGGGCAG
>Ga0058698_10000330_pt1 | contig 27605 bp, 31 predicted proteins | sample AgamicAsSfe_FD_67288 | JGI IMG/M metagenome (GOLD analysis project Ga0058698, IMG submission 67288) | Agave microbial communities from Guanajuato, Mexico - As.Sf.e | ecosystem: Host-associated > Plants > Phyllosphere > Phylloplane/Leaf | place: Guanajuato, Mexico | collected 2012-05-30
GAGAGGAAGAGGTGCGTGGCGTCGAAGAGGGTTGCGAGGGCGCCGATGGGGGTTGGTGTTTGTGTTTGTGTTGTTGATGATGTGGATGAAAGAGAGGAAGAGGACGAGGGAGAGCCGGTATTGGTAGTGGTGGTGGATGAGCAGGAGTAGTTCTGTGTTCCGAGACCGAGGGCAACGTATTTGAGCGTGAGACCGGCGGGGGGTGTGGGCAGGCCGGATAGTAGCGGAACGGTCAGTGTTGGTGTGGCGGTCGAGCGCTCGTGGGGCCAGTGCGGCAGGGCGGAGGTTAGGCTTGTGGAGAGAGCCGTGAGGACGGTGAGGGCGAGGATGTTGCGAGGCATGATGTCCGAGGTCGTGATAGAAGTGGTGATGGAGGGAGTGAAGGATCTGTATTGACTGCGGTGTGCTGCACCCGATTATCACAAAGCGCGCTGCTCACTTTATAGGAACTCCTCTGCAGGTAACAACTCCTCCTCATTGCCGGCGGTGATGCCAGAAATAGCAACGGAGAACGAACGACTTGTTCATGCACGCTTGTCCTGCATCTGCATACAGGATCGGGTCACACCAAAACGCATGGTCATGTTTCACCACATCATGCACGACAGATAACGTGGCATTTGAGCCCTGTTGCTTCTTTTAGACCTGAAACGCAGGTCTACTGCTGTACATTTGTGGGTCATATTTCTGGATGCGGTCGTGGGCGCTTAGAAGTACTGTAGACGAGCTGAGCGGGAAGGGAGGAGTTTCCCGCACGTCGTACAAGTAACGCTGCTTGTTTCAGGCTATTTTGTGTGCATTGAGCACGGGGGCATTTTTTGGCGCGGTCACGAATTGAGCAGGAGTGCGTTATTGCTTCGATGAGTGGATAAAGCATAGCCTGGCGACGCTCCAGAAGCGATGCTTGCTACGAGTATAGGGGATGAGCATCAAGTTGAAGATTAAGAGAGAGAGAAATGATGCTTCGCCTCGGAAAGCAGGCGGAGTTCGGCGAAACCAGCTCGGTGCAGGTGCGGGGATGAAATGCTTCTTTGCCAATACCCAACCATATAGATAGTGTAGCTTCTCTCATACTATCGCAACCACTACTCATCGAGGCCTGTGCAAGCCCTGTGCTTCCCTTTTGTCGTGATCAGAGAAAACAGAAACAATCCTGTCGAGAAAGACTACTTGAAGCTCCGAGACTGCCGTGCCCAATCACAACACCATCTTTCACAGCACCTTTCCAGACCCAGTAGTCTGAGAGCATACGAACCCCTGATTCTCACCGCCCACACCACCCCTTCTACCACCGACTCAGCAAACAACCACAATGACGTCCCTCCTCCCCTCGCTCACCTCCACCCCTGAGAAGAAACCGCCAATAACCTGCCACGTCCTCAACACCGTCACCGGCCTACCAGCCTCAGGCATCAAAGTCTCTCTGATGCTCATGCGCCCCTACGGTCCCTCAAGCCCCCTTACCGCCACAACGAACTCCGACGGCCGCGTCACGTCCTGGACGAGTTCCGCCGGCGGCCCGTTACTCGAGGAGCTCTTCTCCAACGCGCAGGAGCACGCCGCCACTTCCACTTCCACTTCCACCTCCGCAGGTGAAACTGCACTAACGAATGAAGAGCAAGCCCTGGACGTGGGCGAAATGGTATGGGCGCTGAAATTCGACGTCGGAAACTATTTCCGGGGCGAAGGGTTCTGGGAGGTTGTGGAGGTGCGGTTCAGGACGAAGGTTGAGAGGGGAGGGAGGGAGCATTGGCATGTTCCGCTTTTGTTGAGTCCGTATGCTTATTCGACGTATCGGGGGAGTTGAGTGGGGAGGTTGAGTGTGTGGAGGAATTAGGATGGTGGATTTAGCATGGTGGATTTAGATTTTAGGATTTAGGATGGTGGATGGTGGATGGTGGATGGTGGATGGTGGATGGTGGATGGTGGATGGTGGATGGTGGATGGTGGATGGTGGATGGTGGACAATGGATGGTACATGGTGGATGGTGGATGGTGGATGGTGGATGGTGGATGGAGAAGGGAGAAGGAAGAAGGTGACGGCGAAGGGAGAGGGAATGGAGGGGTGTTGGCCGAGTTGAAGGATTATGGGGTGTTTTGGGCTTGGGGTGTGAGTGGCATGGTATGGGAGGACGGGAGATATGACAGTGATAGGTTGTGTTCGTACATCTGCGGTGATATGCACATCATGCACAAACTTATTTCCTTTTGCATACAAGTAATTGAACACCCCGCTTCACATATACACCCATGTCCGCTTCCCTTTCCCCCCTGTCCATGCCGAAGTAACTCCTTTGGATCCCGTTCCCAGATCCTATGTATATGCAAATGAAACGCCTGCCGCGTCCTCCTATCCTGTGCCCTCCACACGGTCCATCCTTTACATGCGCTGCCCATGTTGTGTATATTTCCAAAGCAGAGTCGACTATCTCCCATAATCTCCCATCCATCTCTTCCTCTATCCGTCCTCGTCATTCCTTCACACCCTCCTCCAAAAACCCCCTCCCTTCTTCCCACTCCCGCTCCATCTCGCATTACTCACGGCTCCCGTCCCACTCCCAACACCACCACCACTTCCACTTCCACTTCCCCCACCCACCGCAATTCCCTCTCGACTTCCCCTATCCCTACTAACATTCGGCGCCGGCGCTGCAGCCCCCTGGTATTCATCCTCATCATCCCCGTCTGTCCCGTAATCATACCTCTTGCCACTCCCTACACCACCTCCACTAGCTCTCCCGATACCTTGCGCGCCGCCATTGAAGTCATCGTATTTCATCACCATCGGATCGCGTCTGCTGAGTTGATTAAGATCAATCTGGATGCTCGGTGCAGGCGCCATGAAATCCGGTAGCGGAGACGAGCCTGCTGCGCCGGACGGGTGAGGAGGTGAAGATGTTGTGAAGAAAGCGGAGGTGGAGAGGATGGCGGTGGGCGTTTGCGAGGTGCGTTGTTTGGAGCTCGGTTTCAGAGAGGTGCGGTAGGTTTGAGGCTGGCTTGTTGGATGGGATGGGAGCGTTGGAGAGGAGGAAGTGTACGTCGGTCCGTTTGTTGTTGATGAGTCTAATGGGTGAGAAGGCCGCCGGGCTTTGGCGTGGACGGTCGATGGTAATGATTGTGTAGGACCAGTACTGTGGGGTGGGGGCTCGTTGTTATTGAGAAAGTCGATCATGCTTTCGTTGTTAGTGGAGCGTTTCTGCCGGCGGTGCTTGCCGGGGAGGGCGGTCAGGGAGTCATCGTCGTCGTCGTCGTCTTCATCGTCGCTGCTAGGAAGAGCATACGGATCCCGGACATGGCGACGAGTCTTTGGCGGTGCTTGAGGTGGTCGCGAGATATAAGTTGTTGGTGCTCGCGGAACCAGAGCGCTGGCAGATGTCACGGAACCACCCGCAGATTGCGATACGACAGATCCGTTACGGCCCATTGTGGTGGCTGTGCTGGAGCTCGTGTTATCACCATGCGCTAGAGTTGCCACCGGAGGACCTTGACGGAGGAAGTCGACGAGATCATCAGTACCATGCGCTCGAACTATCGCATCTCGTGGTTGAAGGTTTGTCTTTCTGGGTCGTCCCAGGCTTGTTGTGGGCGGCGAATCTGCGCGTCTAGTCACGGTAGCTGTTTGGGGCAGCTTTGGCAGAGGCTTAGATGTGGCCGATGCGCTTGTCTGTCCTGCTCTTGTCACGCTGTTCATCCTAGCAGGTTCTGCATTGCCCATAATTGGAGCAATCTTTGTTTGACTTTCGGTAGGTGCAGTCGATCGAATGAAGTCAGCAAAGTCCCTGGTAGATTGACCCTCAATCGTTGGCTCTCTGGCCACAAGCCCATGTCGATTGGCAGGCGATGATGTAGGCGTAGGCACCACATGACGCGGAATCTTGAGTGGCTTCTTGATTTGTGGGGGCGTCGCATTTTGTTTTGACACTTTCTGTAGTGATTCATATGATCTTGGCGGAGTGATTGTTTGAGCTTGAATAGGCTGTGCAGTACGCAGTTCGGCGACGCCCAATACAGGAACCGGTGAATAGTCCCCAATGGTCGGCGAGGTGATTATGCTGCCATGTCGATCCACAATGCTGCCTTGTCGGTCTACAATGCTGCCTTGTCGATCCACAATGCTGCCTTGTCGGTCTACAGGTGGTGTTATGGGTGGTGCAGCCAAGGAGGAGTTATTCCTAGGCTGTAATCTGACTTGATTTTGCTGCTCAGATGTCGTCGATTGCTTGCTCTGACTCTGAGTAGTACCAAAGTCGAGTGGCATCGACGATGTAGTCCCAGATCTGCTACGTGCCTCTGCAGCACGAGCTTGAGCTGCGAAAGCATTTTCACTAGGCAAGATTGGACTTTGAATGATCACACGCTCTGCAACAGTTGATGCCCAATCGCCACGCTGCCGTTGTGGAATGTTGACTGGTCCGGGTGCATAGAGGTTATATGGGTCATCCTCGGGGCTGTCTGATGGCAAGTCGGCTTGCTTGAAGCTCGAGGACAAACCAGCTGCGGCTGCTATTCCTGGAGGGTAGTTTGCAGCATCAAAAGCTGGGTGCGAATGTAAGGAGCTCCGATTAGTGAGAGGAAACAGTGCTGGGTTGTCTGAACCACTTCCTGGCGCGAGTTGTGATCGGTCATCTTCGGAAATCTTGGACAACGCCGGACGACCTAGCACATCACTGTCTGAGTCTGCTCCACTTGATACAACATGGACACCCTCATCGCCTGACATTTGATGTGTAGCAGTGTCCGAAGTGATTGCAATGCCTTGCTTAGGAAGGATATCACTGTCTTCCGAGCCATACGATCCATTCTCGTTCTGATATACTGGACGTGATTGCATAGGAGCGGGAGGCTCCTTCGCGCCGAGACGACTTGGAAGTGCAGATGATCGCACTGCTGGTAGACGTGACTTTGGCCTCGATCGCAAGTTTTTCTTCCAGATCCTCCATAACCTTCCGAGCAGCTTACTCAGTGCAAGCTTTCCCACATCGTATTCATCCACGTATATTCTGTCATCAAGACCATCTGCTTGACTTGATGCCCCTACCAGCTGAATCCTCTCAGACTTGGTCCTGCGATATGCGGTCTCGCCAGAAATGGCGATACACTGCTCGGCGATGAACTCAAGGATCGACGTCAGAAAGATGGCTGCACTCCAGGGAACCATGCGCGATGATTGTGAGAAGCGCTTGTTCGTCGTGCTTGTGGTGCCGTTCTCTGACTCGCGCTGGACATATCGTTCCTCATCTTCATCTTCCATCTCTCCCAAGCGCATGTATACCATGATCCTCAGTCGGGTTCGTTTGAAAATGAGATCGATATCCGATTGTGACAGGTCTTCTTCTCCTTCACTGGGTAGGACGGCAGTATTGTCCTCCTCTGAAAGTAACTCTTCAAGTTCAACCTGCGCAGCGTCCAGTGCTTGCTGTGCCAGTCTTCCCTTCAGTACTCCCTCCACGGCATTCTCCAGATTCTCCAAGGACATTGACCGCGTATTACAGAGAAAGCTATAGAGCAGCTCGTCCAGGAAAGCATTGATTAACACAAGTGCTTGCTCTGTGAACAGGGCGCCACTACGAGCCGACCCCGGATGATGTGCATCTTCCGCCTCTTCCTGAGTGAGCTGAGCTATGTGGTTGTCTGTCGCGAGTTGCGATGCCGCAGCGAAAGCGACGTAAGCGGGCGGTGGTGTTACGACGGGCGCAGAGGATAGCGATTTTGTACCTCGAGACGTGTCGCTTGCGAAGCTATCAGTGATACTGATGGGAGATGTGGGCGAGCCCGGATTGCGCGGGCGGAACTGGTTGAACATGGTGAAGTAGTCTGTATAGCTCGATTACAAGCTCGGATAGCTTCGGTCTTGCGGCTGACGGTCCTGGAGTATTGGACGAAAGTCCTCGTTATGCGCAGTTGCTGGCCAGCAGCATATTCTGCTACGTATAAGGCCTGGGAAACGATAAGTATTGCGTGTGCCTGGGAACGAAGTGTAGCTCAAGTGTCGTAGTGAGAGTTGACGACGAGTCTCAGATCTGTGGAAAAGCGCTCTCTGTCGAGGATGAATATACGTATGCGCGAGATCGGATGGAAAGAAGCAGATCACAGTAGACCACCAGCCAGTCGACAGCAGCAGGAGCAGCGAGGTCTGTTGCGTCTGCAGCGTTATTTTATTGGTTGAAATAAGGTTCAGAGGGGAGAGATGGCTGGACCGGGACAAGGTTGCAAGGGCGAGGTAGAACAGCAGCGGATATCGAAGGTCGTAGGATTTTTTACTGTACAGATATATGCGGCGAGAAGATGATGATATACATATGTTGGTGCAGATGCTAGCTGCCAGGAACGACGTGGGACGGACAGGGATTAGAAGGAAGAAGACGACTCAAGCAGGTGCCAAATCGACACTCTAGCACCCTAGCACCCTAGTTGTGATGCGAGGCACAGGCTCGCTCTCTGTGCCCACCTTATTCTACTAGTTCGACCACTAGCACCCGCCAAGTCGGCTCTCATAACCTACCTTATATTGCGCATTGAAGTCTGCCTCAACTCGCCAGTCCGCGCGCAGAACCTACACAGCGTCTCACCCACATTTTCAGGTAACAGTTTCCCCCCAGCTCACGTCCAGTCGAACGGCCGAGGCGCGCACTGGCCAGTATTGGACTCCATACTCTCCATCATGGCTGCGTTGTACTGCACTAGCAACGATCTGGAGGGCTACCTCGACATCGGCCAGATGGCAGCTTTTTGTGCTGCCGCCGTTTGCATTCGAGCTGAGTAGCTCTGCAAATTCCGCTCGTGCATGCGGGATATATACGAGCTTCCAGCCATCCAGCCGTCGAAGCGTCATTATTGTCAGTTCGACGTAGAAAAGCTCCTTGTGCAACTGCCGATGCAAAGAAGATCGCTTGGATCGAGGCTAGAAGTTCTTGTCCATTGTCGATGGTATCGTCCCCGGCGTTTGGGGTGAGGAAGACAGTTCTATTCGTCCCCAAATCAGTATGCTGGCGACCACTTGCGACAACAGCAAGTCAACTCTGTTCTTGCTAACTCTACCCTGAATTTACTGTAGCTGTCGCAAGAGCTCGCCTCGGCTTCGGGCGTGATTGACTGCCAGTCTTGTCACATCTCTCGGGCAGACGACCGTTGCATCACAGCACAAGCATGGCATTTCCCCAATTGTGTCTAGCACGAAATCGTTAGGTCATCAGCGATCTGGACCATGCCTCCTGATTGCCGCGCGATTACTTGCTCTTGGCTGCTGCACGGACCAAGTGAAAATGAGTAAGAGCTAATAGAAGACATGCTACGACCAAAAGAGGAAACTCACAAGGGCAACGTCTTCTGGTTCTGCATGGATTGAAGACCAGGTACGGAGCTCAATGCCTGGTAACAATTCTGATATAAACTTGATCTCCCTGCCATATGTACTGGGCGACGTCTTGTGTCACGGCACTCGCCGAGATACGCTGCTGGAGAATACCCACCGTGTACACTAGCCAGGCTCGCAACAGGACTGTCGCCGGAGAACCAGATACTTGCTTCAATCATCAACTCACTGCTTACTTGGATTTACCCCTGTTTCGAGGAGAGGTATCAATTCATCCAGCCTAGTTGTTTCATACTGATTAGCCTCGTCAAAGCAACCCTGTCTCTTCGACCGATATCACCTTTGTATGTATATGTCTGTATATTCATGCTCCATCAGATGAGCATTAGCCTCACTGACAAGCAATACCGTCGTGCTGCCTGCTCCTCGACCAGCTTGCGTGTCATCAGCACTATCGCCAACCATGATCAGGTTGTTCGCTGAAACACCCCACTGCTCCGCAATATGCTTGATCCCGGAAGGATCAGGCTTCGGCGGTTGGAAGGCTCTGGTTATGATGGGGCTGAACTTGCTGTCTGGTAGGAATGTTTCCAGCAGATGCGTGACCGGTTCGCTGTTTCTGATCAGCTTTGTGTTGTTACTGTACTAGGACAAGGGTCTGTGCAGAAACCCTGCGGCACCCCTCCCGAGGATTCTTCCCAGATGTTGTCCTGTGACAGTATGCAGCCATGTTGAACGAACTCACTCGAAATTTCGCGTACAAATGCCTTTCGGCAAGTCTCTAGAATCAAGATAGTCCATAAGCTCCTTGAGACCAGGTTGTGGCTTCTGCACTTTCATTGCTCTTCGTTCTACTGCCTGGATCTTGTCATGGGCCTCTTTCTGCTTGTCATTGGGTAAGCTTGCGATGTGGTCGAGTATGTCAATGGATTTATCGATGCCTAACGCATCACGCATTTCCTCTGTGATCATTAGCCTTCTACGTATCTCGTGCTGGCGCAGCAAATGCATCCGCAGGCTCTGTTGCCCAGGAGCCTCGTGTTGTGTAGATCATGACAAAGGCATACTGACTAAACATATAGTTCTGTGGTTCACCTGAACAGGACAATCAGTACAGTTTATGACATCAATCCCATATATTATGGTGCTACTATGGCGACGGAGATGTTCATGCAGAACCTGGTCTTTTGAAGGGAGTGCCCGTGAGATCCTGCTGTGCACACACTGTCTTATGATAGATCATCACAGGATGGGACAAGATGAATGTCAATATTATATGCTTACATAGAGTGCCGTCCACATCGAAGACAATTCCTTGTAATTGCTTCATACCAGCTGCTGCCTGCTTACTCGGGTCAAGCGCAGCAAATGACCATTGCTTGGATTTACTTAGTGCAGACATAGGACGTGATTGCGAAAAGACCGAGTTTAATCTCGAAGCGGATACTGCTGACGATGGCAATATTCTGTGCGAGCGTCGTGTTTCCAGTGAAGCCCAACTTTTTACGATTATAGCACAGGAAAGCATGTAGTGGAAGGTAAAGTAGAGCAAGAGATATCAAGGAGCTCGACGAAGAAGCGTCCGATCTTGTAAGACGTCAAGGGTTTCCTCGTTAGGCCAGAATTCAGGGGCTCTTTTTGGCGCATAACGTCCTTTATACGCGTCTCCTCCTGTGCGATTATTGTGTTTTGCATTCCACACCTCCAGGCTGGCTCATTAGCGACAAGATGAAGCTGTGTTCTGGTCAATTTACCTGCGCCGTACTCCTCGCTGCCATCACCATCACCAACGCACTCAAGTTCGACATTCAAGCGCATCCAGGACACGAATCTGAGGCTCGAGAAAGATGTATTAGGAATGTATGATATAGCTGGCGAGGAGTATACTGCCGGGACAAAGACTAATGAGGATCAAGTTCGCACAAAGAGACACATTGGTTGTTGTTACGGCAAATGTGGGAAGCATGCACGGCATCAGAAAGAGCTGCATTGACAAAGAATACAGGTTGATGGACACAAAGGCGATGGACAGATACTGAATGTACATGTACGTGGGCACGAGGAAGAACATACTGTGTCTCAAAGGCAGGCGTTAGGCAGGCATTGATAGGGTTACAGATTAAGGACGCTGTTGGCAACGACTACGGGCGACCTCGAGACATTGTTGGAGAGAACAGATACGCATTCACCACGCATGCGGATTCTGCATTTGATGTCTGCTTCGAAAACATCATTCCGGACAGTAAGATACTTCCCGTCACTCGGACTGCGATCAGGGGAACTCATCGCACCATTTAGATGTTCATCACGGCGGTAATGCACCAACAAGGCATGTGGAATTAGATATCGACATTGGCGCAGACGCAAAGGACTGGAATGCAATTCAAGCAGGCGAGAAGCTGAAGCCAGTGGAGATGGAACTACGAAGAATCGAAGAGGTGACGGCAGAAATTGTCAAGGAAATGGAGTACTTGCGGGAACGAGAAATGAGCTTACGAGACACCAATGAGAGCACGAATGAAAGAGTCAAGTGGTTTGCAATTGGTACGATGGGCATTCTGGTAGGATTTGGGGCATGGCAGGTCATCTACTTGCGCGCATACTTTAGGTTGGTCATGATGTCTTCAATATTTGAGGTCATGTGCTTTACTGACAATTTAAAGGTCCAAGCATCTCATTTGAGAAATTGGCATGCTGATCAAAGGAGATCGAGGCGAGTAGGTAGCCTTTATCGCTTTTGTGTAGAATATAAGGACAATGACCTTCAGAGATTGCCGTGGTACGGAATTGTAATTGTGTTTATTGGTGGTGCGGTCGGGGGTCCCAGGTAGGTAGGAGGCAAAAAGTCTATTACCCTTTCGTGGCACCCACGATGCTACTGGGGAATATCTGGCTATGGCCCGTCCAGGCGTCATTATGATGATGTGAAAGCACTGATCAGTCTTTTCACTATAAATGGACAAGGTTTGCCAGCACATTTGTTGGATCAAGACGTGCCTTCCCTTCCCATGAGTCGAAGGCGACAACAACAACAGGGTCCCCACCTGGCATCTTCTGACTTGTCGTTTCACCTTACTCATTCCACCCTTACAACTACCTAAACTTTCACATTTGCTCCTAAGCATCATCCCTTCATCAACATTTGTTACACTTACAACTACAATCACCTCTTTGTCATCTGCATCTAGCTGGTTTACTCACGCATCTCCTCAAGCTTACCAAGCTCACAAAGAACCCTCAGCTTGTCTCTCGTTTGAGACTGTTCTGGATTCCCAAGTTCGTCAACTACTTCACAGACAAAGCCAATCACAAAGACGAATTCAATCTCATTCACAATGGCATCCAATACAAAGCACGACACCCCTGCTCTCACCTCCACCGTCGCAGCACGCGAATCTACTCCTGTTGGCGAGGTCTCTCTTCACCACGCGTCCATCAAGAGTCGTCTGCCTCAATCTCGCAGACGCTCTCAATCAGGCACTCCATTAGGCCGCGCTGGTGAGCCCTCTGACGACTACTTCGCAGCTCCTCAACCAATGAAGTCACGCTCGCACGAAGATTTGAGAGCTGCTCCAGCTGCTTCGGCCGCTCCTGCTCCTTCCGCTGTCTCCGCTCCGAGTCATCCGACTACTGCAACTGCTCCGAGCCACCCGACTGTTGCAGTCCTCCCGGTCGCTCCGAGCGCTCCTGTTCATGAAGCTAATCTAATCTCTCCGACTCAACCTGCTCCTTCAGCTGAACCAGATGAATTGGCTGCTCCAGCTTCTCCAGTCTCGGATGTCGCGTAAGTTTGCAGTCCGCATACAAATACTTAAGACATTGTATTAACATTCTGCCACGTCCAGTCCTGATTCTGCAACCTCCAGTCCTATCCAAGGCACAACAAACTCATTCGAACAAGAATTCATCGTGGGCAAATACCCAAAATCATTCACCATCATGAAGCTAAGCTTGTCGCAACATTCTCCCTGGTTCGCAGCACTGTACGGCAGACGGGACTCTGCCATTGACTCCGACTCCAAGAGCGCCAGGGCTGCGACTGATGCCACCAAGGATGTCGAGTTCTCTGAGACCAATGCTCTTGTCTTCAAGGACATGGACGTGTTCGCATTTTCTCTGTTTGACAAGTGGCTCCCAACTGGACAGCTCGACATGCCCGAAGGAATTTCTGATGGATTTCACGCTGCAACCCACGTCCTCAACCTCTACCTCATCGCTTCAAAGTTCATGATCGAGCCATTGTGCAACCAAGTCATGGACGTCCTGAGACGCTGGTTTCGCGAGAACGACACCACCGCATCTCCATTCCGCGTCAGGACCATCTACGATGGCACAACCGGTGACAACAAGATGAGGAAATTCCTGATCATGACTGCCGCTTACCGTGCGCTCTGTGGATCAAAGAACCCCAACAACTCTCAGTGGGCTAATGGTGTCAGCGAGTCCATGAAGAAGCTCCTGATGCCCGGCGGTGACCTTGCTGTTGACTACGCTGAAGCGTTGGTTTTCCTCGCTACACACGACCTCGAGGATCCCCGTCAGGGAGAGGACTGCTTCTGGCACACCCACGAGGACTCCCCTCTCTGCACTCCCGCTGCTTCTCCGGAGCCTTGGGACCCTACTGGTGTCGCCTTGGAGTAGACAGTGCCACCTACGAACATGATGAGCATATCGGAAGGAGTTACATAGTAGTGGTAATGAATCAGATTAACGCAGAGCACGCTACATCACGCTGCTAGAGGAATGGAGTTGCATAGTAGAGGATGAGAAATGGATCAGACTGAAAACGAGCACGGTTACGCTGCCCTCGAGTGGATACGGGGTAGACTGACAATGAGCACGCTTTACGAAGCTGACTCACAAATGGAATACACGGGAAGGGAGTTTGTCTGATCTGATTTCATTGAAGCATCCAATGATGGAGCATTCGCTGTCAATAACAGCTCAGATGCTATGACAAGAGTGTTGGTTGTACTCTACAACAACCTAATATGTGGTGGTTTCTTTGTCCTAGATTACAGGTAGAATATTAGGAAACTTTTCCTTATGCTTGGTGCCTTTGTGACCTTTGTCTCTCGGCTTGCGTTCTCTGTCGACTTTCTTTGTCTCTGCCACTTCTTGACTCCCACCCCACGAAATCCTAGCTGTAAATCGAAGATGGAAGAGATGATCGCATGGCGTCGGCGTTGTCGCTGGTCTTTCAAACCGCAATCCGTTCCTTGTCGAATCCATTCGGCTCTCTCTCTCTCTTACCTGTCCCTCGTCTATGCGACAATGCACGAATACGATTCTTCTCCAAGATTTTCGCTGACAGAAACGGAGACAGAGACATGAACAGCTGAAGTAGACAAAGGGAGCAGACTAGGAACTGAGGTCTCGGTGATGATGAAAATCGATGGAGCTGGCATCGTGGTCGTTTAGGTTCTCTATCTCTACCTCTACCTATGGCTTTTGACCTTCTTGTCAAGTCGCTGTTAAGCTTTCGCTACGTCTAGTTTGCCGTTCATATCACTAGCTTTCCTGGGACTCACACGCCGAATCTCTGTCTTCTTCTTCAATTTCACCTTATCGCACATGCATGTTCTGCCACTTGACGTTTCGCCATACCATCGTAGCTTCTGGAGGCACAAGCACATTTGTAACCTCAGATGCATCTTTTACCTTCCCATGCAGAGCGGAAGCCACCTCTCTGGACCCACCCGCAGCACCTGCTCGCCCTCTCTTCTCAACCTTCACACCATCGTCCTCCGCTCTCTCTCCACTCGGGTACCTTACGCCCCTAAACTCTTCAACCGCCGCTCCAACTCCTCCCTCCGTTCAATCTCCTCCTTCTCCCTCTTCGCCTTCGTCTTACTCCCTCCACTCGGCGCCACCCCCTTCAGAATCTTCTTATGGTCGTCCGCTGTTAGATTCACAAACGGGTCGTTCCCTGCTTTTGACTTTGACTTTGTGCTCTTCGCTCGTGCTTTGCGCGGCGGCTTGATGGGTGGAGAGACGGGCGAGATGGGCGAAAGATCTGTGCTCGAAGCTTGACGGCGGCGGGACGGCCCCGAGGAGGCGGCGTAATGCGAGGTGTGCCGGGCTTGGGATCGGGAACGGGCATGGGATGGGGAGCGTGGCGGTGGTGGTGCGGCTGTGGAAGATAGACTTGATGTCCCAATCGTGACGGACCGTATGCTTTTGCCCTTGCTTTTGCCTTTGTCTCTGTCTTTCCGGGAGTGCGCATCACGATCCCGCCGACGACACCGATGTGCAGAGTCGGAATCTGAAACCTCACCTTCCTCATCCTCATCGGACCCGCCGATATCGTCGTAGTGCGCCATCAATGCGTCATCGGAAAGTGAGTCCTCCGAGTCCGAGCCAGAGGAGGAATGCACGCGCGGCCGAGTTTTCGACCTCGCTTTGCCTTTGGAGCGTGCTTTTGAGCTTGGTCGTGCTACTGATTGGGCGCGTGAAGCTGGACGCGAATGTGATTGTCTGGAGGTTGGAGCTTCATGAGTGTGCGTGCGTGTGCGGTCGCGGCGAGTCTTTGGAACGGAGAGGAGTTGAAGAATTGGTGGTTGGGTGTGGGTGTGGTTGATGAAGGACATTCCTGACATTCCAATGGGATCTTGTGTCGGATGGGCTTGACCATACGTGTTTGTGAAGGCATGAGAAACGAAGCCGTTGCTCGCAGGATGTGCACTATGCGGAATGGGCTGGTTCTGGTAACCTTGCAGGGGTTGGTAGCGATGTGTTGGAAAAGCTGCTGCGGAGCCGTAGTCGTAGTACTGCTGCTGTGTACTCATCAGAGGAGCTGTATGTGGTGCTGATGGGTACACCGGTGGAGCCCACGACTGAACCTTAGAGTCATTGAACAGAGGTATGTTGGCGTGTGTTGGTGAGGACAAGCTTGCTGAGGATACATTTGAAAGAGAAGGAAAGCCGAAGTCATTTGGAAGACTGCCGAGATCGTGCTCCCAAGCCATGTCTGCGTCCGAAAGGAAAGGGTTTGCGAAGGTAGGTGGGTTCAGTGTGGAAGTTGGTGGAGGCGCTGCGACGAGGTATTGGTCTATGTCGAGGTCAATGGGAGGGTAGAACGAGGACATCGGTTGTGTTTGCTTGTATCCGACAGTCTGACCAGTATTGAACTGAGGCGAGGCTAGTGGCGTATAGTACGGCATGGTGTTTTGCTGCTGGGAAGGAAACTGCTGGGAAAGAGGAGAGACCTGGCTCGCGAAAGAAGGATCTCGATATCGTGATTGTGCTTGCGCAGCCGGGCTTGGATCAGCATATCGGCTTTGAGTCACTGTGGCCAGAGGCGATAGTGGATCAAAGTGGCTGGAAGGAGGGCTCTGCAGATTCTTCGCATCTCGATGTCGTTTGTCATCTTTGTTTGTACGACGTGACGTCTGCTGGGGCATTGTGGGAGAAGAATCTACACGACGATGTGGGCTCTTCCTAATGCCGTATGATTGCGAGTGTCTTGCCGTCTTGACCGTCGACGGAATCTTGCGATTGCCTGTATCGGCTCGTAGAGGCGTGCTGAGTCCTACGTCTTCCTGTGTATCCAGTGGAGGATCGTCAGCGACAGTGGTCAGGTCTTGCTCGTCGAGAACAAAAGTCTTGTCGCCTGACTCGAACTGTGATAGTGAAGGTAGGTGTCCTGAAATAGATCAAGGCTGATCAGCATATCTGCAGGTACACTTGTGCTGTCATCCGCTGTCCAGGCTACTTACCCGTCAGATCATCTGTAGTGCCAGTATAAGGCTCGTCGAACCAGCTGTCTCTATCTGAGACGTCTGCCTGAGTACTACGATCGTAGCTGCTGTCGCTGAAGTCGAACTCATCGGCATCGATGAACTGATTGAAGATGTCGTCGTCTAGAAAAGAGATGTCCTTGTTGAGCAACGAAGCCGGGAGCGGTTGAGCGGAGCTAGCAAGGGCCATTGCGGGAAAGATCGTGCATTGCAAGGACTATTGAAAAGGGCATAGTGTTGTGGTAAGGGCGCGGCAGTGTCCACAGGGCGGCAACTACGCATTCCTGGCGGTAGAAATGGCAACAGTCACTCCTTGCTTAAGTAGCTTGATCATGGCGCTTCCTTTGGTCCACCATCCCGCGTGTATTGCTATTTCCATAACTCATCGACATCGATCACTCATTGTGCACACCCCACGCAGCTTCACATAGTGAACAGGAGCTGGAGGTCATATTTTGAAAGCATACCCTACTGGGACATCACGACCATTAAATTCCAAAACGAAGGCTCGAAGAGCCACTGGACATGCCAAGATGTAATATTGGCAGTGAGATGGACAGGAAGAGACGACAACAGATCAAGTTGATTCAGCGAAGGTCAGATCAGGGTATAAAAGGTGTTGTGAGAAGTGGAAGGTGCTCGAATTGGAAGTGGCCACTGGTCAATGTCGCACTCGAAGACAGCGGTCTTTCAGTAAACAAAGAGCATATACCGGCGACTAACGCACAACGCGGCAAGCGATTCGCACATATGATCATTAGATAAAAGGTATCAGAGAGACAAGATCTTCGCATCATTCTGAGCGACTTCGTGACTACTACATTACGTAAGATTATCTTCATACGTCTGCTTCATTCGCGCTTCTCAGCCCTTCATATCATAGCTGAACGAGCATCTACGGCCTCTTCGTCTCACCCCCCTGTCTCACATTACCCAAGAGATCCTCATCACCGCCCCTGTTGACCTCATCAGCCGCAAGCTTGTCCTCTGGACCTCCGACACCCTCAAAGTCCTTTGCCTTTGTTTGCCTAATTGTGTGCCGTGTTAGCCTCCGATCCAGAGATGCTAAAAGTGTACGAGGGTCGGTGCAGGTGAAAAAGTACCTCTTCGTCTGCGGGTTAATGCCACCGCCCTCCTCATCCGGAATCTCGCGGTTGTCGCCAGCACCGGACGCAGCAGAGCCGTACGTGACGGTAGCGCCGGGGAATTTGTTCTCGACGTTGTCGTTCACGCCGGATTCTTCGACTATAAAGCAATAGAAAACAACGTGATTAGCCAACTGCTCAGGAAAGACTGGGTGAAGACGTGGAAGGATGTGAAGGAAGCGAGTAGTATGAAGTGAGGGCAAAGAGTGCTGCTGGGAGTGTTGAGGAAGCGAGGGGAATGCAGGAAGAAATACATAGTGTGGGAGTGTAGGAGAGAATGAGAATGAAATGGGATGACATACTGCTACTACCAGCTGGCTTTCCATGTCTGTTACTCCTGTCGAGCCCGACGCTGCCCTGCTTGGCGGCGTTGGAGTTGAGGTCGCGCTCAGCCTACATGTTCAAAACACTCCCGGTCAGCTTTATGTCCCATCGTGTGCTCTTGCTTTCTCGCTTTCCTTCTCGCTAGCAGCTTGAGCTTCCGACTTTGAGGGATGGTGCTACGTACCTCGTAGGCGACGGTCATGGGGTCTTGGCCGGACATGATGGTGGTTTTGTGTGAAGAGTAGTAAGAAGTGGGTGTTGATTTGGTACGAAAAGGCAGCAGTGGTGTGTTCACATTTGCCAATGGCATTTTGAAACAGCTTACCTTTTCTCGGCTACGTCATCGATTTTCGGCTACGTCACGCGACTAGAGCAAGCTAGAACAGAGACAATCACAGTGTGCGTGGGAATACAGTCGTGTTTCCTTTACAATATTATCATCTAATTGTCAAAGACATGTCCATCTTCGATACGTGGGCTGCTTGTCTTTCCTATTACCCCTAATCCAGCCCAAGTCCCTCCATCCCATCTCGTCCCAATCGCCGTCATCTGTAAACAAAAGCGCTCCTAGTGGATACAAGAAGCGAAGTTTGAGGCCATCAACAGCGCCATAGTGTAGACGGCGTATTAGATTTAGCTGAAGACAAATTAGCATCCTGATATCAGCACAACTGAAACGACAATGACCTACTTTCTTTGCATCCCTGGTCCTGGAAGCATTTGACCTTGCATCTGACCACCATTCTGCGCCATTTGCATTCCATACGGGTTTGGCTGTGCTGTAAAGTCTGCGCCAATGACCTGGTTCATGGTATTGCCTGCCAGACCTTGCTGGTGGCTTACTGGGCAATCTCTATGTGCTAGTAAAAGCGTCTTGAGATTCATGATCTCGTCTCGCAATTGGCCATTCTGCGCGTTGAGTGCGTCATTCTCCGAAGTAAATATCTCGACCTTAGCCTGGAGATTGGCAAGCCATTGCTTTTTGCGCTGACGACACTTGAGAGCAGCAACACTGTTTCATGGTTAGCGATTTGACTTCAAGTAACGTAGATCGTCCAGACATACCGATTACGCTCGAGGAAGTTCTTCCTCTTCTCTTCATCTGTCATTTTCTTGCCGTTCGGGCCAATATCACTCATCTCTCCCTTCATGTCGTCTTCATCATACATCTCATCATCGTCCATGTCTGGTGGCATCATGCTCATATTGTTACCACCCTTCATACGTTTGGCAGCAGGTTGCTTTGGCATGAGATCATCAGCCTTTCTTCTTGCGTTCGGAGCTGTTGATCCCTTGCCAGCCGAGCTCTTTTTGCGACTCTTTCCACTTCCTTTATCATCATCGCCAGAGTGTGACCCATCGGTGCCAACATTGGACGGCCTCCCTCGTGCTGTTGTGGGTGATGTGTCTTGTGATTGCATGCCGGATCGCATTGATTGTGGTGGAGGTGGTACGGCGAACTGGTTCGCATTTCTGTTGCCGGTTTGCGCCAGCATGTATAAACTGTTTACTGCATCTCTGTCTGGGTGATTGTTGAAAGGATCCGAATTCAGGGCTGCGGATTGACTCTGTTGTGGAAACTCTTGTTTAGGCGCTATTGGTGCCTGTGCTGCTTGTTGTGTTTGCATGTTGTTGTTGTCCACCTTGGATCTTGCGGCAGCATTGATGGCTGTTCTGTGGAAGTCTATCGTGCCTGGTGTCGCGAGACCGCTGTTTGACATCGAGTTGAACATTGCAGATGTGCCTGGACTTGGCGCAGGAAACATAGATCCGCCACCACCAGGAGTTAGGCCAGTTCGCAGGGAAGACTCATTCGGTGTAGGGAAACTCTGTCGGAAACCGTCGTCAAAGTAACTTGATGCGTTTGCTGGACCAGTAAGCATAGCGGGGCTGAGCGGCCCTGATCGTAGCGAATTGCCCAGTTGCCAACCCGGAGTAGCTGCTGCTCCGAGAGGTGCTGGGGATGTCAGACTGGCAACGGAAGGCAGTCCAGGAAAGCGACCGGGTGTTTCTGTTGACGGATTGCCAAAGGATTGTTCGAATGGATTAGGTTCTCGAGAGAAGTGTGCTTGATTGTGGTTTCCACTGAAGTAGTCAGGTCCGTCGCTGTTTGCTTGTGCTTGGCCAGGTTTTGGCGGTGGTGCCAAAGGCTGTGCAGCATTGGTAGCGAGTTTGTTGTCTATAGTCGCGTCCTCTGTCTTTGCCACAGGCGCAGGTACTGGTGCAGGCGCGGATGCAGCTTGTTCTAATGTATTTTTCAGTACGATGGGATGATGCGCGATGACGTGCAGGAAGGATAAACTTACCAACACGGGGTGGCTCCGCCGCAGAAGGTTGCGCCTTTGTCTCGGCAGGCTGAGGCTCTGATAAGGGACGTTAGCATACGTTGCATATGCAATATACATGAACATGGATGTGGTAGCAGGAAAAGAGACGTACCGTCAGTTGATGCAATGACTCTTTTCGTATCACGAGGAGAGGACATGGTCGACTCGGATTGCGCAGGAGCAGCAGTAGTACTCATTTCGGCCAGGAATGAATGATGACGTAGGATGGGAAAGTTGTGCAGTGGCACAAGGCAGGAGTCTCTGATGTAGCGAATCAAAAGTCAGCACATTTGTGGATCGCCATACTCTACCCGAGCTGGAGGAGCTTTACCTTTATTATTCTGTTTCACAGCAACAAACAACTATATGAAGTGTTTGTCTATGCGCGCAGTATGTCTGCGACTGGATGGCGAACAGCCTCTGTTAGCTGATGCAATCCGAATCACGTGACCGTGGTGGTGGTCAGACCTGCTTGTGCTAATCGGGCAGGCCGGAAGTCGTGGCAAACTCACCAGTGCACTCAGATAAAGTCTCTGCAGCAGCGTGTATGTAGCTTCTCCCTTTGCGCGAGAAAGTATCAAGTGTCGCAGGATCAGGCACGATACCAAGCTCTGCAGCTATGAGCGCGTTGACGTAGCGTGGCTGGTGTGTGTAGTGATGGCCGGCGACAACACGGGCGCCAGAGCAGTATGCGACAGCGACGTCCAGTAGCCAAAGACCGGGGTAAGACGCGGGGCAAGATCTGGGGAGATTGATGTGTATGAGATAAGGCTGACGATCCAGCCGCTTAGCAAGTCGCACAGTTTCAGCGTTCTTGGGATTTCTCGAGGTTCGCAGGACGTCAGAGGATGACGAGGTGTTGTGATGTCAGAAAATGCAAGACGAAAACGAGCTGGGAATTTGAAGAGTTTTTGGCGTACGGGGCGCAATCTCGGCGCTAGTCATCACGTGACTGTACCCCTATCTAATAGGAAGCATCTGCCGAAGATTGCATCTACATTATGCCCTCGTCTCCTGCTCTTCTGCTCTTTCCGCTGCAAGCTCACTTGTCATATCCAGAAGTTGATGTTCTATACACTCATCATCGCTCACGCTTACTCGGCCCTGCCACGCTGGCTCTTTCTGAAGTAGCAGCAGCAGCAGTAGAGACCCTCATAGAGCCTGCTGCACCATTTCCGCCAGCCCTCACTCCATCATGCATTGCCAGCGTTTGTGCCTGCACAGACCCTCTATTCACACTTTCTCCTCCTCTCCCTCTACTCCTCCCACCGCCAGCACCACCAACCCCATGCCCATGCCCATGCCCGTGGCCCCTCCTCGCTACCTTATAGGCCTCGTTGAAGTTCATAACTACTCCTAGGAACCTCAAATCTGTATCCGGCTGATACGCAAGATCGGCCAGCAAACCACTAAGTCTAGCTCTGAATGTACCAGCGAGGTCAGATAGGCGAGCGCGCAAGGCTTGTGCTTGCTCGGCAGACCCAGGCGTGTTGAGCAAAGCTGGGAGAGGACTGTCAGTGTTGCGGGAGTTGAGGCGTGGGTTGCGTGGGCGTGTTCGACTGTCGCTGGGCTCGAAGTCGTCGTCGTGGTTGGCCTCCTGCTCATTGTTAGACGTAACGCCCCATTTGCCAGCCTTTGTGCGATCGTCGATACCTGCTGCGCGCGATTGCCGGGCCGTGTGTTCTGCTACGGAGAGTGCGTACAGACCGTCCACGGCATCGCGGTATGCCAGCATGACTTTGAGGAGTTCGTGGAGCTGGGTAGCAAATTCGAGATTGCCGCTGCTGCCAAGAAGCCCTTTACGCGTAATTGAGCGAAGATAGATGCTGTGTGCCTGGATGAGGTCGTCAAGTGTGGCATCTGGCTTTGTGATTGAGGTGTGGAGGGCGTCCCAGGATGATTCGATGACTTCGAAGAGAATGTAGTATTGAAGTTGGTTGACAAAGTGGATCATTTCGCTGATGACACATCGAGCTGTCTTCCAATCATTGCCAAAGAGATCATCTACTGCACCAAGGACTCCACGAGCCCCTGTCATGCAGCGACGCCATGTAGCACCAAGAGCATACTCGACTCGCTTGATACGCCAGAGGAAGTTGAAGACTTTAAGGTACTGCTTACTACCGTGAGGTGTGACGATAACGTCCAGTGGTGAGTCGACTCGATACTCCAATGTGAAGACATCCCAACCGATCTCACCATGACTTAGCTCGAGCATTCGAGCATCCAGCCGACGAAGCACAGCTGGTGAGTCGTACTGTGCGTTGGAGTTGCGGATAGCATGCTCAAGTTGTGCTGTCAATGTGTGTCTGTATTGTGAGTTTGCAGGACGATCCAGTGCAGGCGCGAGGGACTCCATCAGTAATGCAATAAAGTCTCCTTGTGATAGTAAGAGATACTTCTTCAGTGCCGACAGATGAGACAGAAGAGAGAACTTGTTCAGCATTAGATGAATTAGCCGGGCCATTGTTGTCTTGTACGCAAGATCAATCGAAGAAGATAGCTCGGCAGTATCACCGTAGTGAAGCTCGCATGACGAGCTTTTCGAAGAAGACTCAACCCATGGGGCATCTCCACAGACATGCCGTATGAAGTTGAGAGACTTGCCAATGAGGAAAACCTTCTTGGCAAACTCCGCCGTCATGATTGTTGGTATCATATCATCGTCAATCTTGTATTTGTCCTCCCAAACACTCGTAGCGCCGGTCCTCAATTCCTCATCATCTCCACCGATCTGGTGCTCCGTCACAAAGAACTCCAGATAGGGATCCGAAAGCTCACCATCATATATCCATAATCGTAACATGTTGTAAAAAGGTCGTGTCACATGAGTCAAAAGTCGTTCTGCAAAAGCGCCCACAAAAGGATCACCATGAAGCGAAGAAAAGGAATGTATCAAAGAAATGAGCTGTCCGCCTTTCCTGGTCTTGGATCCCTCGACGATTAGACTCATCAAACGAAGACCCATTGTGGCCTCTCGAGTCCAAAGAACGCATCTCCGCAGAGTAACGCCAGCCTTGCCAAGACTTTTCCGCGGGTCTGTATTGTCAATCTGGGCAAGAGCTCTTCGTATCTGACCCTCCAATGTTGCTACTAAGCCAAGATATGACCTAAGCTCTATTCCAATCGCTGATCGAAGACTCTGCCCTATCAGACCGCCGCTAGAGCTCTCGGCAAACTCTGAAAGACTTCTGTAAAGTAAAGAAGGCTCGGCAAGAGTGTGTAGAAGCGAGACCATTGGTATCGGGAGTGATCGAGGTAGTCTGAGTGTTGAGGAGGAGGAGAACTTGAGGTTGGTGGACGAGACTCCTTGTAACGTGAATGGAAGATCGCGCAGAAGTGCTGCTTCTGATGGCGTGTCGCGAAGGCTTCCATTGCTTGTAGGAGAAGGAACATGGACCTGATTGGAATTTGTCTCCTGCTCAACTCCGTTCCGTCTTCGACTAGTTGGTGGTGGCCGGCCTGTTCTTTGTCTGCGTTCTTCTGGACCTGGTAGCGCTGGCAGTCCTTGTCGTGCAAAGGCTTCATTGTAGACTGGACTAGTTCTGTATTCGTTTTGCGAGCGTGGGGTAGGTATTCGCGGTGCAGGCGGAACTTCTGATGCTAAGCTTGAGGTTGGCCGGCGACTGTTCATGTAGCCATTTTCGGCGCGAAGCGAGGTTCTTTGGAGAAGCGACTTGGAGGTCGCCGGTGGTGTGTCCGAGAGCTGATGGAGAAGGTATAGGATTGCCCATTTTTGAGATAGAACAGGTTGTGATAGGAGTCGTGAGAAGAGGTTCTTGTATTTGAGTCCTTGTTCAGGTGTGTCATGATCCTTGACCAGCTTTCTCTCGATCAAAGCTGAGACATGATGCACGTCCGGCGCGATCGATGGCTCAGGCGCATTCTCTAGAGTGTCTTGCGCAAGATTTAGGAGTTCGAGGTAGCGTGCGTCAGCGTCTGGATCATTGTCTTCTGTCGGTGGTGGAAGGGCGAGGTCGACCAGTTCCGAAAGCGCGTCCTCTACACGTTCCTCTCTTGTCCTAGGCGCAGTCGCGTTGGACATGGCACCTGTTCAGTCGTCTTTGCACGCGCATGAGTGCGCAGGACTGCTGTTACTGGACCTTGACCTTACTGTCGTCGTCAAGGTAAACAAGCACGAGCACATGTCAGGTTTTGGTGGTGGTGTTTGTCGCGATGCAATGCAACCTAAAAGAAAGCCAACTCAGCCAAGCACTTTCACCAGACAACTATCTGACAAGACAATGGTAGCAATCTACAGCCTATACCCTTGATCTCTTGCCGACCAAGCTGGCATGCGCATCTCGACGACATATAGGAAGGAGTGCCCGGGACTCCTTGTCGAAGGTCATGAGAGTCCCCACAAGCACGAGCATGAGATGGAACTACCCTGCTACGTGTGAATGTGTCTTTTCCCCCGCCCTCTTTCCCTCCTTATCTCTCACCCGCCTCGCTCGCCGATTGAACAAGGTCGCACAAAAAGCATGTCGGTATTGCTACATCATGCAAGGTACACAATGCTTGTGTTACTGCTCACCTCTTGCTCCTAGCCATTTGATCGAGTAGCTACCACTATGCGCACACTATAACCTCGCGAGCCGCCCTCGCTCATTTTCACTTTCACTTTCCCCGCACCTGAAAGATGGGTCGGCGATCCGCTCTACTAGAACTACCTTATCTTACCGCGGTTTCGCCAGAGACATCTGCGATAGTAGACTACTTGACTACCAATCAAAGTGCCGTCTTCCCTATCATTCCCTATCCTCTCTAACCACCTAGTCCCCTCGTCAAATACGTTGGTGGACATCACATTGGAAGAGATACGTTGCCTATATTTGCTATACTTCCCCTGGTGTGTCCTGTATTGCTGCACAATCATCCTTTCGTACGCGTTTGAGGAGTATATCGATCTTTGGAAATAGTTGGCCGCTACCATACTGTCGACAACACAAGGCTGCACAGAAACGCCACGACTTTCACCCCAGTATACCTCCAGACTTTTGGATTGTGACAGGTATCTCTGGTCTTTTGGTCTGTGGCATTTATCTTCCACCCCTGGGTTGTGACAGGTATCCATAGACCTTGAGTCTGTGAGAACATACATTCACAGCGTATATATAAAGTCGTCTGTGGCCGCATAATCAGGCACACTTCGCAACCAAGAAAGACAGCACCAGTAGCGGCACGACATTCCTAGCATTCTCAAAATCCTCAATCTCACCTCAACATGGCACGCCAAACCTCCGCCCGCTCCTCCAGCTCCTCCAGGACCGCCGGTCTTTCTGCTCCAACCTCAACCTCAGATGCCGACCACCTAGCGCAAATCACCGGCCATAGTTCTGAGCTAAAACGTCATTTCAGTCCTCTGGCTATGCTTGGGATGGCATTTGCGATTCTCAATTCTTGGACGGCTCTTGCGGCTTCACTCTCGCTAGCTCTTCCGTCTGGTGGACCGACTTCTGTGCTTTGGGGTCTATTGACTGCTGGTATTGGAAACCTGTGCCTTGCGGCTTCGTTGGCGGAGTTTTTGGGTGTTTGGCCGACAGCTGGAGGGTATGTATCACCATCGCGATCGGGCTTCAGACGGTATGATAGCTAAATCATGCAAAAGCCAGTACCATTGGACAGCGGTCATTGCGTGGAAACCGTGGGTGCCCATTCTGAGCTATATGACAGGATGGATCAATTGGTAGGCGGTCTCTCAAGCTTACTTTGGCCAACTTGCTCACATTGAAATACAGTGCAGGCTGGGTCGCACTCACAGCCACAGGCGGTCTCCTAGGAAGTCAGCTGATCATGGGCATCATCTCCTTGTACTCCCCTACCTTTGTGCCACAACGATGGCAACAGTTTTTGATCTACATTGGGTATACAGTATTCGCATTCATTGTGAATACCTTTGCGAATAAGGGACTTCCATATGTCAATCAGGCAGCTCTCATATGGAGTTTGCTGGGCTTCACGGTTATCTGTATTACTGTAAGCTGTCATTTGGACCGGTAAGGAGCTGGGCTTGTGTCTAATATCCTTGTACAGGTTTTGGCATGCAGCAGACCGAACTATGCGAGCGCAGAGTTTGTCTTTGGAGAGTTTGTGAACACGACGGGATGGCCTGGTATGTGTGATCTCGAACCTATGCTTGGACTTTAAAGCTAACGTGCCTTGAAAGACGGTGTTGCATGGCTCTTAGGTCTGTTGCAAGGTGGACTTGGATTGACCGGCTATGATGCAGTAGCACACATGATTGAAGAACTACCCAACGCCACCAAGGAGGGCCCAAAGGTCATGATCTGTACGCGCAAACTTGCACTCGACCAACATACCGAGCACTGACATGAGGACAGACTGCGTCTGCATCGGCCTCGTAACTGGCTTCCTCTTCCTCATGATACTGCTTTTCGTCTCCGGAGGAAATGCCCAACTCGACAACATCATCTCGAATCCCACTGGCCCTCTCCTGCAAATCCTTTACATTGCCACAGGCAGCAAAGCTGGTAAGCCACCGCCCCCACCATCAACAAGCCCAGTAATCATACTGACTACTGCCAGGCGCGACCGTCCTCCTCCTCTTTCCCCTAATCTGCCTCCTCTTCGCCACAACCGGCATAATGACCACCTCCTCCCGCATGACTTGGGCCTTCGCCCGCGACCGCGGCCTCCCCTTCTCCCGCACGTTCGCCCGCGTCCACCCCTCCCTCGGCGTGCCCCTAAACTCCCTCATCCTAACAACCGCCCTCGTGATCCTCTTCGGCTGCATCTTCCTCGGCTCCTCCTCCGCCTTCAACGCCATCACCGCCGCCTCCGTCGTCGCCCTCGGTCTGAGCTACGGCATCCCCGTCGCCATAAATTGTCTTCGTGGCCGGTCTCAACTCCCTGAAAGCCGACCGTTCAAGTTGCCCGGCGTGCTGGGCTGGGTTTTGAACTTGGTGGGGATTGGATATGTGGTGCTCACGACGGTGCTGTTTGTGTTCCCGCCCGTGTTGCCGACGACGGGGGCGAATATGAATTACTGTATTGCGGCATTTGCGGCGGTGATACTTGTGGCGAGTGTGCAGTGGGTGGTGGATAGCAGGAAGACGTTCAAGGGGCCGAAGGTGGTGGTGTTGGAGGGAGCGATGCCGAGTGGAGCGGGTGAGGAGATTGTAATGGATCACGGGGCGGGAAAAGGTGAAAAGGGTGGTGTTTAGCTGGCACGACTCGTTGAGTTGGCAAAGTGACTTGGATCTTGTCTTGGGCAGGGAGAAGTGGGATCTCAGCAAGAAGCCAACCGGGCACACATCACTGTTAGCATCAATCTCGCCAGCCGAGGCCTGTAGTCCTAATTCAATCCCCCTCAAACAAAGTGGAGTCAATATTGCTTCACGCCCCGGCAATCAGGCACACGAATATCCCTTTCACTGGTGCAGCGTCTGGCCGCCGAAACCGCCACTGTCAGTACCACTCTCCGCCCTCGAGCCAACATACCATACAGATCTTACAGTGTCTGCTTGGCACCGGAATCACCGTCAGCAGCTACCGTCCAGTCCGCCTTTTTCATGCAGGCTCGACGTTCTTAGCCTCCCCCTACCTCTCTTGTCTCGACAAACCAGACAGTCGTGCCCAATTCTGCACCCGACACTTCACCATTGTAGCCACCTTTTTCAGTTTCCTCTCCCTTGTCTCGCTCCTCTCGGCTTGGTGGAATCTCGCCATTTGCCCGGCCATTCTGGTCCTTAGTCAACCTGATCCCAAACTTGCATGTATACCGTTCTTATACCTCTCGATCTATTGTACCTCTTAATCTATGATACCTCTCAATCCATCATACCTCTTAAGCTGTTATACCTCTCAGTCAATCACCATCATACCTCCCAATCCATCTCCATCATACCTCCCAATCCATCTCCATCATACCTCCCAATCCATCTCCATCATACCTCTCAATCCATCATACTCTTTCCTTTTTGTTTTTCCCGCTCTCCAGACAGACTGTCTTAGAAAGTTAGGCCTTCGCCCTGCTCACAGACTTTCTCGCCGTTCGTGCTATCCCACCCATCTCGGCCTGTACGATGACATTCATGCTGTCGCTAGCCTGACCATCGACGACTTTGTTGCGACGACCTTTTCCCCGACTGAGCGGGCGGGCACGAAGACGTGAGGACGATGGAATTGGAGAGACGAGGGGGTACGGGGAAGTGACTCTGTGATGACTGGGCGAGAGGGTCGAGTAGATACCGAGCATGACTCTCTGATGACTGGGCGAGAGTGACGCTTGGGTATTGGGAATGGGCCGAGTTGAGGGGGATTGAAGCACACGAGTTCGCGTTTGTGAATGCGCATGGTGTACTTCACTGTCCACCCAAAGACCGATGCTACAACCGAGGGGGCGAGCGGCGACGATGCAAGGCTCTGCAGGGATTTAAGATGGCATCCAGACCTGTCAGGCTGAATGAGGATATTGTAAGTTTTCCAGCTACGAGCGAGCGAATGGCAACGGACTATCAGAAAAGGAACAACGTCTCGGCTGCTACCGTCGAAAGCACTTGCCTGTGTGCGTGCGAGACCGCTGCAGTCAGCCAGTGCGGGGTTATGTTTCGAGTACTGATATTTCGAGCACAATCAACAATCAACGCAACGCTTGAGAGAAACGAGTCTAGGTACCTTTGGCATTCGCTAGCAAACCAGCTTTCCGAGACAAAGCTACCGTTGACATATCAGCATTACATACCGCCAAGCTCGTCCCTTTCATGCCCTGAAGCCAGCTCTCTGACTCTTCTCC
>Ga0058698_10000331_pt1 | contig 27562 bp, 24 predicted proteins | sample AgamicAsSfe_FD_67288 | JGI IMG/M metagenome (GOLD analysis project Ga0058698, IMG submission 67288) | Agave microbial communities from Guanajuato, Mexico - As.Sf.e | ecosystem: Host-associated > Plants > Phyllosphere > Phylloplane/Leaf | place: Guanajuato, Mexico | collected 2012-05-30
GAGTTTGACGTTTCGATTGATTGGCTGTGCAACTAATATTAGAGCGTGCACTTCCACATATAAACCTATCGGTAGTTCGGCATATCTATACGTAGCAATGGTAAAAGTTACCCGTTATACAAGGGCTCATTCTCAGGTATATTCCCTGGTCGACAGTAAACCAGACACTAAGCATGTGTGGGTGTGGGTGTAGGTGTGCAAATCTCATTGGAGACGATTCTCTCCTGATTTTGCGATTCTTGGTGGTCATGAGATCGACAGTTCATTTTGCTGAATTCCTGCAGGATTGAGTGTTCAGTAATCAGCGAGCTAAGGTGCAATAGAAGTGGAGTGTGATGCTAGTTTTGGAAGAAGGCATGAAGGGCGGTTGCAGGGGCAGTGATTGCCTACTAGAAGTATGCAGCTAGGGTATAGGCAGACGGCTCGTACCATCGGATGTGAGCACCAGTTCCTTGCTCCAAATCCAGTGGAGATAGCGATTGCCGTCTCGTTAATGATGAAACTTTGCCTGGTAGGTCCCGCTCGTATTTCATTCCAGCTGGACTTCGTGATGCGAGTCATCCGCAGACTGCCGTTGTTTGAGTGAAGTGCGGCACAAAGCACTGGCATAGACAAAGAATCCAGTACACTTTCCCAAAAGGAGAAGGAGGGAACTTCTGAGCTGCATGATCAGTTGCATGCTTTTGTTGAGAGTAGTGTGGTAATTGTGGTGTAATTGAAAGCGGAGATAGGCATTGGTGGCTCTCATTGCATCCTGGTTCTGGGGAATGTGCATGGAACCCTGTAACATGCTAACGCTTTATCGCCTGGTGACGCGGTCATGACTTGGGTGGATAGTCATCGCTATTGAGAAAAAATCGTGAACGTTGATCTGAAGCTCCTCCAAGAGTTCGCCATAAGCTAGCCAGTGTTTACATAGACTTTTTTTTGATAGCAGAGATATTCAAGCGTAATGTTGTGACTACTTAGACTCGCGACTATAGGCTGACTTTAGTTCTGGTAGCATGTATTGGCTTTCACACGAGTCGTTGCTTATTGTCATCCACAGCTATGTCTTACAAATTCAAGCACTCTTGTGGAGAGGGATTATATTTGTGGTTCACAGTCTTAGTGATGGAAACGACGGCATTGAATGTTGCCTGTTGAAGCGTAGAGATTCCGAGTAAATTTTCACAGAACGCAGGCTGGGCTGTCTCTTCACAGCGGCGAAAGTGACCCTTACACAATCTAGAGCAGATGTTACAGATCTCTTCTTGCGATCTCTGCAATTGTATCGGTTGTAGCGGAATGAACACAAGCGGACCATTTATACGTGATCTTGGAAGTGTTATGACTGAGCTGGCATGGTCTTTATTCGGGGATTCTACTTGACGACATAAATACACTAAAAGAACCACTCGAGCAATACCTGTCGCGATCTCCAATAGAGCAATATTGAAATCAGGTTCGAGGCGGTGAAATGCCAGACATCAACGCTCGTCGTCACAGCCAGTTCTATTATTATCGCTGACACTGATAGCTGAGGACATTGGTACGGCTGCAGACAACCGCAATCTAGCCATCGCGTGCCGACGAAAGGGATCCGTGATCCCAGTCGCCCAAGCGAGATCGAACAATACATTCAGCCGGTGACCCAAAGTATTTGGAATTCTGGCGCTGTAGATGTAGAGCCACAACCCCTTGGCTAAAGCGGGAAGCACGTGATGCGGCTCTGTCCGCCTACTTAGTCAATGAAACTCGCTTGTCAGGGGTCAGTGCAAGACGATGACGCTAGTAGATTGCGGAGAATCTTTTCACAAAAGCAAGTTCCGAGTAGATGTGCTTGACTCAGTGTGAAAGGCACAGTAGCGCTATCCTTCCAGATTTCGATGCCACGGGTCGTTGGACAGACACACGCACATCGTGGCACTTGCCAAGCAACGATTCCTGGTAGAACGTCTGGAGTCGGAGTTTGGGGGATTTGGCTTGATTACCGCGTAAGATGGTGGTGTCTTGGGCGCAAGACTACAAGCTAGAGGTTGGAAGGACACTGGAAAAGTGAGGCAAGTGCAGGCAGCACACCGATCGGATACTGTCCATATACACGCAGCCGAGTGGGGACCAAAAGGATGATGGAATGACGCTACACGAAAAGTTCGCCTGCTTGTGACGCCTGTCGGCGTGGGCTGTCTTGCCGTTAGTGGAGATGACTGGGATTGAAGGTGAGACAAATACATGCCAATTGAGGTTACTTGAAAACGGCATATGCAGCTTCCCACGAGGTGCAGGACCCTCGATCTGCATCGTGACGAAGATCGGATGTTCCCGCTCCGTTGGATTATGGTCTGATCTTTGCCGTTGTGATATGCCGCCCCCACGGCTATCAGGATTGGTCGGGAGATGGTTTTGATATGGCGCGATTGCCGATATCTCCAGTCGAAGCCACTTCTGTATACTCGTGTCGCACCAGATCCCCACGTCCTGCACCTCGCTTGTGCATCGACCCCGTGTTCGTCTACTAGTATTCGGTAATATGACGCAGCCAACTCTACACCTTGACCGCTTCTCCCTCAAAATAGACCCGATACTGCGGGCGACGGCAAGAGCCTTACTGCAAAGCACCTTGCTTCCGTTCCTCCGCCTCTTCCCAGACGCATCTAGCACACATACAATCTCCACCAAGTGCTCCTGAGGCCCACTCTCGCCTGTCCTTGACTGACAGACGTACGTCGCAGTAGTGGCCAAACACCTCTTCATCCTTCTTGAGACCAGGCCCTATGCTCGGGTCTCTTCCCTTCCAGTCAACCAACTCCTCACGGGTCCAGAACCGCATTGAGCCACGCCACTCCCAAGCCACGTTTGGATCGCAGCTGTGATTCGCGAGGCACCACATCGGATGGACCGCGCTAATCTCAGGCCTTCCATCAAGACCCTGTCGTGCTGATGCTGTTCCGCGGAATTTCGCATACAGCGTGTTGAAGATCCAGGTATCGTAGCGCTGACTTTGCGTGAAGATGTTGATGTCCATCTTCTCTAGAACATGCAATGGCATGAGTACGTTACTCTTAAATGAAAAAGGTAGTGTTTGCGGTAGTCCCGTGAATGCGTCGCTTGAGCCACCTGAAGAAGCCGCTTGCCATGCAACATCTAGGTCTTGACCATGGTAGTCGCCCCAGATATATCGCACTTCCTTCAGCTCCAGAGGATGAACGTCTTGGGTTTCTGATAATGCTAGTGCGCGAACAAGTAGAAGGAAATAGAGGTAGTCTGCTGCTTCACGTGCAGGTACCTTTCCCTGATCTACACTAACACCACAAAGTGCAGGATGATAGTGGTCCTGTGCTAGGTCGTGACACTCCTCGCTACAGAAAAATACCTCGTCACACTCTTCACAGGACATTACTGTATCATCTCCGTTCGAAAGTGGTATAACACAAGCATCGCAATACGACTCATGAAGTCTTGATATGGCGGTAAGTAACGACTTCTCCTCTAGAACAGTCGAGCCAGGGGTTATGTCGTCCTTTGCAAATAAGCCCAGCTGCTTGGTATATCGGTTCTCCGGTGTTGTTCCATTGGAGATCAGGGTGGTGTTGAGTATAGGCAGTTCAGACGCCCTAACCTCTAGCCTCGGTGCAATATCCGCGAGCTCCTCGTTGAGAAAGTCGAGGCACTCCTTCGAGAAGCGGTCTGGCTCATGGTGGTTCCAAGGGTATCGTTCGCGACGAACGAAACCTTTGTCCGGATACTCTTCTACATCCACATCCTCAGCAGACTCTCCTTCACGTTCAAAGTGAGACCGTAAGTGTTTCCACAAAGTCTTCTCGTGATCTTCGAATATCAGTTCTTTCGGAAAAGCCTTTCTCGCGCGAAAGATATACTCAGATGCACTGCGGAGACACCCACAATCCAACAAGCATCCAATCAGTATATCGTGACTGGATCAGTTAGCATCCCAATCAAAAGGTGCTCTCACCCCACAACTTCTTACATACGCGCTCTTAGACCATCGTGCTTGCGCCCATGCCAACACATCATCCTTCTTGAACGGGGCAGTTTTCGTCTCATCGTCTAGGTCCAGGTCTGCCATGCGCTCAGAGACGACATCCGTCCAAGCTGCCTGCAAAGCCTCTTCATGGTATTCGCCTTCTTCGACTACTTCATCTACCAAAATCAAGGCCTTATAAGCATCTCCTACGGCTAGGTCTGGGTATCCAAGTGTCCGGTATGCTTTTGCAAGCCTGAGACGGCATACTATGCTGTACGGTTCTTCGACTGTAGTGTCCTGGAGCGCCACCAAGTCTTCCGTTAGTTTTTCGCGAACCGAGTTCCTCTCCTACTAATGTTAGATTGATCATCAAAACACACACAATAGCACTTGCCTCCATTGCAGAAGTAGATTTATTGATGTATGATTACTATGCTTTGTGATTTACTGAAACTTCTGCAAGATCGTGTGGGGGGCTGGATGGTTAGCGGTCGCGCTATCGATAAGACGGGGCTAGCTCGGCCATCGCCACTTCCTCCACCAACACCCCTCAACATCTATGTGCGACAAATCAGCCTTGCCATCAGCCGCCATCAGTTGTAACAAAGCGACCGAGAGGAGAGACGGTTAGAAATATGCTTCCATCTGCAGCCGAACTCGTTGCGCGGTACCTGAGAGCAAATGGGTACACTCAGGTTACGTCATCCCTTCCTCGACTATAGGAAGGTACTAACGTTAAGCCAGACTTTGAACAGCTTCATGCAAGAAGCTGACCTACCTTCTGACACGGGCTCAGCTTCTGGTAGTACGATCACAATAGAGTCCATATTGCAAGAAAAGAAGACATTCGATCTCAGCCTAAACTTCGAGAAGCTTGGGGTCGACGATAGTGAGCGAGGATGGACCGTCCAGGCGCCTGTTGAGCCGAGAGTGGTGGAGTCGTTACCGAATCGTTCCAACATACTCAGTGTGTCGGTTCTCGATCTCATGCTACCATCAACGGCAGAGATCCAACAGTATGTGGCCGTCACTACGGCCGATCGTCAACTGCACCTGTTGGATCCGAGCTCACATGCGCTTGACTGTGTTCATACTATTTCCAGCTTCCAGGACTCACCAACTCTAGACGTCGTTCCAGTGGACTCCAGACGTCTACTCGTTGCTTCAATGTCTGGAAAGTTGACACTGTTTGATACAGCGGCCAACGAAGTATTGGAGCAACGTAAAGACCACTCAAAGTACTTAGTCAAATTGTCCACTTGGGCTTCGGAAGGCAGATCCATGCTTGTTGCTAGTGCAGGATGGGACGCTAAAGTAGTCCTATACCAAATCGATAGCAGCATTGAACACTCACGCCTGGGAGATCCGATAGCCACGTTGACATTACCGAGCATCCCTGAATCGACCGTATTCGTCAGCTTGCCGGGAGATAGTACGCCAGTCCTGGTTGTCGCCCGTAGAGACTCCACATTCCTACATTATTACGCTGTGCCGAGCCCAGAGTCACCAACGTTCACCTTGATCGGCAAGCAAAATCTCGCTCCACATTCCAATGCGTGGGTCGCATTTACGCCATCCGATGTACAGGTCTGCCCCACGAATCCATACCTTGTCGCGATCGCAACTTCTAGTACACCGCATATGAAGCTATTGATAGTAAAGCTTTTGCTTCCTCCTACCCGATCTTCGGTATCGGATACAGAAACTACTTCGGGACCGGATGGATCCTTGACACAAGCGTCGCAAGCCAGGGCTGAACTGCTCGTTGCAGACAAAGAAGAATCAGCTATACTAGTCAACGTTTCCACTCTAGCACCACAAACTTCTTACTCTACGCCGCGCCTAGTATGGCGTCCTGACGGCTCTGGAGTATATGTGAGCTCTGACGATGGAGTAGTTCGTGGTATTGAGACCAAGAGCGGAAAGTTGATCTCATCATTGAAGGCACATGAACCTGGATCAAAGCTACGATGCCTCTGGTCAGGCCAAATGGTAGGACCCAGCTCTGATCAATCAGACGTCAACAAGAAGGTCGAGTATTTGATCTCCGGCGGTTTCGATCAGAAGCTTATCATCTGGACCTCATATTGATTTTGCTGTACACAACATCATCTTGATCAAGGGTACATAGCCTATTCAAGAACATGGAAACATCTTATCAACACTTGCAGTAGAGATAACAGTATCTAGTTCTGCGTTTACGCTAGCGCCTCATCGAATGCATGTTGCTGACTTAACCAGATATGATTCTGCGGTCAACACCGTGTTCTATCCCACGGGACAGAACTAGCATGCAATTGAATGGGCCGTTCCGGATAATATCACCTGCATCTTCACGTGCAGATGATGAATCACAGACAATGCAGCAAGGGCTGGGTATAGTGACAGGACCTGTAACCACGGCAGCACCCGAGGCACACTGCAGCGCTTCCATCAACATATGCACGTCAAAGCCTATCATCTCCAAGGGCAGACACTCTACTAAGAGTAATACGTCAAGCATATGTCTCGTATACCGGATGCAGAGATACTAATTCGTTTTTGATCTTCGAAGTCAGTGAACACGTGCTACCCCACGCCAGATGAAATTACTTTGCAACAGCCTCGACGATCAACGAGCGTAAATAGACAGTCAGGGCATATGATAGGCACGGTTACGAATTCCAAAAAAAGTTGATGACGCTGTGACCAAGGGCCGATGGCGCAGGGCAGTCCCGTTAGCGGCGTCAGATCCCGCATTACAGCCGCCACACAGGAGTTCGGGCGCCCACACCATGGATCCATTGTCAGCTCCAGATCGTGGCGCGGGGAAGCGGGAATCTTCCTACATGGCTCCATGCCAAAATGCGCGATCTGGTTGTTTGCCGACTAGGATACCTGGATCCTTACACTTACGATATCGGACACTATAGAGTATGGAGGACTCATGGTTTAAAAGTAGAAATAGAGATCTCGTCCTACATGATGTCTATCGCGATCCTCCAAATCGTTCTCCTTCTATCTTCCAACATACACAACTACTTTCAGACATTGCTCTAGCTTTTGGCTTCAATTCGTTGCACAATCAGTTGCGATCAGCCATAGCTTCATAACTTCACACTGTGGCTACTTGCTGGTGTCAAAGATACCTCATCTGCAAATTTCCGTCTCCATATACGATAATGTCATACACAGTATCTCGGAAAGAAGGTGACGAAGACTTCTTGCTTGTCGTATCTGGCACTACACGTTATGCTCCCTACTTGACTGGGTGGCAAGAATTCAAGGATCATCTTCGCAAAGTGGTCAAAGAGCAGCCTGGGTGGGCTGATGTATACTCTAGTCAGGGTCAACGACGAGGCGAAATACAGGGCTGGTGTCGACTCAAGGACAGGGAAGATGCCGATGCAGTCTACAGTAGGTAGCTGGAGGGATGAAACTCAGGGAACATACGCTAACCTTCTTTGTAGAAGTCTACTACCGATCTAAAGGCATGCTGGTGCATGTTTGGGAAACCAGCCGTAAGGGTGACGGTTACCGGTTGATGCGCTGCAACTGCTCCACATTATTTCCGGAAGTACCGGAAGGAGGCCACTCGACTGGGCGTTGCGGCATCGACATCGGAAGAGTGCATCAGCTGGGTGGCGGCCGAGCGAGTACCACTACGGTGTCAACGCCGTATGGGGCCGGACAGTCCAGGTACCCGTATGCGATGCACCCGCAAATGCATGCCTATTCCCCACAGCAACTAGCATACGCCCCTGCCCCAGTTTACCCAGCTTATGCGTTGCCGACATCACCAGTCTACTCGACTAGTACGAATGGAATGCCAGTGAATGTCCAGGGTGGAGCAGTTTTGACAGAAGCCCGCGGCATTTTCATTCGTAACTTGAGCTACAAGTGCACATCAGATGATGTCAATGCACTATTGTTGCAGACGGTCGGTTACGCCATTGATATACAACTTATGAAGGACAGCAGGACTGGTGTCTTCAAGGGTGTGGCAACAGCCAAGTTTGCGTCGAAGGACCTGGCGCAACACGCGGCAAACACACTCAACGGACGAGAGCACATGGGCATGATCTTGCATGTACGCATGGATACGGATACTACCGTGGTGGGGCGAGCCGAACCCATGGTGGTCAATGGGTCGTACAGAGTAAGCTTGATGGAGTCCATATGACAGAGCAAATTCTAACACATGACAGCCCTGATACCCTTTACAGAATTGGATTCGGAGTCGCTTTGGCGAATGATCATGTCGTTAGGAAATCGCTTGACATCTGGAGATGTGTTCGGCAGCACAAAAGAAATATAATACGTAGTAATATGACAAGTTCACACATCTGTTGTATGCGAGTGCGTTATTGGGGAGCATGCAATCCGCCGTTCAGTTTCGTTCCATGTACTAAGAAACTAAAGCGAGCATGGTAACGGAGCATTATCTCATCTTGGTAATATTGCTTCGCGTTCTATACACCAAGACGGCTTTTATCCGCACGATGTTCGGCTGCAGAAGCGCTGAACTATTTGGTTTCAGATTCTCGTGCATATTTCCCCATTTGACAAGTCTATCAACTTTGAACCTGGACTATGGTCATACAGACTGCAACCGCAGATAAGCAAGCATACTATGCCAAGCTCTTTAGTGGTTATATCAACACGCTTTGCATGCGGCTCTATCCGACTATAGGACCGTATACAGGCCGAATGATACATGTAGTCCTTCCTTGGCGTAAGCGCCCATGGCGGTTTCGCGTATCGATGGGCTGGCTTTCATGTGATACCACGCTGCCATGCAGGTGGGCCTGGTGACCAGGTCTCCGGGTCTTCGGGTGGCCTAATCGGATCTGTCACCAAGCAGGCTGAGGACTAGATCGTCATCGTCAACAGCAGCGATGGGACAGACTTCTCCGACCCCCAAAGTATAAATCGCGGTGTGGAGTTGTTAGAAGATTAGATAGCGAATCAGCAAGCATGACACACGTGTTTTCACGTATCCTCCATAATGATCCCAGTAGAAGACTTACACCCTGTTCATGATTTCGACACTTGCGACAATACGCCAGTTGGCGCAATGCTGATCGCATCGCGTAGGAAGACGGTGTATGATGTCGAAGTGTTACACATTCACGTCATTTTCTTGTGATATACGTGGTAATTTGCTGGTGCTATAGCCATTGGAACGATGCTGCGACGTCAACAACCCCACGCGAGACAAGGATACTCACTAGCTCAAATCGACATGTTCGTTTCGAGATCTCTTATTCTCAGCCCTTCCATTAGCGCGAGGCGCAACGTTAGATCATGGTCGGCGACCCGATCCCCACCAATGCTATACGGTATGACATTATGATTACTAAGTAGCAAGGGTTTGGTGCAGGATCGCACGTTCGCACGTTTCACGGCGTCCCAGGATCCACACGTTTTGTATACAACGCTAAGCGACGCTGTCTAGTGTCAGCGATGGCAAGATGTGGAAGATTTGCTACGAAGATCTCACCGGTAGAGTGAATCAAGCAAGTGAAGCGCACCACAGGGTGCAGTATTCTAAAGCGGCTAGACGGTGGGTGGAGCCGTGATCGAGTGACTTTTGCAGGAATTTGCAATCGCCAGCTGAACACCTCCAATCTCAACCTCCCATTCTCGTACACTCTTTGCTTTTGTAAGGCCTCCAGTGCAGAAGGATCTGTTGGGTATGTCAAGGTGATCCAATTTTTCTAGCCAAACCCCAAGCACACCTTGATTTTCAGGCGGATCACACGTTGAGCGAGCGTATGACTAGAACCTACTCCTTCATCCAGAGCTGTATTACGGTGTTGTGTCGCAGATTCGTTGTGTATCAAGGTTATCCCATTTCCGTGTGGAGATTCAAGCCGACGAGCTCGCTGCGTCTTCAGCCGCCGATCTAAAATCTCCGCTGTGGGTCTTGCAGATGGGAAAAAGTATAACGTCCAGCTTGTTCAAGGGCGTCTACTACCGCCGGCAAATAATAAGTTCTCGTATCGTTGACGTTCATTTTGTCGTTAACCCGGGCCAGGATATAGGACCGATTGCGGGCCGCCATCGGTACGACACCACAACACACGTGTAGCACGTGGTTAGAACACAGTAGTCAGGAAGCAAGCCACAACATCCTCTCGCTACGGCCCGTTGAGCAGACCGATGCAGTACGACACAAGATACCAAGATCATTGAAAGATCGGACTTCAGTGTCCCGTTTGCAAGCTGAAAGCGCAATCCTGAGGCTTCATTTGCTACCATTACTAGACTCTCCAGCCTTTCTTCTGCGTCCTCACAGTAACTATCCAGAGCACCACCAACCAGCAGGTCCCGAGCATCAGGCACACACCACTCCACACCTGCACACCAATGAAATTGGTCCGCCCATTCGTCTTCTTGAGCAAAGCCCCGGCGATCGGCGCACCAATGAGCGAAGCAATACTAGACACACTCCAGCTCATACCAAGCCTAGTACCTAACCGCGAAAGGTCCGGCGTGATGTTGGCAAAAGCAGCAGATGGCACCGTAACGAGAGCCGCTGAGAAGAAGCCTGAGTCACTGTCAGCCAAGATCCATGATGCTGTGTGTCAGTAGTGTCGTTGACGAGTAGCGAAAAGAACATACCCCATAGTATACTAAAAGCAATGAACGTCTTCTCCGTCTCAATGCTGATCCAACACAACGCTAATACCCCACTCGAAAACGCACAAAGCGCCCATGTAACAATCGCGCCCAGAAAATGCGCCAACACGCCACTGACTAGTCTGCCGAAGAAACTCCCTGCGATGGCCAACACTAGCATATACAGCGCTGTGCTTTCATTACTACCCAGCCGCTCGCGCGCATATGTCGGAATGTAAAAATACGGTACAATATAACCGAGAAAAGTACTGAAAGAGCACGCGGTGAAGATAAGGAAAAGACGGTCGTGGAGTGCGGTTTTGTCGAAGAGAGCGCGACGCTTGCGTTTGTGTTTGAGCCACGCGGAGCCGGAGAGGAGAGCGGGGATGGAAAGGAGAGCTGCGGCTAAGGCAACGAACCCTATGGCGCGAATAGCCCAAGGGAAACCGGCAGTTCTAACAAGGTGATCAAACATGATAATGTAGATCACACCACCTGATTTGATATGTTAACTCGCCGTCGCATCTAGGTTTTCTTTTCTGGCCTTCCAAATTTTTCTCTCCGCACAAGGGCCTGGATTGACGAAACAAGCAGGAAAAATACATACCAACGGCAATCCCACTCATGACAATTCCCAGCGCAACCGCCCTCTTCTTACTAAACCAAACCCCCACCATAGCCAGACTAGGTATATACAACAATCCTGCGCCCAATCCCATACAAAGACCCTGGCTCAAGAAAACCTGCCAGTACTTTGTACTCAAACTGAGCATCATAATACCCAGCACAACTAAAACGTTGCCGACTAAGAGCATACTGCGGAAGTAACCGAGATCGAAGAGCGGGCCTGATAGGACGCCGATGACGATTAGGAGCCAAGCTTGTACGGTACCAATCCAGGATATTGCGGATGGTGAGGAGGATGGAAGAAGGGTGGTCCGGTAGTAGGTTTGGAAGGCGCCGTAAGTTAGGGTGAAGCCCCTGGTGTGGTTGTTAGTGTTAGTTATGGTTGTCCGTGATGGCTGTATGCAACTAAGGAGACGAGCGTGATCAGAGCGAAGTTTGACGTACCAGATGTTGATATATATCATGAATCCTCCAAAGACCTTCAGCCAAGCGTGAAGCCCGCCATCTGGAGGTGGAGGAATGGCAGACTCTGTGGTCATTGTTGATCGAGCATCTGTTTGCGCCTCCTTGTCCCCCACTGGCTCATGGTTTTGCACTGGTTCGTTCTGTTGATTGAGTTCATCGTGGATGGAAGATGAAGGTCGGCTGATGTCTTCTTGAGAGACCGCTTTGTCTTTGATGGCATGTTTCTCCTCCACATCTGATTGAGACATTATGTGAAACTCTCGACGGTCTCTGACTCCTCTTCCGAGCCCCTTCGCGCGATCTTTTATCGTTGCTTCTGGCTATTTCGATGTGTAACACTTGTTATGAGTGTTTTCCCTCCCATGTACTTTCAAGCGGTGCCGGTTGTAGGACTACTCCGACTCTTGTCCGATTCCGACTTCTGAATGCCGAGTCATGCACTTTTTTCAAAGATCCTGAATAGGTTGGTAAAATGGTCTGGCGGCCCGATTATCGAGTTTGTCGTCTCAGTCTGGAAATCAAGGACAAAGAGTCATAGTCAACAAAGCGCGAAAAGGCAACACGGCATATGCAGATCATGAACGCGGAATTTACGCGCGGGGACTGCCACCGTCTAAATATCCCCACAAACTCCCTTAGTGGGCTGCACCATTTAACGGTGACGACTGCTAAGCGTTCTTTTCCCCCTTTGGTTGTGTTAGTTTACGTGCGGGGATCGCGTTTAGCTACCGAGGTCGGGAATATGCAACGACCTTTTGTGGCGTTTGACAGCACTAGCATCACGAAAGTGGCACATGAGAAGGCGTGCTTGGAGATGAGTATTGTAAGCAACATGAAGTTGCTGTAGATTTGTTGATCTGTCAATACTGCATGGATATCGCAGTAGTATATGTTGACTGCATAAGTGATACTTGCAGTCTTGAACCGCGTAGGGTGCATTACGGGTTGTCGATGAAAGGCAACTATAGCTTGCAAGCGTTGATGATGTTGCAAACGCCGACTTTGCAACCGCAACTTGTCCGAGTAGTTTGTTGCATCTTCGGAAGGCATGATAAGCTATGCCTGGCTTCCAAAACGCGTCGACTGTTCACGCGGCTGGATTGTTAGAAGGCGCGGATGCCAGGGCGGATGGATGTATTTTGATGGCGACTTCAGAACTTTCGGAATGAATGTTTACGCGAAAGCTTCGCTATGTGAGCCCAAAGAGCGATGATATGCAAAGAATAAACCGCGAAGAGACGATGAGGAGTCCGTGTAGAGAAATGAGCTTTGAATTGATATATCCGTGATGTGTCTGAAGAAGCGACAATCGCAGATGGTCCGGCAAATTGGGTAAAATGTAGTCCGCAAAAATATGTTATACAAGGAGTGCGCCGTTGCTGTCCAAACTCTTCAACCGATGTCCGAGTGCTGTCGCGGGATCGAAGTTCCGTCTTCGAAGTCGCTCGCTCGTCGGCCGCTCATAGGTCAAACCGGGAAAACCATCGAAACCGCATTATTATGCTCAAGCCGTTGGCTTCGCAAACTTGGCCTTCCTGGCCTCAGCGGCCGCCCTGTCCTTTTCGCTCATCCAGCTGCCGCCGGCGCCACCACCACCTGTCTTGTTCTCGCGAGGACGGTTATCCCTGCTGCGAGGCCTGTTGTCCCGACGTCCTCCACGACCACCAGAGCGACCTCCCTCGCGACCTCCCTCGCGACCTCCCTCGCGTCCACCCTCACGGCCTCCTTCGCGGCGCTTGTTGCTAGCAGCATCTTCACCGGCACCCTCTCGTCGGCGCTTCTCGCGGCGCTCTGGGAGAGCCTGGTCGAGACCAAGAGGAGCCGCGACCTCTCCAAACTTCTTAGCACGCTCCAGCTTCTTGAGGCCCTCGTCATCCTCGAGCTTTGTACCAAACTTCAGCGCACGCTTCTTGCGCTTCTCGATTTCTTCGTCGAGGTTGGTGGCGGCCAGGCCTCTTGAGTAATCGGGAGTAGGCTCCTTCTTCTCTTCTGGCTTGGGCTCTTCGGTGGCAGCTGCGGCGCCTTCGGCGGGTGGCTCGGTGGTTAGATCGTCGGTTTGCGCAGGGTCGATATCGGCGACTTGGTTAGGCACGGCTTGTGGGTTCGGCGGCTGGCCTTCACCTCCGGCGTTTGCGACAGTCTCTGCGTTAGGAATGACGGCCTCTGCCGTCGCCGTGGTAGTAGCAGCTGGCGCAGCAGCGGCATCGTCGGCTTCGTCGTCCCAGTCAATCTCGTCTTCGGCGCCAGCAGCAGGCTTCGCGCCGGCCTTCTCCGCGTCGTTCTTCTGTAGACGCTCAACCATCTCTGCCTTCTTGCCAGTGTGGGGTAGCTTGCGCTCTTTGAGAAGCGCCGACAGCTCGTCGTTCTTCATCTTTGAGTAGTCCGACATGGTTGCGCGTGTGGTTGTGATGGGAGGGTGAGTACCGGTGGTAAGCTCGACGCGACAAGGGGCGCGTAATCAACGAAGCTGTAATGTGTCCGGTTGCGCGACGAGTGTCAAGATGTCAATCAATGTGGTTTCGTGCGTCGTGCGACAATGGGGGAAAGAGAAGAAGAAAAGGGGCGCGCGGTGGTTGATAAAGGCGCTGGCTGCGGTCGAAACAATGGCTGCGGTCGGATTGTCCATCGAGGATCAATCGAGTGAGAGAGCTACGACCACATGCGCTAGGCTACTTTCGGCGCCCCGCAATTGACCCGCCAAACCCTGTCTGTTATTGTGTCTCAACCTTACTGTCAATCACCCTCAGCTCATGCAGCACGCGCTCAGAATAAACTTCGAAAATAAACAAGTGCTTTGTATTACAATACGATCGCTCGAAATCTATAAGACACATTCACCCACCAAGTATGATTAATAACGATACCACAATCAGGCCTTCTTAGCCTTGAAGACGCGTTTCAGCGTATTGCCCAATCCGGGACCAGAATACAAATAAAAGCCAAGTGTGAACACAGCCACATTGAACGCAGTGTAAACAATCAGGAAGCCAAAGTTCCTCCAGCGGTCGTCGTATGACATGTTCAAAGCACCAAGGTACACATCCGCGACGGCGAATTGGCAGAACTGACAGTCTTGATTTGCATCCGGGTTGTACAATGTCGCCATGCTCGCATTCGCAAACGCGCCAGCGTACTCGCCGCACGTCTGTCCCTGAGGAGGCTGGAAGACGTTGGTCTCGGCTACCGTGCATTGAACCGGAACGTCATGCACACCGGTAGACATCATGGCTGAGACGAGCCATGTAAAAGGACTGACGTAGTAGGCGAAATGCCAAAACCCGACGAGTTGCGAAAGCGGTTGGAGCACTCCGCTGAAAGCGAGAATGAACGTGTAGAAGAGAATGGTCAACATGGCGGCTGTTTCGGCATTGGGTGTGACGACGGCAAGTGCCTGCGAAAAGGTTGCGTGATAGATCTGGTAGACGCTGAACACGAGGTACATGAATGCGCCTCGCCCGTCAGATATGTCGCGCCACCAGCCCACGGGGAAGTACCAGCAGAGAAAGCATATGCTTGAAATGACAAAATTGAAGGGTATCTCCACGAGTACGTTTGCCACTACGAAGACGCTCCAGTGGTACATGTTCGAGTGCTTTTCGCGGACATCGTATATCTTCCGGAGTTCGATGAGCCGAGGCTGGACAAGAACCATCAGGATGAGACAGAGAAGCAGGATCGTGAAGACTGAGAACACTTTGTTCTGTAGGCCTTGCACGGAGTTTTGTTCTTTGTAGAAAGTAAAACCCATGAACAGCCCACCGATGACGTTGATAGCAAGCTTGCTATTAATGTAGCCCGGCGAGCGCCATTGCTGCACGAAAAGTCGCTTCTGTACGAGGAGATATTGTTGCCACCAGCTTGTCGCAAACTTGCGCATCGGAGCGCTGGAATCTTGGGCAGGATTGGAGCGGCCTAATGACTCGAAGTGCTCAATGCGTTCGGTAACAGCTCTGCGCTCGATGGATGACTGCCATACTGAAGGCCAATCGAGTGTTGCTTGTCCTGTGGCGCCTGCTCCAATTTGTTCGAGGATGTACTCGGCTGGGTTTGCGCCTTCTGGGCACCTGGGTGCACCGTAGCCAGCAAAGTAATCGAGAACCGTTTGTGAGTCTCTGCCCAGATCTCCAAAGTAGACGGTCTTTCCACCTCGTGCTAACAATAGCAGTCGGTCGAATTGTTCGATAAGAGTAGCAGAAGGCTGATGAATGGTACATAGGATTGCCTGGCCTGCATTGGCAAGATCTCGGAGCAGTTGAACGATGGACCACGCTGACTGAGAGTCAAGGCCAGATGTCGGCTCATCAACAAAGATGAGCAACGACGGCCGTGCGACAAGTTCAAGCCCTATCGTGGTACGTTTTCGCTTCTCTGCACTGAGTCCTTTTCCTGGAATGCCAATCACGGCTTCTGCGAAGTCTTCCAGACCAAGAATTGAGATGATCTTCTCGACGTAGGCATACTTTTCTTCCAAAGATACTTCTTGTGGTTGACGAAGAGACGCAGAGAAACGGAAAGCCTCGCGGACTGTCATCTCAGCCATATGGATATCTTGCTGCTGTACATAGCCAGTGCGCTGCTGGAACGAGGCATCCAAGGCAACGCCGTTGATCGTTGGATCACCAGTTACGATACCCACTCCACCAACACGTTGTGCGAGTACATTGAGTAGGGTGGTCTTGCCCGCTCCAGAAGCGCCCATAAGTGCCGTCAGTGTACCAGGCTCAACAAAACCTTCGACATCGGACAGCAATCGACGTGTAGTTCCTTTAATATCGATGTCGTAGTTGAGGTGTTTCCAAGAGAAGACATCTTTGCCGCTTTCGATACCTGGCGTACTCCCACCAGTCGCAACCTTCTCATCAGTGCCAGATGTACCAGCTGCACCGCTTTCCGTGTCATGAGGCTTTGCTGTAGCCCAAGGCGAATTCTTCCGAAAGACCATCTGGGAAGTACCATTAGACGACTTCATGAACTCGGTCGTCGCAGCATAAATAATGGTAAATGCTAGGAAGAAAGCGATCGATATGCCGAGGTTGCGCCACACATGGTCATATGAGTACCCATGCGACAAAGCGATATACTCGTCTCCGACTACGTACGGGACACCTGGTCTAGCTCCGATAACGGCACAGACTTGGTTCTGTGTGTCTACATTCTCATATCCAGGGCCAGACGGGATTAACTGCTGGCAAGGTGCTTGCCGTCCATGAAACTCGATGGCCATGAGGGCTTCGATGGTATAGTAGATGGGATTGATGTAGGAGATCCATTTAAACCAAGGATGCATCGAAGGACGGGGGATGACGTATCCTCCGTACATGGCCAGCGGGAGAATGGATAGTCCAGCCACAGCTAACGCTATGTCCACAGTCGAAGTGAATGCTGCGATAATGCGAAACCAGGCAGTCATGGTTACTGTAGTAAGGTAGGTGAAGACAACGAAGAGGAAGAATGGACCAGCTTCCTTCTTTAGATCAGCCATGAAGTAAACAATGACCGTGAACAGCATGATGTTGATGATCTTGATTGGGTATTGCGAAATCATTGTAGCCAGAGCATCGATGTACGGGTGGTACATGCTGTAGGCATGATGTTTCTCAACAATCGGTCTCTGCGAAAATTGCGCGACAATTTCAGCAAAATTGATGATGATGTTGAAGAGGACAATGAAGAAGATGATACCGCCTTTAGAAAAGAATCCGCTTGTTCCAGGATCAATCTGATAGAACATCGACCCCATGATCAACGGGATGATGAGCATCGTCGCTGTGATAGCCGTAAAATAGGCATACTCTCCTTGGATCCGTTGAACGGCTCGTTTGAAAGTCGTGGTGAACTGCATGCCAAGGTTCAGAGTGTATGGCGAGTATACGCGAGTAGCGGGGGCTCTTTCAGCAGATCGCACGCTCTTGAATCGGTTCAATTCCTGACTCTGCATAGAGTCAACTGTGTCGAGATGTTCTTCGATCGCCAGCCTCAAGTTGTGGTAATCAGCACTGGCTCTCCAACGATCCTCAAACTCTTGTGCAGTACGTGGAACTTGGTTCTCGCAACCTTCACGCACAACTCGTGCGCTTGGATCTGTTATAGAGACCAGGAACTCTGCAACAGTCTGACGAGAGGGGCAGACGAAGCCCATGGTTTCGAAGAAACCTTTCGCTGCGTGCACGTCTCCGAAGTAGATCTGGCGACCCTCATGAAGAAGCAGCACTTTGTCGTACGTGCCAGCCAGTGAATCACCTGGCTGGTACAAAGCAGATATGGATACGTTATTGGTGAGGTCGGTGGCAACACGCAGCGCTCTGGCGAAGTCTAAAGATGTTGAGCTATCAAGACCCTTTGTTGGATTGTCCCAGCAGGTCACGCAAGCTCGAGTAAGAAGCTAATTCACAGTCAGCATTGTAAGCATTATGGTGTCTGTTCCAACAAGACCTACCATTTCAGCGATTGAAACTCTACGCCTCTCGCCTCCAGATACACCTCGTACGAAGTCATTGCCCACGCGGGTCTGGGCTGTGTGTCTTAAACCGAAGATTGCCATGAGGATGTTTTTGATGCCTTCGATGTACTGCTTTCGTGAGACACCGTCCATACGCATCCGAGGTGTCTTGGTACTGGCTGCAAACTCCAAAGTTTGAGAAACCGTAAGATAGGGGAAGTGGTGGTCGATGGCGTCGTTGAAGGTCAGCATACCTGCGAATCGCTTTCGCATAGTCTCAAGATTGATACCGCTGTAGCTGATAGATCCAGACCATTTCCGGTAGCCTTCGATCTGTCCAGAGAGCATTCTCAACAATGTCGTGCAACCACTGGATGGAGGCCCAAGGACCAACATCATCTCGCCAGGAGCGAGTATTCCGTCGATATCATGGAGAATTCTTCTCTCTTGCGGCTTCTTCAATGAGTTGCGGATCATAGTGATGAGATTGGTGAAGAGGGACAGCGCGTCTTGCTGTGTAGCCCTGCCGACATCGTCGCCGTATACGGAGACATCCTTCCACGCAAGCGTCACATGTGGTGACAGAGGCCCTGCGCCATCCCGTGCTCCTCGATCGATAGCAATTGCAAGCGTCCTTTCCAGAGTCCAGTTTGGGTCGTCAACGTCAAAAGGGTCGATTTTCCGGTCTGGGTCGTGTGCAGCCGAGACACGTCGAACAAGGCGCGCGACTGCAGCAGGTGAAAGAGATTCTTCGTTTTGATCATTCTGAGGGGCAGAAGAGGTGATTGTTTCGTCATCTGTATCATCAGAGGTATTGGGTGACATGGTCAGCTCAAGGGTGATGGTACAGCGATAGCAGAATGCTCGATCTGGTCGAACGACCAGATCTATATATCAAACTCTTACTCATGGCATCCATTTCTCTCCTTACTCATCGGTAATGACGAGAGAAAGTCAACTCTGAACTTGTTTCCATGTTTTCGGAAGGAAGCTCGCATCTCGGTAGCCGCGTAAGGCTAAAGCGGGTCTATCCGAACGCTATCAATGCACCTCCTCGGCTCCGAGCTTTATGAAGACGCCATCCCTCGTTCTTTTACGCACCCGAAGTCTTCCTGCATGTTCAAAGCCTTTCTTCGAGAACTATGGATTTCGGCGGTAAACTGATGAAAACATGCGATCCATGCAAAACTCGCAAAGTTCGTTGTGGTGGTATCGGTAGGTCGCTGATTACTGATCCACCCTTTCATCCTCAGAAGTGTGACACTGATAGTTGAATAGGACATCCAGGTGCTACGAAGTGTCTCAACTGCGCTCGAAGAAACGAGGTCTGCAACTTCAGTCCTGTCCGCATACGGAAGAGACGATATGCATCAAGCTCGCAGCAAGAATCCGTCGTAGGCTCCGCAAAGAAAGTGGACCCCGAACTTAGGGACGAATCGGAGATTCACCACGATGATCATAGCTCGTTCGGAGGCATGTCAAAGTATGACGGACTCCAAGAGTTGTACGTAGACAGGCTTCTATCTGCTCCCGATCAAGACAATGCGCTCAGTGCGCAGAGTCCGAGCCTGCAAGATCTCGGTGTTTTCGGTAAGTTCGGGTCATAAACCAGTTCTTGCTTCTTTGCTGTCAGCTTACCAAAATTCAAACAGGGAGCGAGTACAGTCTGACGTTCTTCCCCGAGGCTCGACTGAAGGAGCTGGCCATCCGTCTTGGTCATGACCGCGTATCACATGCTCGGGCGAAGGTGACCAATATCATTGGAGAGCGAATGAAAACTATCGAGCGAGTACCTGCTCCTGCGCCAGACTCCGATCGTATCCGTGTGTTTGATATCGAAAAAGAATACATCGCGACTTGCATTCAAGGTAAGTTCGTAAACGTCTGGTGTTCACGTCCGTGGTTGACCGTATAGCCTATTTTGAGCATGTCGACCCGATTCATCCATTTCTCGACAGGCGGCGATTCGAAAGCATCGCTCTCAGTCCGAATCTGAGCGACAAACTCGCCAGCGACAAGTCGTGGTCCGCACTGTTTTACGCTGTTCTCGCTCTGGGCTCGCAGTACCACGATGGAGGTAGCTATGAGCCTACAAAGAGTGGAAGCTGGCGGTTTTTTGGCACGGCTCTAGCCATCTTTCCAGATCTGTTGATTAGCAGAACCACATTGAACACGGTTCAAGCACTGACAGCCATGGCAATTTTTGCCTCGAATCTTTCGTGTCTGCAAATTGAATACGCCATGGTGTCAGAAGGGGCCAAGAAGGCACAAACACTAGGGTACAACAGATCGACGGCTCCTGGTAACGATGAACGGAACCGCACATTCTATGTTCTTTATTTCCTTGAAAAGAACATGTCGTTCAATATTGGCAGATGCTCTACTATCATGGATTCGGACATCAGCAGTGCTATCCCAACTCAGCCGTTATTGTGCAGCGGCACGTCGTTTGACTGGACTCGTGCGTCTATCCGGATATCACGACTCCTTAGTCGCATATACGCATCTCTGTTCTCTGTCAGTGTACGAGGTAGACCGAAAGCCTACTACAATACGACCATCTACAACCTCAAGTCCGAGCTGGGAGCATGGGCAAAGACGATACCCATGGAGCTTCGGCCAGGGCAACCTATACGGCCGTATACCCAAACCACGCAAATGATTGATATTGGTATACGGCTCCATTATTTGTACCATGGCACCATGTTGCATCTTGATCGTACTGCTCTCCAGATGGAGGATGAGTCTGATGCTCGGTCTGATTTGGTGGACGGCATTATGCGTACAGCGCGGACGGTGCTCGAGCTCACAAAGTTTATCGATATGCAGCCTTACACACCCATTTGGTAAGTTTGAGTATCCTTGCTCGTGTGACAGTTGTTGATGATTTGCAGGGTTCTTGCCAGCGTTCCGTTGGCTGCTTATCTTGTTCTTTTCGACATGGTCATAGATAATCCGACCCATCCAAAAACCACAGCCAATTTGGCCTTGCTCGATGTTGGCTGTGGTCATTTCAGTGGCTTGGAGTACGCTTCGCAGGGAACACTCCCAGGGTCCATCGCATCGGAGTTCACACAGATAGCGCGAACTTATGTGCGGGCGCAAAACGACTCTGAGAAGAATAGCCACCCAAAATCGTCTGCCATGTATGCCGAAGGTGTGGCCCCGATTGAGGGGCCGCAGGAAACAACAGTCGCTGAGGCGCCATCAGCTTTTCCTTCATACGCGGATTTGCAGCCATTCCCTCTAGGATGGAATCTTCGGAATGACGGTGGGACAATGCTCGACGGCGAGTCGCTGGACTTGTTCGGCTCGTACTATCCGCTCTGGGATGAGGGTGCGGCGTACAACACGATGAACCTGTAATTGTATGTAAAATTAGTTGTATAAGTAGCATTGATAGACACTAAGTCAGTAGTCGCTTGAGCAGGTCAATATATTTGCTTGCGAAGAGCAAAACATGATGCATCGGTTCAAGGAGGTGAAGCGAGAGGTGAGGTGGATCGCAGGTCCATTTGAGGCATGCGAGAACGAGGGTCCGAGCTGATGCGTCATCGGCTATCGGCGGCGGGCTTTCTTTCACTAACAAAAGTCGCAGACAGTCTCTCAAGCATCAATCACGATGCCCTCATGTTCATAGCCCGGACACGCACGTGTTGGTTGCGCGCTAGACCAATTGCCCGCCTTCATCACACAGCCGCCACGATGGAGAAGCGCGACTATGCGGTATGTTTCTAGCAATGTGCGCATGGATTGGGCTGACCATCGCAGGCTGCGGTTGCGGCGCTGAACACGCTTCAGTCCAACTTCTCCATAGTCGATGCGATCCGCAAGTCGGGTCGCGGCATGAACAAGCAGGCGATACCGGAGATGATTGAATGGTGTCGCAAAGCTGGATATGAGGTGTGCGGCTCCCGAGAACCCCACCTGAGGATGGTGACTGACGACATGTCCAGCCCTCAGAATTTGACAGGCTGAAGCCTATACACATCGCCGGAACAAAGGGAAAGGGCTCAACTAGTGCCTTTATCTCATCTATCTTGTCGCAATACGCGACCTCCCGCGATGCGCAGACTCCACCCTCGAAGATCGGCCTCTACACCTCCCCACATCTGCGATTCGTACGTGAACGCATACAAATCGACAATGAGCCAATATCAGAGGAGAAGTTCGCCAAATACTTCTTCGAGGTATGGGACAAGCTGGAGGCAGCAGCGAAGACCGAAAATGCGCCCGCAGACGTGCCCACAAAGCCAGTATACTTCCGCTATCTGACCCTTATGGCGCTACATGCGTATCTGAAGGAGGGTGTGGACTCGGCTGTTATTGAGTGTGGCATTGGCGGCGAATTTGACAGCACCAACATCTTGACAAAACCCACTGTCACAGCCGTCACGAGTCTAGGGATAGATCATACCGCGATGCTCGGTTCTACACTTCCAGAGATAGCCTGGCACAAGGCAGGAATTTTCAAAGAAGGCAGTGTCGCATTTACGGCGCGTCAAAAGGACGAAGCCATGACCGTTCTGGAAGAACGGGCGGCAGAGAAGGGCACGAAGCTACACACCATCGACATACATCCGGCTCTAGCCAACAACGAGATCAAGCTTGGGCTAGGTGCAGCGTTCCAGAAAATCAATGCGTCCGTGGCAATAGCTGCTGCTGCTGCACACCTGCGAGCACTGGGCCACACTTCGGTGCCCGACCCCACCGTCGTTCCCCATATCGAACTCCCTTCCGAATTCATTCGCGGCCTAGAGCAAGTGCGATGGGCTGGCAGATGCGAGATAAGACGCGAGACCAACGTTGCATGGCACATCGACGGAGGGCACACAATGGAAAGCATCGAGGTTACTGGAAAGTGGTTCGCGGAGCAGATCAAAATGGCTACATCCACCGCTACCTCGCGATCCAAGGTTCCTCGAATCCTGATCTTCAACCAACAAACCCGAGACGCAAATGCACTTGCCAAAGCTCTATACACAGCTCTGCAGAGCGGTATCACGTCTGGATCGCAGTCTCCTTTCACACATGTCATCTTTACGACCAATCAAACCTTCAGCGAAGGGTACAAGCCTGATCTCGTGTCGATGAACACCAACCAGCAGGACGTAGATACATTGGCAGTGCAGAAGGCGCTCGCGAACACGTGGTCTGATATTGACAGCACTGCAGAAGTGCATGTGCTACGTACAATCGAAGAGGCAGTCGGAACCGCACGAAAGGTGGCGCAAGACTATGCCAAGCAGGCGGGGGCCGATGCTGAAGTTATGGTGTTGGTAACTGGAAGCTTGCACCTGGTTGGCGGTGCGCTTGAAGTATTGGAAACAGCCAAGGCGCAGTGAAAAGTGATACCCATAGACACCAATGATACGAGAACGCGCTTCAACATGCGCTAAGAAATGTTCGGAAGCGACCGTGTGGGCTACCCGTCACATGTCCATTGGAGCAACTAATGCAACGTTAAAACAATCGTGGCTGTCCTGCAGGTCGCGTGCTCACATGCCAACCAAAGAAAATGTTCTTTTTCAGAACTACTCGTCACATAATAGCGTCTATTCTAAGATGCTGCTGACTCGTGGCGCTCATCAATAGGTCTGAGTCAATCGATGCCCAGAATCGCATGTTGTAGTCAGCAGTCGGAGTACCACATGGTCCAGACTAGCTATTGGTGCCATTACCCCAGAAATTTCCGCATCGGTAAAGTTTGCACGTCTTGGTGCTCATGGCTCTACGGGAGACATCGGGTTCGATCTTCTTGAGAGTCTCCACCGGCCGCGCATCGTTACGTGCTGGGCAAGCCGAACACCCGATTCCAGTAATTGAGGTGGTGATGAGAGCGAGTATGGCTTTTTGTATAATTTTGAAACACGGAGTTTGACTGGAGTAATGGCGGCTGTATTACAGACCCATCAAAAGATCCAGCACCCGTTCGGCCGTCTACGCGTGGCGGAACTGGAGATCGGAATGTCTTGGCACTTGGCCCCAGCATGTGATTGGGCAATAACACTCGCGGAAGAGCCGCTAACCGACCATAGTGACCACTACTAGTTCCTTCAGATGTCATATCTCCCGACTATTCCCACCGTTATTGATCGATCTCCACGTCATCCTCCAAACGTATCAACCCATCGTTCGCGCTCTACCGACTAGATTGCTGTCACTACTACAAAACGCACCTTCCATCGTCTCCCTGTCTAGAAAGGAGGGCTTGGCTACCGAGGTCCCAAGATGAACTGCCCTTCCAAAACCGATGAGGACGTCCTTTGGCATCCAGAATGGAACCAGAGTCCGCCACGCTTCGCTGCTGATCTGACGACTTGTGAAGACCTAAACGGCATCGCGAATGCAAGGGAATTAGGAGAAGCAGACCGGTTGCGCAGCGGCACACAGAGTCTCCGGCGCTGTGGAATCGATGATTCTAATGTTCAAGAGATGGAGAAGAGACCGCCGAACACTACGGGCGAGGGTGTCAAAGGGTCCCTAAACGGTATGTTGCAGTTTTCCGATAACTCGGAAATGAAGGTTGCGATGCTGACTCGTCTAAAGGACCTTGCACCCGAACAACCAGACATGTGAGCGAGTACCAAGGTGGCCTCACCGCCACTATCATCAGCTGGTCAAAGTGGCTAGTATCAGTACTGTGTACTTCAATTTTGATTTCCTGGGCTAGCGGCAATCTGTCTGCTCCCAGGTTTTTCTTGCCCAAAGGTAAGATGGAACAACTCGTTTTGCGTCAAAGCGTCACTACTAATAACGAATTTCAGATCAATCATTCCAACGTCTTCCCAGGCGAAGTACCTGCGAAGATGGCAAAGCGCAGCCCAACTACGATCTGGGTCTGCATGTCGCTGGTCTCTTCATTATTCTCTTCGTATCCGGCACTGGATGTGCCTTCCCAATGCTCGTACTCAAATTCCCGCGGCTGCGCATTCCACCTGCCTTCCTTTTCGGCGCAAAGCATTTCGGTACTGGTGTCCTAGTCGCGACCGCATTTGTCCATTTACTTCCCACCGCTTTTGGTTCACTAAATGACCCATGTCTGTCAAGTTTCTGGACAACTGACTACCAGGCTATGCCGGGCGCTATCATGCTAGCTAGTGTGTTTTTCGTCACATTGATTGAAATGATCTTTTCTCCGGCCCAGCATGTCTGCGGTGGTAACGAGGGCGCGGAGGCTGTGTCTCGCCGAAAGGAAGAGCCAAAGCACGAGACTACTGAATCACCGGCTCCACCACAACCAGCAATGCAGAGGACGTACTCCGAATCTAGCATGCGAGTCCGAGATCTAGGTGTCTTGCGTGGAAGAGTTGGGAGCATCAGTAGGACACTCTCCCGCTACCGCGAAGACGGCCAAAGACTTGACGCGATTGAATCTGTTGGTGGGTCTGCAGCGGAGATTCCAGGCGCTCATAGCAAGGAAGACAATGATGAGTATGCTATCGAACAGGATCAAGAAACTGGAGACCACAACCATGTGCTCACACCCGAGCAAATCCACAAGAAAGCCATTATGCAAGTTTTTCTCTTGGAAATGGGTATCCTGTTCCACAGCATCTTCATCGGAATGTCGCTTGCCGTTTCCGTTGGTAACGACTTCACCGTGTTGCTCATTGCCATTGTCTTCCATCAAACTTTCGAAGGCCTCGCCCTCGGTGTACGTATCGCGGACATCAACTGGAAGCCCTGCGCTGCACAGCCCTGGCTCATGGCTCTCGCATACGGTTGCACTACACCAGGCGGCATGGCAATCGGCATAGCAACTCACACCCTGTACTCTCCCGACTCTGAAGTTGGTCTTCTCGTCGTCGGCATCATGAATGCTATTTCCGCGGGTTTCCTCGTCTACGCAAGTCTTGTGGAACTCATGTCGGAGGATTTCTTGAGCGATGAGAGTTGGAAGGTGCTCAGGGGAAAGCGCAGGGTGTATGCGTGTTTGCTTGTGTTCTTGGGAGCCTTCCTCATGAGTTTGGTGGGGGCTTGGGCGTAGAGAGGTGGATGTAGAAGACGCGATGGTAGGGGCAGCATTGAAATCGGATGAAGACCCGTTGGGAAGAAGGGGGGTAGAAGATGGAGGTGGAAAAGAGATACCGGATGGAGGAGAGGGAAGACAAGGAACCTGGAGGACGAAGCGAACAAAATGTAGATGGACCTGAGGCGGATACACCCTTTTAACTATCGTTACACTCATTATAGGGTCGTGTTTGCAATAATTGGTCGCAGGATGAGAGAAATTATGTATGTTCAGAACCTCTGACTATATATACAAGAAACAGAGTCGATCGCTACTGGCCACTACAGCACAACCACTGGTAGCCATCACAGTGAGCAATAATCTTTCGTTCAGACATCAACGATGCAGTGTAGTCTCCACTACCTCATCACACACTCCGCCATGAGATGGCACATTGGGAATTCCGCCTCGCCCTTCCCTTGCGTAAGCACACTCCCTCTGGGCGCCTCCGCATCCAGCGTCCTGCTCATAACCAGCAGCCCCTTGGTCCACTCGCTCCAACTAACCACACCATCTTGCACCCTGATTAATGCCTTCTCCTTCGAGTCCCCGGGGGAAGGAACGGCAAGAAACCTTGGGTGAGGATGCGTTGGCAGATGATACTCATGTGCCGTCATCCTTACTTCCCTCACAAATTTCTTAAACTCATGATCCCCGCTGCCGTTGTTGAAGAGAAACGTGTTCAATCCAAACTTGTGCTCAGCAAGCGCATTTTGGATTGCGAACGAATGTTCCATGCATAGACCCACGCTCACAGCCCCCCGTTTCCTCTTCACCTCGGCATCCATGAGCTGCGTCAGACACACCACCATATCAAGCGGTATCTGACCCGCGACCCTCTTTCCTTTTTTACTCTTGAGCGCCCCATCAACTGGTTCCCATAGTATTTGGATATCGTACTTTGCCACCTTTTTCAGCCATGGGAAAGATTTGGCCAGTTTGTTCAGATGTGTTGAGATTTTCTTGTTCCAATCCACTTGCACGAAGTTGTTGACGCGTCCGTGGAAATGTACTCCAATTTGAAGGGTAATCGCGTTGCTGAGGAGATGCGAAGAGTATTCTAGACTTTCGGGGAAAGTGGCCCGTGGGAGTGAGAGCAGGGAGGTTGAGCCGTGGTGCGTGGGGATGAGGTTGATGGTCGTATGTTTGCAGGTGAATGTTTTTAATCCCAGAGGGAGGTGTGAGTTTAGAGATATTGAGTCGGAAGGGGGAATGGAAAGGTAGGAGTAGATTTCGTTGCGGAGTTCAGGTGGGAGGTTGGGGAAGAGAGGAGTTGCCAAGGGCATACTGGAGGCCATATCTGATCGTTTTCGGTGAAGCTTGGAGCGTTGCAGGTGGATACCTGGATTTCCAAATGCTCGATAGGATGGGCCGATAGTCGCGTTGCTGACTTCGAATTGCTGGTATCGAGTCCGGCAGAGTGAGATATAGATGCGAGAAGCGGACT
>Ga0058698_10000334_pt1 | contig 27476 bp, 27 predicted proteins | sample AgamicAsSfe_FD_67288 | JGI IMG/M metagenome (GOLD analysis project Ga0058698, IMG submission 67288) | Agave microbial communities from Guanajuato, Mexico - As.Sf.e | ecosystem: Host-associated > Plants > Phyllosphere > Phylloplane/Leaf | place: Guanajuato, Mexico | collected 2012-05-30
GGTTGTTGACTGTGGCGAGTGTGGCTGGATGCTCTGCTCCGAGTGCTTTCTCCTTCCCTGCTAGTGCTCGCTTGTACATCTGCTCGGCTTCTGCGAGTCTGCCCTGGTCGCTGTAGAGAATGCCTAGGTCGTTGACTGTGGCGAGTGTGGCTGGATGCTCTGCTCCGAGTGCTTTCTCCTTCCCTGCTAGTGCTCGCTTGTACATCTGCTCGGCTTCTGCGAGCCTGCCCTGGTAGCGGTAGAGAATGCCCAGATTGTTGACTGTGCTTAGAGTAGACATGTGCTCAGGTCCCAGTGCTTTCTCATACCCTGCTATTGCTCGCTCATACATCACTTCTGCTTCTGCTAGCTTGCCCTGACCACGGTAAAGAAGGGCCAGGCTGTTAATTGTATCGAGTGTAGACATATGCCCAAGTCCGGATACCTTCTCTCTTCCGGCTAGTGCTCGCTTGTACATTGCTTCTGCCTCAGCAAGCTTGCCCTGAGATCTATAGAGATTGCCCAGGTTACTGACTATGTCGAGTGTGGACGTGCGCTCTACTCCGCGTGCTTTCTTCCTCCCTACTAGTCTTCGCCTATGCATCGCTTCCTCTTGTGCCGTGGGCTGTATATCATTTCCAATAACTGTATATCGTGGACGTTTATGTTGCTCCACTGAGGCGTTGGTCGGCGTACTTAGATTTTCTTCAAAAGCGTCGATCGTTCGCACCCTTTGGCGAAGGCCCTGGTCTGAGTTTTCCAGGCCATCATCAAAAGCTGAAGACTTGTGTCGTTGCAATATGGTCGCTGGCGGATTGTTGCCCCTTAGTCCTGAAGGTGCGATCGAAGCCTCTGCGTCCTGTCGATATCGTTCAATCAGGTCTCGTAACGAGTTATTCAACACTGAACCCCGCAATGAAGACGCGGTGTCATCAGTGAGCACCTCTTTGGCACAGTTCGAGGCAAGAGTCTGATTTCCATGACCATTCCGGTACTGTTCAAGATCAAAGTGGCGTACAAGGGGAGAAAAAAGAGCTGTCACTCCATCATACTGCTTTCTTACTTCAGCCGAAGCTTGATCCCCGTCAAATTGTTCCACAGATACCGCGCCTGTGGCGTCTTTTGGTGAATCTCGAGGAGTATACACCATGGCACTATCGCTGACAATGCAACTGTGATCATCCGCTCCTCGTGCATGGTCAATGGTGCCTCCCCCAGGATTTCTTAGCACAAGCGCTTCGTCTGGTCGAAAGAGTGGAGGATTCAAGTTCCCTATGCGAGTCTCATTGATTAACGATTGACTTCGTTCAGGGTCGATACTGTCCGAGGTCGTGCTTTCGCTAGGATCCACATTGTTTGATGCTGGACATGGTGCCCTAGCAAGGTTGTCCGCTGCATAGACCGCGTGGTGTGTCTGATCTGATTCATGTGCCAAAGGGTAGACAACTCGTATGTGTGAAGGCTGCTTCACTCCTTCGATCGATCCTTCAGGCCATGTTCCTTTGCTTTCTGCTCTCCTTTTATATCGTGCCACTTCGTTGAATTCATATTCCTTGTCGTGGACGAAAAATCTCGGCCGTCTCGCTCGTTTCAACGAAGCCAAATCTTTAGCTCTGATCAGAGTATCAAGAAAAAAAATATCGTGGACTGACGCGTAGCGTCCACGTCGCTCCTTTCTGCTATTTTGTGTCACAGCAATAGACATAGCCGCGGTTTTTTTTTTGGATGGTTGGTCTGTTGGTGTTATGTTCCGAGTCTTTTTGGGCTTTACGCTCTATTTTCTTGGGTTGGGACTTAGGCCATCCTCGGTGCATGGACGGTTGATATTACGGAGTGGAAAATAATCACAGGCTAAGGCACCGGAGACCAGAGAACTTATAGCCCGGATAGCAGTCCATGCATGCAAGGCGTGCATTGAATTCTCTAGTGGCTAGCTAACAAAAAGCATATATTAGCTAATATTGTTTATTGTTGATCAGCCCCGTACACCACGATTCTCTAGTTCCGAAGCCAAAAGTCAGGTGTCAGAGGGCACAGTCACTCCTCCCGCAGTGCACGTTCCTGACCTGATTACCAAAATACATGGCACCGAGCACACGCAACAGGCTTGTACCAAATCACAGCCTCTGAGTTGCGATCGGTCTCCAGCACGCAATCCACGGGCAGAGGAATATCGTTCGGGACTTGCTAGATCCCGGCAAGGCACAACTTGCGCTTTATGACAGGGTCTGATCGTTCGACGATAGCGAGCTCGCAATCTGGACACATTGACATTATGGTTGTTAGCGTGAGCGCTGGCTGAAAGATCGTCCCTTTCCCGCTATCATGCGGGATGTCAAATTTGCGCAGGACTACAAGGCCTCGTCAAATCCGGAGGTAGACTTGCAAAATGATGACGTGGCATGACCGGTCTGCATCTCCCTCTTCTAATCCTGCGGCACGATATGATCAACGTGATTACACAGAATTGGTTGCAATTTGCGTGTGAGGTCCTATAAGTATCTGTACATGACTCATCAAGTATGTACATAGGACAGTTCTGCAAGCATTCGTGCATGGTTTGCCAAACTCCATCTCGAGAGAAATTTGACCAGCAGTATTTGCAAGCGTCAGCGGGAAATCTTGCCAGGATTCGCCCGTGATCTAATGAACACCCCGAAGATCTGGCACGCACTGTTCGCGCACGATTTGGCAGGGCAGTATCCAAAGTTGATGCGTCGGCTGATCAGCCGCCGAGCCGCGCCGATCTCTCGCAATTACAGGTGATTTATTCTCGTGCTGAATGTTATGTATCGCAGACGTGGGCCCCCGTTTCAAACGCGCCCCAACAAAACAGCCAATCCATGAACTGTACGTCGTTGCTGTACCTGAGAGGTTGTCAATTTAGCAAGAGAAATCTCTTGTCGATTGACCGCTCTAATAAGAAGCCTTAGGCCCATCTCCTTCGAACACTCGTGGTCGCCAAATGGCCATCCTAAGTCTCCCTATGAATGGCGATACCGAGCCACTTGCCAAGGTCTCCGCTATCAAGTTCGTTCAAGACGATCCACAAATCGCCTGATATCCTGCAGGATCTACGGAGCAATTCTGAAAACGAGCTTGCAACAGTCGACCTTGTGGACTATGACCTCTCTATTTAGCGTAGGACGGGCCCCCTTAGCAAGATTAGAAACACTATTATCTGAATTTGGTCCTCGCCTGAGCGTAACGAGACTTTAAAGCAGTTACAACGAGATCACCCTCTAATCAGTCCAATCAGCGAGCTTCATGTGCCTAACCACATTCGATGGAACTCGCTGTAGGATGCTGTTATCGTTTTGATCAAATTTAGGCCAGCAGTTGAGGACTTCTATCACAAGGCGCATGCCGAGTGGCAAGATTACTAGAATAAGATCACCGATCATAGTAGAAAACTACCCCCTAAGAAGCGCCGTAAGAAGCCTGCCTTCCTTAACGACTTTATCACTTAGGACGACTGGTCGATCATTGTTATCTATAATGAGCTTCTTTAGCCTCTTTACTATGCGACTTAGCGTCTCGAAGACAAGGATACAGGTGCTAGTCATGGCGCAATTTGACAGGTAATCCCTGCCATGGAGAAGTTACTCACTGATCCTGAGGCTGCGAAGCAAGAGTACTCAATTGTTCGGCCAACTCAGGATTATACTATGGTCAATTCTCAGACATCTCCCGTCTTTGATTCACAAGACCTCCATGGACCACTACCACCGCCTACACGTGCTAAACGGGGAAGACCGAGACAGTTCCAAAGCCAGTCCCAATTAATGCCTCCTCCCCCTACTAGCGAAACTCCGCCTAAAAACCCATCCAAAAACACGCTTGAATATCGTACGCTTTGTGTTAGCATTAACCTTGCATGGCAGAAGCTAGATGGGTACTACTCAAAAATCGACCAATCATCTGTATATCTTGCAGCAATTGTGCTCCATCCTGGCCTCAAGTGGAAATGGCTCGAGAAGGCATGGCGAGATCGCCCTGATTGATTAGCCGAGCTCGCGTTGAAGTCAAGAAGTTATGGCTTGAATACGCTGACATTACAGTCGCTGCTGAGGACACAGTCTCTTAGGATTGAGCACAACGCACGCTGGATGGATGATGACCTCTCAAGCGACTTCTCTGATGTTGAAAACGACGCGTCTGCTGATGAATACCAGAAGTGGTGCGAGAAAGGGCGACAACCAAACGTGTATAGACCTCTTGAGTTCTGGTCAACACAACGTCAAAAGCAGACTTACCCTCGTCTCTCACGCATGGCCAGAGACCTCTTTACCATACCAGCAATGTCAGATGAGCCAGAGCCCATCTTCTCGAGCGCCGGCTTGATGACTACACCTCATCGAGGACGACTATCCGCACCAGCTATTGGAGAGGCTCAATGTGTCAAACTTGCGCCCAAGACTGGCATTATAACTAGTCTCGAAGGGACCTTAGAGAACGTAACCATGTACCTTATTAATATGGAGGTTAAAGACTAAGAATGTCACACCTCTCCTACTAATACTTAACCCCTATACTAGTGACTAGTTCCTACTAGATGGATCTGGTACTGGTCCGGATCTACCGGGTCTGCCAAGCAATCTGGTCTAGTCTATCCAGTACCTACTCTGCACTGCTGTGGCTATTGACAAGGAGGTTCCAGCCAACTGTCTTCTGGCCCGATTCGCTTGGACCATATTCCCTCTGATTTCGAAATTCCTTATGGTAGGCGCAGCCAGTCAAGTGCGAACGCGGGAGGTGCAGGATGGAGAACTGACGGGAATTACGAAAATGATCACGACAGGGCAGGCAAAGGTGAGATGTGCTGGTGGGCGTAGCCGTAGCACGAGTCCGCGCAGAGGGAAGGTCACTGACACTACAAACGACAACATCGATGCGCAGATACTGCCATTGCGTAGACCAAAGAGAAGACGAAAATCCCCTAGAGATACCGCATCCACTACCACGACTATCTCAGACGCCATCACTCCCCGTGCAGGCGAAGAGGGAGAACGACTGCAGCAGTTGAGGCGTTCGTGGCTGCTCCGTCAACGACCAAGCAATCCTGCTCTATATTTCTGCGACCCTGCTGCTACAGAGGCCGCCGATGAGGCTGGCATTGTTGGCAAGAAAGCTTGGGGAGGAAGCCAATTATGCAAAGAATGTCTAGGTGCCGAGTATCGCGATCCGATCGAGCAGATGTACCGCAAGATTGACCACAACATCTTATGTTCATCTCATCAATCTGACTGGCGAAAATTTCTCTGGTAGCATAGAAGCGACTGTATAAGTATCTGTTGGAAACATGTCCCAGGTACAGAGTCTTGATACCGTGAGACCTGGGCACTTGGGAAGCTATAATTACAAACAGCCGGCAAGAGTCTTTGTCCCCATGGTTTTCTCACTCGGCTCTAATCACTGAAGATAGGTATCTCGTTGTTCCCCTCACTGTGTGAGCGAACATGACTACAGAAGGTCTCAATTTGGCGATTCTGGCGACGACTTCACGAGGTCAGATGCATCGGCTGTGTTTTCTAGGCCCACTACTCTGGAGCATTTCTCCATCTCTCCAAGATGCTGTGTCGATCTGGATCGCTTGTATGTGTCAATCTCGAAACTCTGCCCAGACCTCAGCTCTATCGACTTTGAAGATAAGCTTTCTCTCTACTTCCTGATGTGCAGCTCAAGTGTAGCCGAGAGATTGAGAATTTGTTCGAAGCGCGGTATGCAGTCACTTCGGATGTGACAAGCTCTTGTATGCGGGGTCGTGAGTTCTGTAATTAGTCTGACACAATTATCTATCGGACTCCGAGTATATTTCCAAAGCCCTGTAGGATTTTACGATTATGCCTACTTGAGCAAGTTGCTTGGTGTACTTGGCAAATGTTTCATGCAGCTCCATTAGAATCAAAACTGATCGGCACACCCCAAAGCTTCGGGAGTTCTCGAGATCGGGGGTGCTAGTATTGCCCATTTTGCGTGTCACGGCCTCGCTGACCCTGCAGAGCCAATGGCACGCCATCTAGTTCTCCAGAAAGAGAAAGAAGGAGATGGCAAGAAGTGCGTGGACCCGCTGACTGTTTCGGCTTTACTGAGTGCGAATGTACAGGCGTATGCATGGATTGCCTATCTATCGGCTTGTTCGACAGCAGAAGTGAGAACACAGACACTCGCAGATGAGTCTCTACATCTTACGAACGCCTTCCGGATGGTGGGTTTTGCACATATCATCGGCTCACTTCGGCCCGCTGATGATCAGATATGCGTACAAGTCACGAGGTATTTCTACTCGTTCCTTGTTGATAGTGGTGGTAGTGCGAATATGAATAGAGCTGTTCCTGAAGCACTGAACTACGCAGTCAGGCAGATCTTGAAGGAGCATTCGAACAATCCTAGCCTCTGGCCGCCTTTCATCCACCAGGGGGCCAAGTATGTGCTTTCACTCTAGGGTCCACCGACTCTAGGTCCCCGTCTCCTATCTCGACGTAGATTGCTGGACTTGCTTAGAATGTGCGGAGTGGAGTGAAAGGTTGATCCTCTCCACTCTAGTGAGTTCTGACATGAGTGGACTCTGATAGGAATGACCACTTCGAATTACGATCGCAACACCCATACATTTCCTTCTTCTTAAAACAACACTTGAGAGCCTTGCATCATCGTGCTCTCAGTTGTCCGATCTCTACCTCTTCTTCCTCCATACACCTATGGAGCGATGCTTGTAGGCAGATCAGCGGTGGGCGTGGACAAATATAGACTGGACAGCCTCTGTCCAAGTCCAGTTAGACACCCACGCTGTCTAGGTCCAAAAAATCAGATCCGTTCGCACTATCCATGGACGAATCCATGAAGCTTTTCTGACAGGGTTGTCGGAGCAGCGAGCATAATTTTTGGCATAGTCCACGCATAAAACTATGCGTTATACCCTTTTAAGGCATGCTTGGCAAAAATTAATGGATATTCATGGACAGGTCAGATGTCCATTGACAACGACCTTTGTCCAAATCCGTTAGAACATCCATGGATTGCGACCTCTGTCCATATACATGGATTTGAAATGGTTTATCCATGGACTGTCCAAATCCAGATCCGTCCACGCCTACCACTGAGGCAGATCGCTGAGGTTGTAATTATGCTATTGTGGGTCTCTGGAACACCTCTTGTCATTCCAGTTTTCTTCTTTCTAGTATTCCAATCTACCTGTCGTTTTTATAAACTTGATTTTTGCCCTTACCGCTGCCTTATCTGGCAGGCATTCTTCCATTCTCCATCAACTAATATAATCATTCCCAATATGGTCTGAGTATGTTTGTAGTGCGTATGACGCGTTCCGATACATGTCATCGTATGCTGAGCACATTCTCCTCCTTTCGTCTTGGGTACGTACGAGGGAAGTGCTGGATTGACTTAGTGATTGCACACGTACCTTTATCTGTGCCCACTATCTTGATCTTGTGAGCGTACTTGTCAAGCCAATAGGTGTTCGTCCTGAGCTGGGCTATGATAGCTACATCCATTCTTTTGGTGCATTATACAATCTCTCAGGGTGTCTTCGTAGCGGTGTTTCGTCAACTCCTGGCAAGAACTTTCCGGTTCTTGCCTCACAAAGTCCTTTAAGTTTTGGCTTCTGTGGTAGGCTGACCAAGGGCAATTGCCTTTAGTAAGTTTCACGTGGCCCTAAAGACCCAGCTCGCAATAACCAATCGCAAGAAAGATGGGTCAGAAGCACCAATAAGGATCATGATCTTCTACTACTCAGGGTAGTGAGGTAGTGTGGTTGTCAGAAAAATCAATAGCTTCCAAGAGTTATGAATCTCATGGTAAAAGAGAGTTGACCGATAGTACGAGGCTCCATACGTTCGGCTTGCGAAGAGGAGAGAGAGTTGGTGTTCTGTGGATCTGGGCCTTTGACTCGCAAGATTCACGGCCCAGCTGTTGTGCTAAATGGACTTGCTTCTGATCGATGCCCTTAGGCTGGACACCTTATTGAAGAATACTTCTTTGAGCACCGCATTTCGGTATTCAAGATCGAGAAGATGCTCCTCAACCGAGTCAACAACCCTTAGACGATCTTGATAGGTGGATCTATATCAGCGGTCTATAGTAGGAGCTCACGAATATGAATTAGCTAAAGTGTGTTTAGAGTGTGTCTAGAAATAGCATTTCCCTTTACTAAACACTACTGTAGTACACTATCTATCTAAGCTAGCGTAGAATCGCTCTCTAATGTTCTTTGCGATCTCGATGTTATTAAGTACCCTCTCTTGAGTGGCCTTAGCACGCCTTGCTAGCCACTGATCCCGATCGTGAACAAAATCTTGAAAACGCCCTTCTCGCTGCTTAATGTGCGATCTCTGCTGTTCCGTTAAGTCAGATCTTTGGGACGTCTGGGCTGGATTTTCGATTTGAGGCCGGCGTGGAAGGCGCTCCTGCATTGGGAGGATGTCAAGCTCTGGGGCGCCCTCAAGTGTCTGATACCAGTATGCGGTGGTCGACCAATCGTCGCTTAGATGATTGGCATGGCCATTTTCCATCGTGACCTTGAGCTTAGTGTTGAAGCGCACTGGATCTGGCAGGTGCCAGCGATAGGATACTTGGTATCCGGGCACGTCTTCCTCGTGAATGATGGTCCCACAGAATGGATACGCGTTCTTCTGCATCCCCCAGCCTTGTGTGAAATAGTCCTCACCGCCTGTGCCGTGCATAGAAGGAGGCCATGTGTCATCGTCGATGAAAATCATGTCATCACCTTCTCCCCACCATGTTCCTTGGAAGTGCAATACAGAGTGATTGCAGCCGATGTAGGTACCCTTACCGGTCGTCTCGAGGATGGTATAATTGTTCTTTCCATCAAGATTGGGGATCTGGGTCTCGAGACTGTTAGTCTGCATATTATGCGGAGCCCAACCCTTTGTCGGATTCTCGCGGCGCCAGTGGGCGTGGAAGTATAGAATCTCCGAAGGATCGAACGGTTTGGGCCTGAGCTCATAGTCGATGTAGAAATATTGAAAGTAAGCTTCCTCTCCCTCATTCGTAATCTCGATTCTAGCCCGCTTGTTGAAAGGCATTGGCAAGTAGCAATTAAAGGCCGCAGCGCCACCAAATTTCTTCTCCTCCGAAGGTTTGACAGAAACGGTGAAGGGCATGGATTGGAAATTGGCTGCCATGGAATGCCCCAGACAGAAGAAGTCACCGATGGGTGCAACAACGCTGGGTGTCTTCCGATCGTCCCAGTACATCCGGATTATAACTTTTCGATAGTAGTCTGGATCGCTGTCTTCGTAGCTGAGTCCAAGGGCATTGTGGATCTCCATCATGGCGACACCAGATTTAGAGTACGGAATGAGGCCTGGCCCGAGGACGCGACGGCACGTTTGGACGAACCAAAGATGAGTGAGTTTTCCAGGGCCCTCGATATCTGCCAATACTGCAGTTTGTCCAGGCAGGACAACGAATGCATCCTCATTGAGGCCAGTGTGGTCCCAGCTGGAAATTCGAGCTGTACGGGCAGTCTTGTGCTGAGCTGCGGATGACAAGATATCGCCATCAAGGAAGGAAGAAGACATATCGAATGCTGATAGTCTACAAGTTGCTAATTTGAGATTCGAGGTTCGAGTTGATGGAACGTCGGAGGGCTTGCGTGAGTCTTAAATATCGATGTTGGCGCAGAGCTTGAAAAACTGCGCGATATCTACACCATCTTCTGTGTGGGCCTCTCGGGAAATGAATGGAGGACGTTCTGGCGGTGTTAGCATACGACAAAGGTGGAAAGGTCATGATCCCCTGGTAGATGAGCAGGTTTGGGAACCGATTCGACGTTACAGCTAAGCCGCCACGGTGCGGAGGAACTCCACATCTCCGCGGCTGGACCCTTAGTGGTTGGCCGATCATCTGACTTACTCCGCCCCCGGAGTAAGCCACAAAGTTTCTCGCGGTAGCTTAGTACACCTCCGCTGCTGTCACTCCACCTCGGTGCAAGGATTCAGGCCTACTTCACTGGTCGCAACTGGTATATGTCCGTCGCGGGTCAAGCTGAGTTGTCCGCGAGTCAATTTCAAACATCATGGCCACTCGAGGTCCGCGTAGTCGAACCTCCACCGCGTGTGATGCCTGTAGGTCACGCAGGACGCGCTGCGACAGTGGACGGCCGAAATGTTCCTATTGTCGCTCGCATGGCGTCGCATGCCAATATCAGGCCGAACCAGCACGAGTCCCGACTAGGTATCTTCCATCATCAGCTCTTGAAACGCTGGTAAGGATGAACTGTTGACCTGCCATCACAGGGTGGAGGCCGAGCTCGCCTCTCTCAATCAACGTCTGGATCATCTGACAAGCCTGGTTACAAATATTTCTTCCAATCAAAGAAGCATCGGTCAACATGGAGAAACTACTGAGGATCTGCCTATCGCCGTTGGCGGTAGTGTCAGCGCATACGAATCCCCCAATAGCGGTGTCGTAGCTTTTCATGATGCGAAGCTAATCTTCAGCGACGACGAGAGAGCTCCTTTCAAGCTTCTGGGCTCACGGACTATGATGGAAGTGCTAGGCTTGCCGTCAGATCTTTTGAGTCGTTTAGCTGTGCTAGAACGTAGTTCCCCACCTAGGCCTTTGAACCCCGCCCCTCGACTCTTCATCCTTGGAAGTAAGCAAGCGACTCGGTATGTGGATCACAGCGACGGACAATTTTTAAGCGGCAGATACTCAATAGCCATAGGGCGTTGGCTGCATTCTCGAACCATGTTCACAGATGGTATCCGATTTTCAGAACGGGCTTTTCAGAGCATTACTCCCGAACCATCGCGCATCCGCTTTTTCCGTCGACACAAACAAGCCTAGTATTACTGGTGGCTGCGATTGGAACACTATGCCGGCCCGACGAAGCTTCCGGCGATGAATGCGACGGCGTTCATGCATCACTGTTGGAGACTGCATTGTTCTCAATGTCTAATATCATCACCGACCTGAGTCTGAGTAGTGTCCAGTGTCTAATATTGCTTAGCATCTACAATTCCTGTCGTCTGAAGCCTTGCCACGCGCACGACATGGCACTCATAGCAGCTTTCAAGATCCAGAATCTCATCAAAAGGTTTGCGGAAGCAGAAATCACCAGATTTGGAATGCGCTCATTGTGACTAGCAGTGGGGAAATTTCTGACGACGGAGAGAGAGAGAGCCTAGCTCGTGCATACTGGACCATCTTGCTGATTACAAGGTACCGGTTGACATAAAGTCCATTTGTGCAAAGACTTTACTGACGAGGGAACATTCAGTGAGCTTAGCAACCACTTCGACGTTCCAAAATCAGACATATGGAGCCTCGATGAGCATGTCCCTTTGCCAGATGGCCGAGCGACCTGGATCTGCGAGGGCGAAGACGCGCAGACTTCGGAAAGTCCTCTGGAACCGACTACCGTTGTCACCCGTACAGATGTGACAGACGCTTATTTTCTCGCCGCAATATCCATGCGTCGTATGCTTCATCGTTGCAACACTGCAATCCGTCGAAGTTCCTCGGGCTCAACAGTGTACGCGCCCCGAATCGCAGCCGAACTCGCAAGGCAGCTTGATGAGTGGCACGCATTCCTGCCAAGCTTGATTGTTTTCGACCCGAATGATGCAGTGAGCCTGGACCAAGATCCGATGATCGGGTTCCTGCATGTACAGTACCACTGCTACAAGATGGCCATTTATTGGCCAGCTGCTTATCAGGCTGTGCGCGATCACCCATCTGAAGCGAGCTTTTCAGCGCACTGCCGCACACTTCTGGATTCGTACACAGCCGTGGTTCCAAACCTTATTGAATCTTTGAGATCCTGCGTGATCAACAGATGGTCTCTGTTCGCAACGTCAGTTCTCGGGCATGCACGCGATAACAGATACTGACTGCCTGTGTTCGTAGGTTATTCATGAACTCAATGGCCGTAGTCAGGATAGTTGAAACCCCCTGGCTGCGAGCTGTATGTACTCCTAAGTTGTTCGAGACTCTAACCTTGGCAGCCTCAACTGATTTTGAATTTGTCAAGAGAAGTCCCTCACTGCAGCAAATGGACGAGATTCTAAGTGATAGGATCTTGGGTCCTTGTGGCAAATAGTTGCACGATCAGAAATTAACAGACATGATTTCATTCGATCTTCCAGTATACAAAAGTTGCTGATACTGGAATGTGAGGCCGTACTATTTTTACTTCACGTTGAGACTCTGGACATCAAGCTCTCAAACCCTTCCCACGCGCGAATTTCCGCGGTGACTGACGCTTCAGCTGCCTGAATCACTGAGGGCACGACATCCATTAGCCGACGATTTTGGTCGAGGTACACCATTGTTGCCAATGCAAAGCGTTCGTTGGCAAAAACTTCCAAAACGTCTGCGTCTAGAAAGATTCGTAGTCTCAGGGGCTCCAACACTAACTTCCCTGATGCTGGGTCATGCGTGTAAAAAAGTGTAAAATGCCCTCTCTCTGGGTGACCATTGAAACTTCCCGACAGTCCTGCATGCTGCCGATAAAGCGTCATTGTCTCGTGTTCTAGGTCAAAGACAAACCTGAACCTTGTCAGGAAACTGTCACGATCTCTCACATCCAGGGTAAAGGCCTGACAATCTTCTCCGAGCTGGATGTTGGCTTCTAACTCCCAGCTCGGTTTTGAGAATGTGACGATGGATTTGGCATAATGCAAGGCAGGGATCGGAATCCGGCCAGACTCCATGCTAGATGTACAATGCCCGCGTAGTGATTTGAGTTGTTCGAGTGGTTTGATGCCCAGTGTGCGGATGACCCAGAACCCATGATTGTGCTCTTCAGCCTCTATAGACGGCAGCTTCCCAAGCGAAGTCTTCAAGGACTTGATCACGTTTGGAATCGTCAGAAGAAAAACCTCCCTCGGCAAAGCAAGTGAGCCGTTCCAGCCTTTCTCGGCTGCGAACTGCGGCGTGCAATCTTCTTCGGGGATCCAACCATAAACCACACGGTTTCCTGATTGCGGATCATGGAAGGAGTTTGCAGCATAGTAGCTGCCGTGATCTAGAAACCCCCCGTATTTGTATATCATCTCCGTTCGGTCGTTTGTTTTCTGCAATCCGCCACACATCCAGAGCTGCTGTCTTACCGTTCGAGAGATGGCACCATCTGGAGGATCAATCGCGGTCACATGGCTTCGCTCCACATCGCCTTCGGCACCTAAGACCAGAAAGTGACGTAAACATGATCCGTCACCTAAAGTCATGAAGTTGGTGCATTCCCAGTTCATGCCAAAGTTGGCTTCCAATGTTTTAGAGGGACAAAATCTCTCGGGCAGGGCGATGAGTGGGCCGAGGTACTCCCAGTCTATGGGATTGTCTTGTCGGACAACGTACAAAAAAGTGGTAGGCCCGATGCCTCGAATGCCGCCCGAGACTAGAGCATATAGATTGGCGTCTGCGGATCCCCGGAGCTTATCGAGAGCGGGCCATGGTGCAACATACGGGTCCCGGAATCCAGTGACGTCCAGACCTGGTGGTGCGCCCCGAAGTACAGGATTTTTGGGGCTTTTCGTCCAGGTCATACCGCCATCAGTGGATGTGGCAAGCGCTATACCTGCAGCGTCCCTTTGGTATGGCAATGTATACCAGTGAAATGGCAGTTTGCAAACAGAAGAGTAGCAGACAGTCAGCTGGTCGCTTTTGATGCTCGGAGGGGGAATGAAACAGCCGGTGAAAACGCCATCACAATCGTATGTTTGGTCTGGTTCCAGGGCTGGCTGCTTGGGCATTCTCGTCCAATGCAAAGAATCCCGACTAGTGGCGTGCCCCCATGACATGTTTCCCCACTCACAACTGTGAGGGTTGCCTAGATTCCCGGTCAGAGTTGTCGTTGTCATCTGCCATCAGCTGGCACTTACTTTGATAGAACAAGTGATACAATCCAGACCTTGGATCGTAAGCTGGAGCGCAAGGATCATTGATCCAGCAATCATCAGTCAGGTGCATCATGGGGCGCAATCGTTTCTCTCTTGCCGCATTGCTGCTATCTGGGACCCAGGACGTCGCTGCCATGTCCGTAGTGTTGTGACGATGCTAACTAAAAAGAAAGATCCGATGCTCCAATCTCCATGTGCATCGCTGGCGCTGACTCGATATTTGAATCTATCCACGTTCTGGCGATTTACGAACAAAAAGTTCACATTTTGCTCTGTCTGGATCATTGAAGGAACGGAGCGATACGGCGAGACTCCGAATGCAACGTTATCTGAAGCAGCCTCACCCTATAAAGAGAGACCCCAGACGTCGCGGAGCAGTGATTTAGTTCCGCGGCATATTGGTCACCTAGCGGACCAGCAATCAGATTCCCCGACCCGTTGGAATTAGTGGCCATTAGTCTAGAATCCACAATGCAATCCGTTCGAGGTCGTTGTGCGGGGTAGAGTCGCGTCCCTTGGGGTTCGTCAGTCCAGATCTTTTCGAGTTCCGACAAAGGCATATGCTTCGGATATAAAATCTGGGGAAGACTCGACTGTCCATAATTGTCACGACTCGCAAATCTCGACTTTGTCAACCGCTTACCGCGACCTATACAACATTTTGAACACGAAATCTCCTGGTGCTTGACCATGACCCTCATTGATGGGTAAGAAAGCACATTAAGATCTTGCGTTGCCGTTCCAATGCTGACAGAATCCAGAGTGGACTACTCTGTAGTCGTACCCGCCCATAAATGGCGGATTCTCAAGTCTCAAACACGTTTCGCATTTTGGGGTAGGTGTAGATGCCTAAGAACATTAATGCTTTACTAAAGATACGTGGCTTTCTGGGTCTCTAGTGGGGTCATCATGCAAGGCTTTGATATCACAGCTGGCGGTCAGCTTGCGGCTTTGCCAGCTTTCCGCGCGAAGTTTGGTGTCTTGCAAGGGGATGGTTCCTACCTCCTACCCGCCTACTACTTGTCAGCATGGAACGCAATTGCCCCTGCATGTGAGGTGATCGCCACCTTCATTTTCGCCCCTCTTCTCGAACGATATGGCAGAAAGCCCGGTGTCATTGTCGCCTGTGCCATCTCTGCCGCAGGTATCCTGCTTCAACAACTAGCATGGGACTGGAAGATTCACCTTGCCGGCCGTGGTGTCAATGGCATCGCCATCGGTATCATGTTTACTGTATCTCCGCTGTGGATCGGAGAGGTCTGTCGTCCAGAGCTCCGCGGTTTCTTCCTTTGCTTCTTCAACACTAGTATTGTCTTCGGACAATTTGCCAGGTATTTGTCAAAAGTCGCAACTGTAGGGACAACGCTAAGATCGGTAGTGTCATCTTGGCTCGTGGAAGTAGCAATATCGCTGGAAGATGGCAAGTCGACCCTTCGCGCTGCTGCGTGTTCTGAGCTGACGAATGTTATAACTTAGGCAATGGTGGCTTCCTGTTGTTGCCATGTACTTCTTTCCATGTAATATAAATCATCACAACGGAATGCGATATCTACTGAACGCCTCACAGTATTCCTTGGCGTAGTGTGGCCATTCTTCCAGCTTGAGATGCAAGATCCTCCATTTTCTATTGCAGCACAGTCCAAAGTCGGTCAAGGCCTGCTAAGTCCGATGGCTGAGTGTTCGTCTACAACATTGCACACTAAAGCCAGAGGTGCAGGCTGACAGTTGGCAGGTTAGACCATCCCAAAGAACCAGATGTATTGTGATTCGATGTTGTATCGTGGCTGGAGAAGGAGAAGGACGACATGGACCAAAACAGTGCCAAGGCAGGTTCGACCCGTGCATGACCCACATTTGCACGAAAGACACGTGTGGGGCTGCGCACTGACCGCCAGCTTCGCGCCAGCTTTCCGGTTGTCGCGATGACCTTCCCTGCACATACTAGCGCGACGTTATCCAGTTAGAGTCTTGTAATACAGTGTGGTCGATCCATGAGATGTCTGATATTATGTGACGTGGGCCAGCTATATAGCTATGAATTCGTGATAAGTATACCATGTTAATGCCAATGCTATGGCAGTCATCACCGTCACCCTGTTCTCCGCCTCGCGATCCGTGGAATTTAGGTATCGACCACACTGTTGTGATAACTAGGGTCAAAAGACGACCTTCTTGAATTTTGATTGAAATATCCAATTTTTATTGCATTACAAGCTGGAGCAGTGTCTCCTGGTCATTCCCTCGAATTTCCAGCGAAGCGCCACGGTGCGGGGTCGAGATGCCAGCTCCGAGAGGCCGAGGAGGAACGAGAGGTGGAGGTATAGCAGGCGAAGGAAGGTTCGAGGTGTTGTCGCAGGGCAGCGTGGAAGGTCAAGAGGTGGAGGATCAGTTTATGAAAGATAGAGAACATGCAGAAAAGAGAAAAAGAGAAGGGAGACAGGGTGGAGCTGAGGGAAGCCCTCCGAGACGCGACAGTCGATTCAGCAACGACTCCGACTCTGCATCGGTAGAGGCCACACCTAGGAAGAGGCCCTCGCCTACAGCGACAAGAATGGTCACTAGGAGCTTAGAGAAGACTGGCGCCCAAAGAAACAACGTAATAGAGCTGTCGCCATCGCGCGCTAGCTCGACGCCAGATACACAAGACAGAGACACCATACAGAAAGCACCAACGATTAGTGATATCATGAGACACTTACTACGAATGGAAGAGAAAGAACAAGAAAGCAGGACAAGGGCTCAGGAAGAAAGAGCAAGAGCTCAGGAAGAAAGAGCAAGAGCAATAGAAAAAGAAAACGAATACAAGAACGAGATCAAGCAGCTACAAAGCACCGTTACAGGCTTAGCTCTTGATCTCAGGAGCTTGCAAGAGTCAGTACCAAACTGGGGGTCTCTACAATCGTCCCTTGTGACTGGAACGACCGACTCGTATGCTAGCATAACAGCACGAGGAGTCCCATTATCAGAGCCAGAACAGGCAGTGACTCCCTCCAGAACCTCAGCATCCCGAGTATCATTTGGCCCATCCGAACAATCAGACAGATCACCCAACGGATCGCCCCCAATATCCGTAGGAACATCGATTAGAAGCGCAATGAAAAAGACAAAGATGTCGCTAGAGGCAGACATGGTGCTAGACATAAAGAACCTCGACACAGAAGGACGAACTGGAACAAATCTGATGACGAGAACTGAAAACCGAATCCTGGCTGCAATCAGGTCCAACGAAGGACTAGATAAAGTCGTTCTCAACCAGTTCATGATTAGACACACAAACAAAGACGTCCACTTGGCGTACTTTAAGATCAATAAAGAAGCAGAGAAAGTAGCAAGAGCCCACGTAGACGAATGGGTGCCCATGTTTCTTAAAGGGGCAAGACTTATCGAATCCACTTGGTACCCGATCAAAGTGGACTTCGTCCCTAAGATAGAAGCCACAGACCACCAGACTGGAACAATTAGTCAAGAGACGCGAGAGGCTTTCTCAGAGGAGAACGAAGTAGAAGTCAAGTTAATGAGATGGCTAGGAAAGCCAAAGGAGTACGCCGCCTATGCATCAGCACTGGTTAAGCTGGCGACGAAAGAACAGGTGGAGAAACTGCTTCAGAGACAAGCAAATGGAGAGGAGGTGTACCTATTCGGATGTGTAGTTAAAGTCTCACCATTCCATGACAACAGAGGACCAAGAGCTTGCTACAACTGCCACCAGTTTGGACACAGGCAGAGGGATTGCAAGAACACCACTAGGTGCTCATGGTGTGCACAAGAAGGACACAACATTTGCAAGATGGGTGAACCTAAGTGTTGCAACTGTGGAGAGAATCACCCAGCAGCCTACAGGAAGTGCCCAGAGTACAGAAAGCAACAAGAAAGGGAGATTAACCTACGACGTCATGATTGGTACACTAAACATTCTTCAAGCAAATCTGCACAGGAGTTCGGGAGTTCAGGATGCGTTGTACAACGACCCAGACATCTGGGACTTCGATGTCATTCTTGTACAGGAACCACACTATTGGGAAATTGCAGGAAACCTTCAGATCACTGGAGCCGGACCCAATTTCGAAGTTATAAAACCAAAAACATTACAAAGAGAAAATCAAACACAAAGAGTCCGATCATGCATATGGATAAACCGGAACAACGAATACGCACAAATCTCAATGAATAGCAACGACATAACTGCAATTGTCATGAAACACGGGACCCGAAGCATACTGCTGGTGTCAGTATACATTCCAAGCATAGGCAATGGAGAGGAAACCGATGAGCAAGAACTACACATCCGACTACAAGAAGTCCAAGACACGATTATAAGAGAGAGTAACAACAACCCAAATCTGGAACTCTTCATTGCAGGAGACTTCAACTGGCACGATACTGTATGGGGTGGAAACGAGGTGGCTGCGGAACCAAGACAAGGAGAGGGTAGTAGGATATTGGACTTCATCGAGGAAAATAACCTACAGCTGCTCACCTAGAGAGGCGTGCCAACATGGGAACGGAACGGATTTTTATCAACAATTGACCTAACCATGGTCAGCGAAAGACTGTTTGAAGATCGAGATATATGCCAACCGTTTGAGAACGAGTACGGATCAGACCATAGAGCGATACACACAGCCATAGGTATGGGAGATATGATAGAAGACCCAACAGTCCCACGGTACCTGCTACAGAAAGCAGATTGGAAAGCAATAAGGGACGAGATAGGACAACACCTTATCAACAACCCATTCCCAACAGAAGATCTGAAAGCAATGCAGAAATACATCCAGGAAACCACTCAGACAGCGATAGATCGTCACTGCCCAAAGGCGAAACCATCAAAATACGCAAAAAGATGGTGGTCAAGTGAGCTAACGTCCATGAGAAAAGAGTACACAAGGGCTCGCAATCTAGCAAGGTCAAGAAGGAGACAAGATCGGCGAGATGATAGCCTTGAAGTTGCAGCAAAGATAGCAAGGCATGACTTCCATCATGCGATCAAGAAACGCAAAAAGGAACACTGGACAGAGTTCCTAGGCGAATCAACAGATATCTGGAAAGCAGCCCAATACCTGGACCCAAGCAAGAGATCAAGCTTCGGCAGGATCACATCTATAAAGGGACAGGGAGGGGAGTCCATTCAAGACAAAGCTGGAATCGCTAAGGAATTGCTACACAGTTTCTTCCCAGAACCACCAACCCCCCAGAGGCCCGAACACACAAGAAACAACAGGGCAGACCAGCTTTTTAGTAAAGCAGTGACCGTAGACGAGATCGAGAAAGCCTTGTTTTCCGCAAGTCCAGACAAAGCAGCGGGAAGCGACGGCTTAACTATTAGGGTATGGAGGGAAGTCTGGCCAGCTTTGCAACAGCAAATCCATACACTCTTCTCCACCTCGCTTAGGCAAGGCAAACTGCCGGGGCAATGGAAGGTAGCAAAGATTGTTCCGCTTAAAAAAGGGAATAAGGATGACTACACCCTCCCTAAGAACTATAGGCCAATATCTTTGCTGGCAACGCTAGGAAAGATAATGGAAGCCGTAATGGCTGCACGGATAGCGTACCTTACAGAGGTGCACAAGCTACTACCCAACAATCATTTTGGTGCAAGGAAACAGAAGTCAACAGTTCTCGCCATTTCATACCTTCAGGAAGCTATCTATGATGCCTGGCGGGGCAAAAAGACACTATCACTAGTGTCATTTGACGTCAAGGGCGCGTACAACAATGTTGCAACAGGACCGCTTCTGGAAAGGCTAAGACAGAGGAGAATTCCGGAAACCATGGTCAAATGGATCCAAGATTTCTGCACTGACAGGAAGGCAAGCGTAGTAGTCAATGGCTTTACATCAGAAGTAGAGGATTTACCTCAGTCAGGACTGCCACAGGGATCGCCGCTCGCCCCAATCCTGTTCCTCTTCTTTAATGCAGATCTAGTACAAGCGTCAATCAAGGAAGGAGCGTCGATGGCATTTGTTGATGACTACACTGCGTGGGTAGTTAGCAATTCTGCCGAACGGAACACAAGGATAATCCAGGAAAACATACTGCCAAAATTAGAAAAATGGGAAAAGGAGAGCGGAGCGGTATTCGAAGCCTCGAAAACAGCATTCATCCATTTCACAAGATATAACGACTTGCTTAGAGACAGCGACATGCCCTTATGCTTCAAAGGAGACCAGATCCAGCCAAGTCAATTGATCAAAGTCCTAGGTGTAATCCTAGACCAAGGACTTCGATTCAAAGAACATCTGGCAGAAAAAGCAGAAAAAGCATTAAAAGCAGCACTGGCTCTAAAAAGGTTGCAAGGTCTAAACCCATTAACCATGCGTCAGCTATACACAGCAACAGTCGCACCAGTCATGGACTACGCGTTGCCAGTCTGGTACCTTGCAGTATCCAACAAGACACTGTCTGTGTTACACAGAGCCCAGAGAGTGGCAGCACAAGCCATTGTGGGAGGATTCAGAACATTAGGTCTTGACGTTGCAGTCCTAGAAGCAGGGATACCGTCCTTACAACAAAGACTACACGAGCAGACACTTAGATTCTGGATCTCAATCCAGAAATTGGAAACCTCACACATTCATGCAAAGCTCGCTAAGACTAAACCAATCAAGCGATTTAACTCACCTCTCCGAAAAGCAGCTGGGTTGTTTAAGGAACTCAATGCAAACAGAGCTAAGAAGATCTCTGCAGTGGGAAGTGAACCATGGAGCCCAAAGGCTCATGTGCACATATCCGACAAGGAAACAGCTAAACTAGCGACAGTGGAACAGCCAGCAACAATAGACATATACACCGATGGTTCAGTCCGCAACGGACGAGCAGGCATAGGAATCTGGACATCAGCGTGGGAAGTGTCAAGAACAATAAGGAGAGCTGAAGAAACGAACGTCCATCTAACAGAGCTCGAAGCGATATGGATGGCAATCAAAGGTCTATCACATGAGAAAAACAGACTGGTGAAGATCAGGGTCTTTTCTGACAGCCAGAGCGCGCTTCGAAGCATCCAGTCTGTAAAGATTAACGATAGCCTAGGCCTGGTCATGAGAATCAGAGAGAAGATCGCTAAAGCGACATTCTCACTGCACTGGGTCCCAGGTCACGAGGGAGTCAGAGGCAACGAGAGGGCGAACGAACTAGCCCAGAAGGCGACAGATGTTGCCTCACCAATGCCTAACCCTGCAAGCAATGTCCCAATTTCAGCGATATACGCAAGAGCAAAAGCTATGAACTTTAAGCCAAAACTCCAAGAGTTCTATGGCGCAACTACAGGCAAACATCTCCAGAAGATCGACAAGGCGCTGCCAGGAAAACACACAAACAAGTTGTACAACGCACTCAACAGGACAGCAGCTGCTACACTGGTCCAGCTAAGGACGAATATATCAAGACTCAACACGTACCTTTACAAGATCAATGTTGCGGATACCGATAGATGCGAATGCGGAATGAAAGAAACAGTACAGCACTTTCTATACCTGTGCTCTAGATGGAGAAACGAAAGACAACCCATGAAGTCAGCACATGGCAACAGATACTGGGATTTGTCATACGCACTAGGAGGATACTCAACAGCAGAAAGAGAAGGGAAGAAGGTCGATGGCGAGAAAGACGAATGGCAGCCAGACCTAAACGCAGTCAAAGCCACCATCGAATATGCCATCAAAACAGGAAGATTGCAGAGACAGATATGAAACAGCGAAAGACAGAAGGGGCCTAACAGATTGACATAAGAGTGCTCCCTACCCAACTACAACAACACTGCCATTACCTTGACCCAATCGCCTCCAAGCAGCGTTCGGCTGATAAGGAAGAACGCGACATAAAGAATCGCCCATATGGAGGAGGCCTACACCAGCTAACAATCAAGGGAAGGAAGTGTGGAGCCACTCTTTGATAAGAGCACGTCGGAGTACCAGGAGTTTGCGATGAGTTCAAGGTCTGAGAGACCTTCACCCTCCTTATATATAACTAAGACCGATGGCTGTGATTGGTGGGAATGCTTGTTAATTACGGACAGCTCATACCCCTTGCGGGGTAAATAGCTTAAGAAAATCAAATCAAATCAAATCAAGAGACTTGGCCATACAGGGACCAAGGATTCTGGATAACGATTGTTATGGACGAGCGTAGTGTGTCAGGAAGTGTTGTCTTGATGTCGATACCGCTGATCAGGATGCATTCACAGATGAGATTGAGCATTCCGAGATTTGATTACTGAGGATTCACTTCAACCGCTGCAGCCACGTGTGCCAATCCCTTGGCCAAGTGAGACCATGAGATATATATTCCGCAATACTGTCTTCCCTCTCGGCTTGCCAATACATCGTCAAAGACGATCGAATCGGCTGTGGGGGAAGGTTGAAGACTTGTACCCACGGCATCTGACACACCACTCGTATCCGGATCCATACTCTTTTCAAGCACTTTGATTCTTGACACAGCTCCTAACGCCGTTTCTGTCTCAGACCACACAACCACGAGAAGACGAGTGTATGTCACGAAAGAAGTTATGTTCAGGAGCGCAACGTCAAGCGAGCCGGTCGAATCACGCTCCCGTAAGGCAACAGCTACCCCAACCACTGAGATGGTCACACCCGCGCTCGAGCCACGATGTCTGAACTCGGCCTTTGTCTATGCTTTCAGTGGTTTGTAAGCCTGCTAATTGCATCGATACAGACCAACGGCATGGCAATGAATGGGTATAAATTGGAACACTCATGTGATTTTGATGAAATTTGACCTGGGTAAAGTGGAGACAACCGTGTTGTCAAGGGTAATATGTAGACCTCGCAACGTATCGGAGACGTACCGGAGCCGTACCGGCTTCCCTATACGCAACAGTGTGCTAACTTCCCCGTTGAATGAGGTTCAACTCCTGCAAACTCTGATAATGCTCTGCAACTTATCATCATTGTTCTTGAAGACTGACCCAAGCGTCGCGACCGTCTCCGCGGTCATTCCACGCCTTAGCTTGGCGACATCGCCGAGCCCTTCGCCAGTGCGTTCAACTCTGGCAATCGAGCCGACACCGATCAGCATGCCCAGGATATTAACAATAGCGGAATCCGGATCTTTCACAGTTGAGTAGAGCGCAAGTGCAGTATTACCAAGTTCTCCAGCAATGGCAATCGTGCGTGCAAGACCGGCGAGTCCAGCCGTCAGTGCAGCCTCCTCACCTACCATTGGAACGAACTAGACGATAAGTCAGTAAGAGTAAATTGTGATAGGAAGAGTGCCTGCCGTAGAGTCTAACGTACCAAAAAAACCATACTAATGATGAACACAATAAAGTTCTTACGCCGCTCTTCCCTCTCCTTATCTTCTATCTTCTTCTCTTCGACGCCAAGGGCCTTTGCTTGAGCCATATTTTCAACTGCTTGCATCAACAAGAAGACGGGCGTGCTAAAAGCCTCTGCTGCGTCCATAGGGTTACCGCCGATGTAAAATCCGGTTGCAATCTCCAAGTACGTCGCTTGCATAGATTCTCGAAGCTCTGGTATACTACCAAGACCTTTGGTGACCAAGTCCTTTGGATTAGGCACATACATATCGCGTTTCTCGACTGGGTAGCCAGAAAACTCATATTTGTACTTGCGGGTAACCCTCAGCGCGAAATCGTGGGTAACGTTGTAGTCTCCTAGTTCCACCCAGTCTGGCGCTAGTCCGAGTTTACCTAAGGCTGTATCGTAGCCGTCTTCATCTCTGAGAGTCATGAAAGTGATATCAGACTGCATGTCTAGATAATGCGGATATAAATCTGCATCAGTACATGGGAATATTTTGCTGCCCTTTTTGTCAACTCGACAGTCAAAGTCTGATTCGCCAATGGAGTCAGTATCGGGAAATATCAGCATCCTCTAAAATTATGCAGTACTCACAACTCATTCCTGGACCTGGTGGAGCGATGTCCTGTATGACAGTCTCTCTAGCCTTGTCAAACATGAATCTGTTGTTTAGCACACTGGGCACTAGTTTTTGAATATATGTGACATAATATCCGAACTCTTCATCGTAGCCGTCATTGACCGAGTTGTAGTGGTCGTACGCCGCATCGAGCATGGTGATCAAGGTGTCCAGGGTATAAGCTGCAAGGCACTCTACCCGCAACCCATCGGAAGCTGCATTGAGATCGTCGAGATTGTCGAACGTCATGGTGTAATCGCACGGGACGCCATTTTCAAAACTGTCGTCATCATCGTCGTCATCATCGTCGTCGGCAGTAGTGTCCGGATCAGAATCTGGTGGAGCAGTACAGCCCGATGTACAGCCAGCTGATGCATCACACATCGATCCACATTGACCGTTGTGACAGCAGGAACCCCCAGCCCACGATCCGCAGAAGATGTTGGCATGGCACCTTCCATCCGTTGTGTATTCATCAGGAATGATATTTTCAACCACTGTGAAAGAACGTGAGTCAACTTTTGCATATCGACAGGAGCTGAAACGCCTGCTCCTGGAGAGAGCTGACGAAGCTGGAGAAGGAAAGAATCCGCTCTAGGTCACTTACGCTGCTCGAATTGAGCCTGGTTCCAGTATCCGGCTCGAGGGGAGGGAATGAAGGCTGTAAATCAAAATCTCAGTCATTAGCACAAGTATGATGTAGAGGATTACATGTTTGCACCTACCATCCTGATTGGCGCAGGTTGGATCGTATCCAGGGAGTGAAGGATCGCTACCACCATCACTCTCTCCACCAGGCTTGACCCAGACAAAAGCATCGCACAGATCATCATCTGTCTCACTAGTAGGGCGAATTCCAAACCCGGCGCCCTTAACATTACACCAATTGCCACCATAGGTACGCAGCCCTACACGCCCATTGCGGCTAGTATCAACGAGGGCGTGATTTGGCATACCGTTGGCTGCAAGCTGCGCCCCGAGAAGGTGGATATATCGCTTCTCATCCTGCGCTTTGTTGTATTGTGCATCGGGGAAATTCTCGAATTCTCCTGGAACCATGGACCATGCATTCCAGTTCGAAACATTTGTTATAATCCCCTTGCATGATTTCGGCTTTCCAGCTGCTTTCCAAACATCGGCGATGACCTTAGCAGCAGGTGCTGTTGACTGTCAGCGATAAGCTCCAAGCTGAAAGATTAGTAGGAAATCCTGGGAGTCGAAGTCCTAGACGATTCCGCACATACGAACACAAAGAGAAGATTAATGCTTACCAACATTCGGGTCCCATCCCAACCAGTTTCCGTTGCCTGCATCAATGTACTGAACAACGTTCGGGAGATCGAATTGTTTGAGCGCATAGGCGATGCCATCTTTGTATTCCTGTACTGAAGCGGCACATCTTGGGTGGATCAGAGACGTGATCGCATTAGGGAGGGAATCGGGCTCTATCGCCAGAGCAATAGCAGTGTTTGGATTCGCGAGAAAAATCTCTCGGAGAGCTAGAAAGCTAGGATGTTAGCTGATTTCTTGTCGAGCTGAAGACCTACATAACATACGGTCGATGTACTCAGCCTTGTAACGAGCAAGTTCTCCAGTTTCATACTCTCCACCAGAAGCGTCTCCACCACAGTCGCGACCTGGAAGATCGTAGATAACGAGACCGATGATGTGCGTACATGGAACGCCTTTGATCATGGCATCTATGCTCGGGATGACTGCCTTCTGATCACTGTGAAGTCAAATAATCAGTATATCATCTCTAAAATCCAGAAGAACGATACAAACATCCACATAAAGGTTCCAACATCTCCAATCATTGCAGCCCTTTTAGCAAGGTCTGGATCCGCAATATCTTTGACTGCTGCTGCAACTTTGGCAGCGTAGTATGGAGTGGCGTATAGTTGCCGATTCTTGAAAGCATTGTCAGGGAGGACAACAGGATTTGGACACGCGTTTGCTGACACTGTTGAAAAGATTGAGCATGCCGTTAGGCTGGTGAGAATGAGAGACTTCATGGTGGTTGGGCGAAGGTGCATCTCCCAGCAAAAGAAAAAAAAAGCTCCAAAGGAAAGCGATCTCGCAAACCTGTCAGATTCAGTCAGTTGTGTTATGCAAGCCAACAGCCATAGGAGAGAACTACGGCTGATTCTAGAGCAGATGAAAGCTTACGAAACCTGGAGAATCGGTCTGAGGACCGATGAAGACCGGAGGAATTGGTTTCTGTGATGAGAAGACTTATAATGGGAGTCAATCATAGATATATAGCCCAGTATTCATATCTCTAAGGGAAATTGCGAAAGAAGGCGTCTGAGGCACTAAGAGAAAGGCTCGTCTCGTATGATACGCTGTCGCGTAGAACTTCATGAGATGACAGCCATCATGCTGTGCAGATAATCACGGCTGTATCCTTGCTGGCGAGATACGCTCGGGCACCCCGAAGAATTCGGCTGATTGAATTTGCTCTGGGTGATTGATGGGAGATGTAACAGCAGCTACAGCATCCAACCATACTGACGGTTCAAGCCCACTTTTTGGATTCTCGCGTTGCGATGACTTTGTAATTCACGCGCGGCTACTGGAGGCTTGTGTATCAATGCCATGGGTTCTGGAGCATTGTGGGCCGTCCAATCCTAATGATGGCTGTGTCCAGGCCGATGACCTTTGCTAAGCGATCCAACAATCTCAATCTATCGTGCCACATGTAATGTTACCAAGCATGTTGCGTGCCTCAAGGTACAGGATCTCGGAATCCTTCGCATCTGGACGATCGCTAAGCTTATTGAAGGCGCGATTGGAGCTTGACGGCCTAAGCTTATTGACGGCGCAATTGAAGCTCGACGATCCGCTTTGACCAACATCAACAACTGTGCCGCCCTTCTTGTTGGGACAGGAGGCTCTTGCCAAGTACGCTTCACTGCCGCATGACCGTGCTATCAGCACAAGTTAATATAATGTCGCAGTGCACCTCGGTACGGCACAAACGTCTTCATTTGAGAATCTTCGAAGAATTGGTGGAAACATACGGATAAAGTATGACAATGGCACTAGCTTGCCTGACTGCAGTGATTGAGATTGGCCAGAGCGACTGCCGAAGCTGCCGACTGCGGAAGCTGCCGAAGCGACGGACCCTGCCAAGACGTAAAGGGAATGTGCAACATAGCGCCAGTCAATGTTGGCTCAATAGCGACTTCAACCGTGGCGCCTAGTCGACATCATGGACGACAATCGGTAAAACGAGATTGTCTAATTTAACAACGGCTCTGGAGCATTGTGGGTCGTTTGAACCTAGTGATGGTCGTGTCCCGGCCGTATTAATATCCTCATCCTACTGTGCCGCATGTGCCACATAAGTGAGTAGAAGGAGGTCACAGCATGAGACGCTACCCTCGATTCTATGCTTCCTTAGTAGCTCTTACTCCACTCTTTACTATGATTACCTCGCCAGTAAAGTGTTGGTCTTACTGTATTATCTACGTCGTAGACGATGAACAATAGGCGGTTCCTTAGCATACTATCCACTAGCGCCACGAGCCTAGATTCCGATTTTGACGAAATGAACAAGGTAATATAACGGTCTAGAGCGACAGCACGTTTATTGGCCCTAGAAAGCTAAGCACTGCGAAGGATTTCATGTGGCATTAGTACAGATTTAAGTGATTGTACTAAGCATTTTCCGACGGTAAAACTCCTTGGCGCGTGACTAATTTAGGA
>Ga0058698_10000335_pt1 | contig 27453 bp, 25 predicted proteins | sample AgamicAsSfe_FD_67288 | JGI IMG/M metagenome (GOLD analysis project Ga0058698, IMG submission 67288) | Agave microbial communities from Guanajuato, Mexico - As.Sf.e | ecosystem: Host-associated > Plants > Phyllosphere > Phylloplane/Leaf | place: Guanajuato, Mexico | collected 2012-05-30
GGCTTTGCGGACGCTTTGACTACTAACCGAGATAGCCATCTTCGTCCTTGACCTTCTTCTTCTTCATCACTCGTCTTCGGCCGCGTCTACGACCGTTCGTAACGGTAACTGTAGCTTCGCCCTCAGCTGGCTCAGTTGTATCCGTGGCCGCTGTAGAGGGGGCTTCTGGCTGTGAATCTGCTGTGGCTGGCGCATCGGGCATTTCCTCGTCTACGAACGTTAGACGACAAAAACCACCTCAGCTCCGAGGACTTACCATCGTCTTCCATCATCTTGCGTAGCCTTTCGGCTCGCTCTTCTCGAGCTTTGCGGGCTGCTTCATTCTTCTCCTCGTCGATCTTGATTTCAGGTTCGTCATCGGGATCGCCTTCGTCTTCGGACATGCCTTGCATGGGTTCTAGACAAGTTAGTCGTATACAATCAGAAAAGACGGCATGTTTACGCACCATCTTCAACCGGAGCCGGCGTAGACTCCTGCGACTTCTCTGCTTCTTTCGCTTTTGGCTTAGCCTTTGCAAAGGATTTGAACAAATCACCCGTTGCCTTGTCTTTCTTCGCCCCGGACTTTGAATCGCTCCTCTTGAGTGTAGTGGAGCCGGCAGAGGGTTGTGGTGTTGAACGACCGGATGTGTTATCTTCAGATGCGCTTCCTCTCCTTGTAGATGTCGAGCTCTCCTTTCCTTTCATGCTTAGGCTTATTGCAGCTTTTGTGACAGGCATCGTAACGGGGTTCGTAGCGGGCTTGGATGAAGCAGTAGAAGGGGCATACTTTGCAGTCCTTTTCTACAAACAAATTAGCGTGTCCAAGTATATGTGACTAGTTTTCATACCTTGATGTGTTGGTTTCGTATTGAACCATACACTCTCCATCGCTCCAGAGGATCCTCGTCTGTATACTCTGCTACAACCTCGTGGTTGCACAAAGACAGAATGCTAAGCTGTGCCTGCTTTAGTAGAAGCCTTGAAGTGTACGGGGGCCTCATACCTTAAGCGCACCAGCCTCCAGACTGTATATATGAGCCGTGGATCCATCCTCAAGCTCTGATCGGGTCTCTGTGCAGGCCGTCAGCGAAGTCTCGCGGTCATCATGTACCGAGACGCACTTTCCAAATCGGTCTCTGGCACCAGCAGAATCCGGGTTTCTTTTACACCTTCAGGCGCGGGCGTCTCTTCGTCGTCGGAGTCACTGATATAATCAGGGTCTCCAGGCCCTTGTAGATGTGGCTTGGAGCTCATAGTGGGCGGATTGCGCTTGTCAGCGTCTTCGACTTTCCTTGCGGGGGCGCCATTGGTCCTCTCAGTCCGTTTCGGTGTACCGACGACAAGGTAGGTGGCGTGGACAGAATTCGGTTTTCGCGCATTTTGATATTGATGGAACTCGAAGAGCATCCTGCATCATGTAAGCTCACATTCGAACAGTTGCACGGACTGCACTGACCGCTTCGCTGTATTGACATTGGTCTTGAGTACTCTGCTGAGCAGCCTGTAGGTGATAGGCTTTTGTTCTGTAACTACCCTCGCGACAAGATAGTCCCTGTAGTTGTCTTCCGCCATTGTGCGTGTTGTTGTGGCTGACGTAGTTGCGCGGCCGTTGTTCGTGGAAGAAGTTGTGAAAGCGCGTCGCGGGGGTTGACTCAGGACCACGCGTCGTGCTTGCCCATGATGACCGAAAATGACTCGGGCGACAAGGCACCCATCGTCACCTGCAAACTGAATCACAACTTCACCCTGACTCACGATGAGTGCCGGAGAGGACGACGACCTGAAATTGCAGCGAGCTTCTGCATCGCTCCTTTCAGACTTCGAGAGGCTACTGCCACGACTGCTGCGAAAACGACAGCATGGCGCGACCCTCGGTCCCCTCCGTCAACATGTCAGAGCAACTGATATGCACAAAGCATGCAGCTTGGTATGAGTTCTGTATCGTTATCTCATCGCAAGATGCTGAACTCCACTAGGTCGAGCCATTTCAGGAGGATCCACAGATCCTAGACACCCATCTGAAAACCTTCATTCCTCCCCTAGTTGCTGCCTATCTGGAAGCGATATCAGTGAGCGCCAAAGAAGAGCCATCACAAGGCTTTATCACTCTTCCGCATGCCATATGCTCTGTATTGAATACCTTTTGTAAGGTTCGAGGCGAGAAGGTCATCAAAGGATTCTTCAACAACGAGCCGCGTTATCTCGAACCAATTTTGAGGGAGTTGGAGGCCAGCGAGGATCCCAGGTCCGAGAACGATGATTCCATACAGCCTTTAGCGGTTCAGCCATGGATACAGCGCTATGTGCTCCTGTTGTGGCTCTCACAGCTACTCTTAGCGCCCTTTCCCTTAGAGTCTATGTCTGGGCTGCAAGTTTCTGCAGAAGCGCCAGTAGCTGTTGGGCTGAGGCTGCCGGCAGAATTGCCTGGCGTGACTCTCCGAGTGCTCTCGGTATGTATGTCAGGCCTTCGATCTCCTACAAAGGAGAGGGCTGCCGCTGCAAGTCTTTTAGTGAGAACGTGTGTGCGACCAGACATGCAAAAGCTAGGTTTACTGGATGCCATGGTGCAATGGTCGCTATCCTTTTTCACGGATATTAACGGCGAGAGAACCGATATACACCAGTGTCTTGGTGTACTGTCGTTCTTATCCGGTCTTCTAGCATCCGCTACAAATGAGGAACTAGGCCCTTTCCTCGCTGCCATCTATCTGTCATGCAGAAAGATCCTGGACCAAGAAAGTCTTGCATTTGTTAGATCGTCAGCTGTTGCGCGCAAACTAGTCGTGAAGAGTTTGCGTAACACTGTGCTACATTGCCTCCAAGCAACGTCAGTCCTTCCTGGGCTTGACTCAACAGTGGTATTGGAAGAGGTCATCGAATACCTTCTCGAAGCACTTGCAGATGGCGATACACCGGTCAGATATGGTGCCAGCAAAGCGCTTAGTATCATCACCCTTAAATTGGATGCAGACATGGCCAGCGAAGTGGTTGAAGCGATACTTTCCTCTCTCACAGAGAATATCTACTGGCAGGGCTCCAGACGGAATCTGAATGGTGTTAACCCACTTCGATGGCACGGGTTGACCTTAACGCTATCGCAATTACTCTATCGCAAAGCGATCTCTACCAGCCATTTGTCGGAAGTACTCAACGCCCTTCTGCTGTCCCTCGGATTCGAGCAGCGTTCACCAACTGGAGGATCTATTGGTACCAATGTACGTGATGCGGCTTGCTTCGGTATCTGGGCACTCTCTCGCCGCTACCCTACAGCCGACCTTCTGGCAGTGGAGACCGCTTCAATCAAAGCATCTGAGCACCTCAAGTCGTTACACGTCCCTCAAGTGTTGGCCATTGAGTTGGTTGTGGCTGCATGTCTTGACCCAGCAGGTAATATCAGAAGAGGATCATCAGCTGCGCTTCAGGAACTCATCGGTCGCCACCCCAACACGATAGAAGAGGGCATACCGCTCGTACAGATCGTTGACTTCCATGCTGTCGGGCTCCGTCAACGAGCAATGTCTGATGTGGCTATCAAGGCGGGAGGGTTGCATTCACTGTACTGGGATGCTCTCTTCAGCGGTCTGCTAGATTGGAGGGGAACTGGGTCGTTGGACTCTGACTCACGCCTCTTTGCAGCAGACGCTATAGGCTCTCTATCCAAGGCTCGGCCTCCTGTGGTGGTACAAGAGATGTCGATCCAAGTCCGCAAAAAGCTTGCGGCATTGCGGCCTCGCGAGGTTGAAGAGCGCCAAGGATTGGTAACTGCACTTGCGGCTCTCATTGACACTGCAGGATTGTCTCACGCCAAGAGAGCACATGAGAACTCACATGCGCCCTTGATGGAGCTCTGGACATTGTTCGCCAGCGAATTAAAGCTCGAAGACAAAGCATTCACATCACCAGCGCTACGGCCTCAGTTCACAGCATCATCAGTATGCACATTCATTGGAGCGATTGCAAGATTTACTCTTGGGTATCCCAGTGAGCTCTGGCCTTCTAGCTTGCCAGCAACTCAGGTTTGTGACCTATTGAATCTTTGTCTGGCTCGTCATGAGGAGCCAGTCTTGAATGCTATCGCTGCTGCTATTCCAGCAATAGTTTCACTACTAATTGGGACACCTGGATTTAAAACGGTCGAAGTAGTAGTATCGTGGCTAGATCGATTGGAAAATGAGGCATCTTACAATGGGCTGCGATGTTCTGGACATGCTATCGCTCTCGGGGCTACACATGGTAGTTTGATCAGTTTAGCAGCTGATGCCGAAAAGCAACTCCTTCAACGACGAATAGTGAAGGTACTCACGTTCAGATGCACTCCAGCTGTAGCAATCGAGGCTCGAACAGTGGCATTGCGAGCCTTGGGTTGCTTGCTTAGCAGTCAGACTTCGCGACCAGCTCAGCTTGCTTCAGATGTACAAGATCAGATTGCAAGCGCCTTGCACATTGCATTGAATGACTATACCATCACCGAGCGGGGAGATGTCGGGTCACTTGTTCGACTTGAGGCCTTGAAAACTGGCCAATTGGCTTGGACATGTGATTTACTCACCGGAAGACGCAACGAGCGCGAGTACGACATCTTTGCCGACGTAACTCGGTTATCTCTGGAGAAGCTGGACAAAATGCGCATGATCGCCTATCAAGTTCTTCAGCAAAGAGAAAATAACAATGAGGTCATACACAATGTCTCTTCCAAGGCTTACTTCCTGAGCGCACTAGGTGTATTAGCGATAGACCCCTCGATCAGGGACGCCATCTGTGTTGGATTTGTGAGTTCTGCGGGCATGGGCTCTGAGTCTGTTGTGCAGAATTCGCGGGCAGCTTTGCTGGATTTTGTTGACATACTTCCAAACGAAGACTCATCGGACGATCCGCGGTTTACCTTGGTCGACTTTGCAAACTGCTTTCTGACGCTCCTCAAGGAAAACATCACCAATGATAGGGTTTTGCTTCCACTACTAGAGGTGATATCCTTCTTGTTCGACATGCAGGTTATGCAGCGTCTGCAGTCGACGCCTTTCAAGTAAGGGCTTGTCTATCGTATCATGTCTGCAGATCAGCTAACAAGTCCAGCTTCCGAGTTCTCCTTTCCTATACTCAAAAGGCCCACTTCAAGTCTACGCACATGCAAAAGCTTCATCTCGCATTGGACGTGTATCGTGGCTTGGGAGACATAACACTGACAAGGACCGACACTCTCTCCAAGGTCGTGAGCATGCTTTTACATCCGTTCCCAAAGGTACGAGTAACATGTTAACAACGTTGCTTTCATGCTGACAGTGGTATAGGTACGAATTGCAGCCGCCGAGACGCTCTGGTACTTGACGCATGAGGGAGGATTGAAGCGCCATGATTGGAGTCTACCATCAAAGAGCTTAAAGCCTGCCGTAGACGAGATCGAGACAATCTTGACTACAGTTCAGGTCTAAGGATCCTTTTGAATTACGGATATACGGGATAGGCTGCTCTGGAGTAGTGTTGGTGTGGTCTTTGCGTTGCAGCCCGATATGCACTAGATAAGTTGTAGAGTCATAGGCAGTGGTGTGATAGGTACTACTACTACAAGGGACAGACATGGAGGGGCAATTCAAGAATGATGACAGCATCGACAGGCGAGCTTGCCTGGACCCCACGACAAGATTCCTCTAGGTGGCCATGATGACTGCTTCAGATTCAGAGTGACAGCTGCCTTGACGCACCTGTGATGTGCCGTAGGATCATAGACGGCTACTTGCTATCGTGCGTGCTGCGGAGCTGGGTGGGATGGCGGGGTGTCATGCCTTGATTCCCCTGCTCGCTTATTGGCTCCTTCCCGCACACGAGACAAAACGCGTGCGCACATGGGAGGTTTGTTTACTGACCAGATGGCCTGCTTGCCCCGTGCAAGTCCGTTATAACGCTGTACTCGGCCACCTGCACCCTCCCGTTACTGTGCAGACTATTGAGAAGACTCGTTTTTTGCATGTTTGCACGCGCTTTTTTGCTCTTCACCGCCCGTACATCGCGAAAATCAGTCGGGCCTGCCCCATCGGCTAGCTGGGGGAGCTCTGCGGTCCGTGACATCATTGCAGGCTCCGAGGTATGTAGGCCGAAGATTTTTCCGTACCATCTCGAGCGTTTAGTTTCTCAGTTGCGAAGAGTACAAGAAGCCACTGTCCCCTTGTCTGGTTGGCTGACGTCTGATTGTACTTCTCCAGGCTCCTGTGCGTGAGCTGTCCTGACTCAGGGCGGAGATCGTTGTTCCTGCGACTCGCCAAGCTGAGCCATCCCTGTCGCCGTGTCCCTTCGAGAGCTTCAAAGAGTTCGGGCGCGTCACAAAGATATTCTACATTCACCTTCACCGGCCACGACCTTCACCAACTTGGCGTGGCCGGCACAGCCCTCACTGCAATAGCAACTGTCGCACCTAAGCTCAACCCTCATCCATGACCCCGTCACCCCACACCCGTGCCTTCCTCATTGCATTACACCGACTTCTCCTGTCCAACACCCACGCTAGATACACCTGTCAATATGGCTACCCGAAGACAACGGGCCAACTCGCCTGAATTTCCCATACTCGAGGCCAATGCCCTGTATGCCAGCCAGATCCGTGGCGATGGTGAGCTTAGTTCCCCATATCTCCCCATGTTCAAGGCTGACTTTGCCCAAGGCAACTGTCTGTTCAACGCCCTATCTGACCAGCTCTACGGCACCCAAGACATGCACGAGGTGCTACGCACTACCACTATAGAGCATATGAAAGATAGCGCAGACTTCTACCGCCAGTACATGGCCTGCAATAACGTACGGCGGAATCCCAAACGCAAGACTGCTGCTGCCGCTGCGAAGCGTATTGACACAACATACTACACTGAGGAGCAGCTGCAACAACAGTTTGAAGAGCATGTCGAGAAGATGGGCCAGCCCGGCGAGTGGGCCGACAATATGGAAGTCTCAGCATTTGCCTCTGCCCTTAATGTCCATGTCCGCCTCTGGCAGGCTGACTACACCTACCTTTTTTCACCCCGCACATACTACACGTCAAATGATGATCTGGCTGCTGAGGACAGCCGCCAGACACTTCACATTGCCTATCACGTAAGCCACGCCACCACTATCCCGACGACGCAGTACTGACGCACCATAGACTTGGGAGCATTACTCTTCCGTCCGCAACATCGCCGGACCTCACACTGGGCCACCTGATGTCAACGTTGTGCCACAGGTCGTCTCAAAGAAGCGACCTAGTCCTAGCGTCGATGGCGACGATGACGATCAGCGTCGGCGCTCTCGAAAGCGTCGCTCACCTATGCCACTCTTTGACTCTGATTCCACACCAGAGGGCACTGAGAGCTCGTCAGACGAATCAAATGGATTCGCAGCCTCGCAGCAGTCCAACATTGAAATCCCTCCACCAGAGCCGGTGAAGCCTGTCAGGCTCACCATCAAGCTCCGCGGTCTCCGCACCTCAGACACTTCCTCCCCTACTCCATCCTGCACCACATCCCGCGCACCTACACCTGCACCTACAATTGCACCACCACCTACACTGATCCCATCAGAGCCTAAGAAAACGGCTTCCGCAGAACCCACGAGTGCTGCAGTGGCAGAGACCACACCCGCTGTTACCGCCTTATAGGTACGGTAGCATGACAGTTTACGACGGACAATGGTTCACGGTTCACATTGACGACGCTGATGATGATACCCCAGCATAACATTGGGCGCTTATTCTTCCCGGGTTATTTCCTTTTTCCTTCTTTGCATAGCATACGAGCATTGGCAGGGGCTGTCTGTTACACATCGTTGCATATGCCAGCATGACTGACGGGTGCCAAAGTGCTTGGGCCGCGCTCTGATCACTGGCTTTGGCGTTTTGGGGGTTGCGCTTGCGTTGCCGAACGAATGATGATAGGATGATCTCTCTGGTATATGACTGATACCTACTTGGAAATGAGAACCATTCCTCCTGTTGATTTGTTGTCACTTGGTATATGTGAGACGTGTCATGTTCTGCATCTTGTGAGGCCATAAATAGTGAAATGATCACGACTGTACGTACGCATAGCTCTGATGAATAAGTCTCCAGTCGTTATGAACATTATGATCTACCGTCTATTCAAAACCCTCTCCCTTGGCATCTACCTCACCCTTCGGCCTCTCCAGAGCCGGACTTAGAGGCCCTGCCATATCGATAGTCGGCACTGTGCTTCCAATCAGACTCTTCCTGTGTAACCGTGGACTCTTATCCAATGCCTCAGCCTCCTCTTCTACCTCAGGGCTCTGCATCCCCTCTTCGTCGCCCTCACCATGCTCACTGCCGTATCCCTGATTAGCCAACCTCAAGCCCACAATCTGCTGTCTCAACTGATCCACAAAGCGCTGCATATCCTCGAACGGCAGTCTAACCACCCCGCCTTCCGCATTCTCAGCTTGGGTGTTGTACAGCCTGAGCGCGGTATCAAGGGCGCGTTCCGCTTGTTGTGATTTGTCCAGTCTGTACCAATTCTCACTCGCGAGGACAGCCCAGAGCGCTGCCTTTCTGCGTCTACTGCCTAGCTTGTAAATGCCCACGCCTGTCCGCACTGCGTAGCAGGCTGAAATACGTTCGGTGATGAGGGCATGACCTACCGCACCTACAAGGCCAGTCTCAAGGATGCGGGTCGCCCAGCGTGCGGCATCGTCGGCGGCTGAGGAGCCGCGGAGGCGCAAAAGCTCAAAGCTAAGAGCGAGGGTGCGGAGAGCATAGTAAGGTGCTGCGCTACGTTGGCGGTCGGTGTAGGAATAGGATGCAGCTTCTATCCACGCATCGATATTCTCCGCCCGGTTCTTTGAGGATAATGGTGTAGGTGCCATAAGAGCGGACAAGGCTGCCATCTCAGCGGCGCCAGCGTAATGTCGCCAGGCTTTATCATTTTGGAAGTCTGTTCTTAGAATATCGTATGTACTCAACGCCAATTTCCAATCACGCAGCATGAAGCAATAATCTGCTAAACGTCGCATGATGGCTTCGGGGGCGTCAGGGCGGTAAAAGCCTTGTAGACTATCATAATTGGAGTTTCCTGATGCAGTGGATGATGAACCTGAGGTTCGTGAGCTACCAAATGGCGTCCAGCGTTTTGATAGAGACATGAAGCGGCCTGACAAGCCGCGACGGCGAGAAAGGATCTGCTCGTTCCAAGTAGAGACGCTGCGCTCCATGTTGGGTATTATAGACTGCGTGACTAGTTCGCGGATGAAGGTGCGCAGGCTGCTAATGTCGGAATCGGGGAAGTAGGGGGTTGGATCTGTTATGTCGTCTGTGGTTTCTTGTTGAATGGTCAGTACATGACATTTACATCACACTGATGCAGTCAGACGTACCTCTCCTCTGAATCTCGGCTAGCTCTTCCCCTGCAGACATCCACTCGCAGGTCGGTAACCGTACGCTGTCATCATCTGAAGCTATGCATTGCTGACTCTTGAGTCGTAGTAGATGGCAATGGAGACCAAAGTGCCGTTTCATCGAATCAAATGTTTGATTGGATTTGGCGATATCTCCCGTCTCTTCATCATGTATCAAAACATAATATCGTAGGAAGTCATTCTCTACCCATTGCGGGAAACGAAGATCGCCATCGTGCTGCCGGTTGTAGAGTCTTCGGAGCTCTTCTATAGGGTGTGGATTCCGTGACGAGATGGCTATTATGCCGGCCACGGGATGGGAAAATGTCTCGTGAGGTACTACCGGCAGCCCTGACAGTAGCCGCCGGAGGTAGAGAGTATGGAATGGTGAGGCGGTGCCATCTGTTTGGGTGGCTGTTGCGTCGCCCTTGTTCATGTAGTCTGACACGGGAGACTGTCTGTTGAACTCGGAGTACTGCAGATGGCGGTCGACGAGTTCTTCGATTTGTGAGACATCGCCTCCTGCTCGTCGTGGTCGCCCTGTGGAGCTCGAGGATGTACGCTGACCGCCCGTGTCGACGCGCAAGTCCGGGTATGCATCATCTACGCCGATGAAGCGCACACCAAAATCCTCCCAGCTCTTGCTTGCGCCGTTGCTATCTCGTATTGTGACTTTGCCGGGAACCGACTCTCCGAATGGGCGCAGCAGTTGCAGCAGCCCGCCCTCCAGCCCTTTCCCCCGTATCAGCTCCTCGGTCTGCGCGTCAGCTAAGACAGCGACGCATGGCACAAAGGCCTGTTGTATGAGCGTGCGGTACTCGTCCGATACGCCCGACGGTAGACTGTTGGGCGTCCCTGTGCCACTCAATCTTGATCCCGGTGAGAACACCGAGCCCTGTACGGTGCTCTGGGTGGGGGTTGCAGCGCCCGAGTTGGGTCGCGATGTGGATATGCTGGTGGTGGACTCAAACAGCTTGGACAGGCTTGGATTCGAGCGGCGGTACGGAAGACTGGCGAGAGAGGAGGCCGGCGATGCGCGTTGTCTGGGTAGTATCATCGAAGCCTCCGGATCGGCTGGGTACTTTGGGGGTTTCGGCGTGGCATCTTGAGGCGGCGTCATGAGAGGCTAGGGCGATGCGCCCGCGGGGTTCTGAATGCGCGCGGAAGTTCTGAGGCAGTCGGCATGTATCCGGATTGTCGTGTGCTGGACTTGGCGGCAGTGAGGCTTTCCTTTCACCAGCTGGCCGTTTGTAGCTGCGCGAGTGTGACGACGTTGGATGGTGCATCATCGCAGTTGCGGCCGCTGCGCTTTGTGACTGGACGAAATGCGGCATCTCCATCAACACACAACTGTCCCTCATCACGTCACATGTGCCCACAAACATAGCAAGCCCACTCGCTTCGGCCTTCTTGTCTGTCTTTACTGCCATCTACGCGAGAGGGGCACATTGCAGCCATCGTTCCGACTCACATGCATGTTGGTGATGAGTCGTGCCTCAATCTGTTCACCGCGCACATTTTCACTACTATACAAACGTGACTTCCCTGCACTGGCACCTCGCCCACTTCTGCGATATAGCCTAGTTTGCACGAATTTCTCTACTCTCACTCTGCAACTACCTCGTATGTCAAAGACGACCTCGCCATCCGAATCACAACAACCAAGCCCCAAACGGCGCAAAATCGACCGCCGCTCACCCCAATTTCTTCACCCCTACGGAACTATGGCGTCAACAGAAAATGTCGACTCCGCTCAGTTGGAACTGACAGAAGTTGAGTCCAAGCTCAGACAACTTCTGCTGGACGTGGCTGCTTACATCGACCAAGCACCCTCAAGTGGAGATGTCACTGGAGTACAGGTTCCAGAAGAGCTAGTCAAGGAGAAGATTGTGCTGCGTTGGACTGGAGGCTGGGTTCGAGATAAGCTTCTGAAAGTTGGCAGCCATGATATCGATGTTGCCATCAACAAAATGACTGGGGAGCATTTTGGCTTGAAAATGCAAGAATATCTTGAGATCCCGGGCAACGCTGAGAAGCATGGTCTTGTCGAGAAAGACGATGGCCTTAGTCCACGCGACAAGACGAAGAGGATTGCACCAGGCCTGCACAAGATTGAAGCGAACCCTGAAAAGTCAAAGAACCTTGAGACTGCCACGACCAAGATCATGGGCATCGATTTGGACCTCGTCAATCTCAGGAAAGAGACTTACAACGAAGTCTCTCGTAATCCAGAGATGGAGTTTGGCACAGCCGAAGAGGACGCCATGCGGCGCGATGCTACTGTCAACGCCATGTTCTACAATCTCCATACCTGTCAAGTCGAAGACTTTACTGGACGCGGACATGAAGACATGGCTGCCAAGATCATCCGCACTCCCCTCGAGCCATATCAGACCTTCAAAGACGATCCACTCCGAGTATTGCGTCTGATCCGCTTCGCTAGCCGACTTGACTACACGATTGAGCCAGAGACAGCCAAGGCTATGGGCAATGTAGAAATACAAGAGGTGTTGAAGATCAAGATTAGTCGCGAGCGAGTCGGCATAGAGCTCGAGAAGATGCTGAGGGGTCCCAGACCACGTATGGCTCTAGAGCTCATCGATCGTTTTGGTCTCTACAGGACTGTCTTCACAGATCCTACCCGCGAGCTACCTTCTGACCCGGAAACAGCCTACTTCAAGCCGGCGTACGATTTTGCTGAGTCGGCTGTCATGAAGGACGCTAGCTTGCCTTCTACTATCTCAGAGACTCTACTGAGAAACGAGGAAGAGAAATATCTGGCATGGATTTGCGCAACCATGATGCCCTGGGTCGATGCGCCGACAATACCTCACCAAAAGCCGTTACAGCGACCCTACTTCGCTGCCTATCTAGTGGCTCGGGAAGGTTTCAAAGCACCGAACAAGATCTGCGACGTCATTGCTTCTTCTTTGAGCAACAGTGAAGAAATTCGCAGCGTCGTCGCTCAATGCGCCAAAGGCCTTCGAAGACCAGACACCATCAACCCAACAAACGACGCGACTGCTAGAGATACTCTGGGCATGGCTATCCGTCGTTGGGGTTCGACATGGAGGACACAAGTCTTTTTCAATCTTGTCTACGAGATTGTGCTCGGACGAGTGTCAAGAGATGGTAAGTACTTGCCAATCCATTACACTGAATGCTGCTAATAATCTCAAGATCTTCTTCGCTCGTATGAAAGCTTCCTTGACCGCATTGTCGAGCTCAAACTCCTCGACGTCGACACCTTCAGACCTCTTCTCAAAGGTACAGACCTTGCCAAAGCACTTGGTACCAAGCCCGGCCCTTGGATGAAAGATGCGCTCGACGTAGTCATGGCCTGGCAGCTACGCAACCCCAATGTTACCGACCCTACCGCAGCTATCGAGGCTGTGAAGGTTTCTAGGGCTGAAAAAACTGATAGTGAGCTTTCCTTTCGCCTGGCATCACACTTTCTTCAGCTTACCATCCCACCTCTCTTTCCGCAGAATAAGCCTACATCAAATGCGCTAGAAGCCTCACGGCAACCGGCCCCTTGGAAAGACTCTGTAAATCAGTATGCCTTGGATTTGCTGGGATGGACAATAAGTGTGCTGGATCCGAAGACAATAGAAGCAAAATGGCACTTGCTGATGCCCCCAATACTGAAGATGATGGATGATGTTGCAACGGAGTGGAAAGCGCGAGGCTGCCACATGCTCGGCCTGTTACTTGAGAATCTACACCAGACGGTCGTGGCGGGCGGTACGAACAAGCCAATTGCCGGTCAGGATTCCGCAAAGTTCCTGCACCGCACTGGATACCACAATATCTTTGCTGAGGCTCTGCTACCCATGTTCACATATATCCCTTCTATCACACCGGAAGCCGAGTCTGTCACGCTCTTGAAAGAGGTGTTCCCCACTGTGACTCTTCTTGCTCAGCTTCTTCCGGCAGACACCGACAAAGGCGACTCTCGGGAGCGTTTCTTGGATAAGATCCTTCGTGAAGGAGTCCTCTCCCCTCTAGCACATTTTCCTAGGCCGTCGTCGTACGCAGAGTTGGCCACATTGATCATGTCACACGTCCCTGTTCTCCTAGGCCTCATGGGCATTGGTACAGTCAAACACCTCCCCGACCTTATGCCCCTGCTCTCAATCATATTACAGGAGCCATTGGAACTTAGCCACAAGCCTCTCCTTCTCTCAACGTTGAAGGCATCACAGAGTGTACAGCTCAACGCATGGCCAAGGCTGCCTGCTCACAGAGGAACAATCATGATGGGGATGTGTCTGCTCTGGAGCAGATGTATAGAACGTCAGAAAATGACAAACGGCGAAGACATCAAGCATTTGATGTCCGAAGTACAGGAATCAGTGGCTATGCTTGACGCTATCATGCAGGCTGCCAAGACGGATGGACTTGGTGAAGCCTGGGAGAAGGAAAAGCAGGGCGTAATGCAGGCATCGCCTGGATTTGAGGAGCTATTCGAGAAGTGTATGACTGAGTGAGACTCGCACAGACTCTATCAATGATAACAAGTAGAAACTTGAAAGTAGGAAGAAGTTATCGTCTTTCTGAGTCCAAGGCATATGAAGCTAGCGTATCAAGGCCAGCAATTCGTTCCGTGTGATGATCAAGTTCTTCACATCCTTGCCCGAAGAACGTGGGTTCGTGCACAGTGACGACATAATTATACGGGTACAGGCTAGGGCGTTGGAAACAGGAAGCTGTCCTGTCCTCGGAAGATGATGCCGTCCAACGCTCACCTTATCACTGGCAGTCGCGAATAGTTGCATCACCAGACAACGTCAAGTCTGCCTGCGTTGCCGTGGGGTCCGTGGCTGTGCGGGGCCACAGCTTGGCGTGAAATCGGTGTTTACACAGCCCAGATGTCAGATGGAATACGAACTCGGGGCCAAGCTACTGCAGCAGTGTGGTGTAGACAAATTACACATATTTCCGTTCAACGGGCGGACAGTCGCTTCTAGCTGTATACGATATTTCTCAATGTGGTTCCTGGGCGCTGGCAGCTCGAGTCAATAGCGGGCCGCATACCCCTGTCGGAAACGAGGATGCCATTGGACGCCTTTTTGCGACGAACGCGCGTCTTACGCTCAATAAGACGATGCTAGGAATGTGTGATATCAGCAGGATGCCTAGACATGGTAGAGGTGTTGCTTGGCAGCGCGGGTATTCGAGTGGGCAGTTGCCGTGTGCATGTCAGAAAGTGTAGGACGAGGTGAGCGCTGTACGAGAAGGAAATATCGTACATGAGGCGCAAACAGTATGACGAAGATGGATTCTGGAGGCGCGGGTGAAACGCGGGGCCAATAGGGAAGGCGCAATCTGGCTATTCCGGGTACCATTTCGCTAGTGCAGGTCGCGCCTTCCTGGAGCGTCTGCCTGAGCAACTTCACGATGCGCCATGGAAAGCAGATGCAGGCTGCAGAAAGTAATTGGCAAGCGAGTAGTTGAATGGGTCGATGCAGACAAGATGCGTACCAGTGCATACTAGCCGAGCGCGTCTGGCGCATGCAGAGTCTCGACGTAAAGTCGATCGGCAGAGCTCAACAAGCGTCCCCGGGACTCAGCCTCGTTAAGGTTGCTTAGGGCTAGGGGGTTATGTCACGGCCATTTCTTCCTGCCGCGTCCATCACACCTCGTCTTGCTCCGACACATGTCCTCTGGGCCCGTCGCGACTCTCTCTATCCACTGTTGCGGCAAACCTCGACGCCCCCATTAGCACTCGAGGGGTGCGCGACGCCTAGCTGCCACGCCTGTGCCGACACCTCTCCCAAGATCATGGCCAGAGCTTACTTCGCGTCGAATCACTACACATCCACCACGACGACTTGTCTTAGCTCTGCCCAGACCTGCACTATTACCACTACCGAACCCTCGCCGTCGTCGCCTCCCCCGCCGACTCCATACAACCTCTCGCGACTCGTCGGCTCTCTCTCGTCCTACAAGGCCGCCGACTACGCCAATTACAAGTCCCCCAGGCTGCCAATGCCTCTCGAGCTCGCCATCTCGTCGCGAGCGCATTGGCTCAGTCGAGTCCGGTCATGTCTTCGCCTACTCATCATCGTTCTCAGCGGCGCCGTCGTCTGCATGCTCATGCACACGTTTGAAATCTACCGCGGCAACCGCTATATCGATCTGCGCAAGGGCGAGCTGCCCATGGTCTGGCCTGCCCACACCAACCTCGCGCCTTCTATTGTTCTGTTTGCCATTGCCGCCGGCAACTTCCTCGCCTCGGTCGCCATCCTCACCCTGTCCTTTAAGCGCTCTTTCCGCCGACCATTTCGCTCACGGGACGTCTACCGCATCGTCGCTGGAAGCTTTGGAGTCATCATGTGGGTCACAGCGTTGGTCGTGTTCAACTTGTTGGACAAGGCAAGTAAAGCCAGCTTGGGAAGGTACTCGTGCACCAACGCGAATGTCTTGACCAATGGACGGTACCAGTACCGCGCTGTCTGCGAAGAGCAGGTAATTCAGATCCGCGTCTTCCAACTACAACAACCACTAACACACTATATAGGGTGTCGCATTCTACACTGCTATTGGTGCAGCTACCGCAGAGCTCATCACACTCATCACCCTTGCCATCTCAGCCCTCCTCTCCGTCAAGAACCAGGAACCTCCACCAACAATAAAAATCCGCGAGAAGAACAACTCGATAAGTTCGGGCTCAAAGTACCACAAACCCTTAAAACGATAGCAAAAAACACGCAGAAATTATCCTTCCAAAATACCCAACAATAGTTCCCGTTTTCGCTGCTCTTTCCCTTGACCTCTTTTTTTCCTTTTCACGTCGCTACATGATACCCTGTTCTCTATTTGAACATATCTCGGATCTGCTTGTTTAGCGGCAACCTACCATCAAAACTTTGTACGGCGTTTTATATCTGGGTCTTACTCGTCGCGCGGGACTTTGGGCCGAAGTCACGACTCATTTTCGAGCCCTGATTCATCTGCATGGTATCGCGACACTACGGCATATTTGGAGTCTTTGTCATTCTCTCTTTTTGTATATCATGCATCTCTGTTGCTGTTACCACGCTATCACGAAGAAGTTATCGGGACCATCCCACCACCATTAGAGGAAACATATTGAGCTCTTGCAGAGTCACAATCGCATCTTGGTCTTTGTCATCCTAGGATATTGTAATTGGAAAGATGGCAGAAAGATTCGCTTCTGGATAGGTAGACAATATATCACATCACATATCGAACAATAGAAAGAATTGTGGAAAATTGACGTAAAGGTTTCACTGCACATGTTTGCTTACTACAATGTTGAAGCCCAGTGACACCCGGGTCAAATCATTGCGACAGACACTTCAATGCTGTACGACGCCAGGTGGTCGAAGATGATACAGGACAACAAGAGGGACTGAAGTGCGGAGTTATGGCTGACATTCGCCGATTGGAGCACGCATGGACCTCGGGCTAGCGCGCTAATCCCTGCACGTATCCCGGGAGAACTTCCAGAACTTTTTGAGAGATGCGATTGTGAGTTACAACGGGACATGCGACATGGGGAAAAGAACGGCTTTCGAGGCCAACACCAAGAGCGCGCATTCTGATCGCGACTCCAAGCGCCAAAGAGTCGATCACGCGGCAGAGCGCAACTCACCACGACCGAATGGCAGCGCTGAAGAAATCACGTCGGCGCGCGACTTACAAAATGCTCTGTTCTTCGACCAAAGCTCTTCAGGCGACTTTCGAAGTGGTAGGCACAACCAGACTTTGTAATGACCTGGATCTGACACAAAAAAGGCCTGAGTTTATTCAAGCGTTTCCTCGACTCAATCCTCTACCCAACCGATGAGCACGACCTGCCCCGCAAGCGAGCCATACTTCGCGAGTACCTGGACACACAAAAAGGAAGAGGACGGGATGAACAGGACAAGTCGTTTCTGCAGAACCTCACCCAGGGGTGGGATCATGCTGTGGAAACCAACTACAGTGCGATTGTCTCGCAGGTAACAGCTGTGCTCGCGCTCCTGTTCAAGGTCTTTGCCAGCCACGGTGATTTCCTCGAGTACGGCACACTTCTTGCCAAGACACTCCTGCAGCCATCCATCGCTCGCCGTTTTGTCCGTAGTACATCGGCAGCACCCAAAGAGGACAATGTCATTGCGCCGGCATTGCGATTGCTTACCGAGCTTGTACGCTTCAACGAGGGTGCGCATGCAAGAGCCGTCTACGCGAAGAGGGACTTTACACTTGAGCCCAAAATACTTGGAAGGAACATCAATCTTGGAAGAGAGCAGTCGGCGGCGGACCATGTCAAGAAACCAAGCATTCGCACGACAGCCATCAGGTATCTGCTAATGCACCTGAGGTATCAGGACGAGCGGGCAAAGAGCGAAATCTTATCAAACACCAACGTTGTCCGTGCTGTCTTCGATCATATCCGCGCAGACCCGCCTTTCCTCATCTACGAGATACTCGATGTGTTCAAAAGCCATGTTTTCCAGGACAAGGCTATCGCGAGACACACAAAGAGTAGGATCTTGAACGGAAAGGCACTCTCTCGCATAGCTAGTCTGTACAGTTACGAGGTGGAGGAAGGCTCCCTCTCGGAAGGACAGAAGGCACCTGATCAGCTCGCGCATGACTTCCTTCGCCTGGTCTGTACAGATCCTGCCTATGGTGTTATGCTGCCTACACAAGGCTTCTATCCGTCGACCTTCGATGACGACGAGGGCGAACAGGACGATGCCGCTGATTACGGCAATGACCTGGGCCTCGAGTCAGTTGACAACTATAGCAAGACTCCCAAAGTGCGGAACGTCATTCTCTCTGAGTTTATACAGAGTCAAAGACCATACGCAAATACCCTTCACCAAGAGCTTGTTGTTGACATCTTTCGAGCCTGTCCCGAGCTGGTTGCAGATTACTTCATCAAGCGACGCGACTTTAGCTACGATCCCAAGCTCACCTCGACATGGATAGGATACTCTGCTTTCCTTTATCAAGCTATCCAGCTCCCCGTGCCCAAGTACTTCGGTGCGAAGAGAAGCTTCCGCGACCACCCACCTCCAGTACCCGTGCTGATGAACAGCATCTTGCCACAACCACTGAATCAGCAAGTTCTTACCAAATGTCTCAACCACAACTCCGACCTTATTCAGCTATTCGCTATCCGTGTCCTGATAGTAGCGCTTCAGAAGCTACAAGCTGTTCTTAGAGAGCTCAATGATGCCGGTGCTACCAGATCTTCTAAGCAATGGAACCAAGCAGCTAAGCGTCTGATCTCAGAAGTCAGTCGGCGTTGCCCACCCATTCGCACTGTATTCTTGGCGCTCAAGAAGCCGGGTCTGAAAGACATGAAGCGAGAGTCAATTACCAGATTACTGCGGCTTTACTACGAAGCCACACCCCAAGTTGCGCTACAAGAGAAATTCGACGTGTCGGTACCGCTATGCAATGCGCTAGTGGAGGCCGACAAGCCTACAGCATCACCTGAAGATAAAGTCTTCCGTATTATGGAACTTGAGCACTGGATACAGATGGCAAAGCTTTCGCCTGCTATGCGATGGTGGCAAAAGCAGAGTAAGGTTTCTTTTGAGCTACAATAGTTCCATTACTAACCTAAGCAGAATCACTCCAGTACTCACCGTTTGTGACGCTTCTTAAGCTGCTGGTAACGTCGAAAGAGAGTGAACTGTATACAGGTATTAGATCCTTATTAAGCGACATCTTGCACGACCAGGAAATGCTGCAGACGAAAACTTCACCCGATGCGCTTGATGCTCTTATCGCAAGCTTGGGGTCGACCTCTGGGTCGGCCACACCATCCTGCGACGTCCTGGGGTTCCTAGATGACTGCTGCGCGCGGTTCACCAAAGTACCTATCAAATACTTCGATGACCTGGATGCCATGCGTAAACGTACTGGGCAATCTGCAAGCAGCCTTGGCCCCTTCAGCACACTGTTGATGACTTTGGTGGAACAGTGGCCATTCAAGGGTGGGGAGACGTCAGTAGGCACTACGGCGGATACCATCGCGCAATGGTTGTCGAGACTTCTATATCTTCTCAAATTGATTGGCGAAGATGAGACGCAACTAGAGCATGTACGCAATGCTTTAGTAGAGTCTGCGAACGTGGCATACAAAGAGGTCTTGAAGGATGCGTTTCTGTGGAAAATGGGCAAGGAAAGAGCTAAGGAGGCCTTGAAGCTGGCAACTGGAGCAGATTTCAGTGGCTCGGAAAGATCCTCGACATCGCCGGTCCCCAGGCCCACGGAAGAGACTGAGCAGCAAGGCAAGTCTAGATCTGCTATCGACCTGGAGGCGCCGCCTGTGGAAGACGAAAAGCATACCGGACTTACACGATGGAGGAAGAAGGAGCTTGGCGAAGCTCTTGATGATGGAGATATTGGGGAACTACTATTGTGCCTCTGCTCTGAGCACACAGAAATTCGCATACAAGCCATCAACAACATTCGACAGCTCACGGCGACAATACAATCCAGCAGTCGTCATGTACCCGGAAAGGACGAGGCCGCTGCAGGACAACAAGGAAGCAATATGGACTCTGAACTCCAGCAACTCTATCTCCTCCTCGGCGAGCTCCTGGAATCGGTGGATTTGACTGGTGCCGAAGCTTTCCCGTACGTTGGCGGCGTGCTGGCCGCTCGTTGTGCGGGTATTGTGGCGGATCCCACGCACTCTCTCTTCAGCACAGTAAACAAATTTCTCACCACCGCCCCAGCCTGGGATGTTACCACTCTACTACGCTTCTTTTGGCATCGCATCGTTGCCAGCCAACCTGACGACGATACAACGTATCACAAGGAAGTGGACTGGTACTTTGACTACCTCATGGACAGTCTGCGGACGCCTGCAGATATGGAGTTGTTCCGAAGGAGCAACATATTCGAGCAGTTGTTGACTCATTACGGATCACGATCGTGTCCAGCTTCGGCGAAGGACAAGATTGTGAGGCTGCTGCTGCGAGCAACACATGTGGGAGGCAGTACAACGCTCATCACAAGGTGTGGGCTTATCCCATGGATCCAGATGATGCTCGATGGCTACGATCCGCGACACCGTGCACTGAAGACACTAGCAGGACGTGTCTATGAAACGTGCGATCGAGAGAAGGTAGCTGCGTGGAGCAGTGACAGCCTCGCACAGACGATGGCCTCCCTTGCGAAGGTCTGATGTTGTTTAGTCTTAGTACGCATCTTTGAGCCTTATGAGGCGTTTGGGAAACCGATTCGAGAGCATTGCAGCGTGTTTCCTCCGTTTAAACACAGGGCGTTGTTTGCGACTTCCTAATTTGGGGGTCATGCATAGTTCATCTGTGGCGCGAGTGCCTAGCAAAAACTCCAGGCAGTCATTGTCACGCGACGTGGTCTGATTTTCGTATCCGTGCCGTAATCTGATAATGATGAACGTGAGGCCATGTCTACCTGGTGTAGTGCACGCTGTGGGCACATGTCGCGGACCCCAATATGACGCACCTACTTGTTCCCGCAGCATTGCTTGGCGCGTGTCTCCAGGGCTGGCTCTCAGAGAGACCCGCACCACTCGCGACCTGGGACACAAAACCACAACAAACACCTGCGCTATTACTCACACGCCCGCTGCTTAAACCAAAGTGCCCCATAACTACCCGAGACTTTTCCATTCCGAAATTACTGCTCTGCCGTAAAGACGTGAGCTCGCAATTGTTTCTTCTCCGCTTTCCGTCGCCGCTACAGCAGCAGGGGTGCGCTACTCCCCTACCACGTTGCATCCCACCTCGAGCTCCTTCACCTCGCCCAGCAACTTGCGATACGCACGCGCCTCGAACTCGACCCATACTGCAATCGCTCAACATCATCCCATCGCAAACGTCCATTTGTATCGCATTCATCGTCGACGTCCCATTCTCAGTCTCTAAAAGGGTTGCAGAGCGGGCATTGTTCAATTGCAAGCGAGACAGGCGATTCACCACCCGGCTGTCTCGAGACAGTCTCTTCACCCATCATCACTCACTAAACACCTTACCACCTACATAACGGCTCGTCTCTCGACGCTGAACACGACAAGCTTAACCTACCCTATACCTGCCTGCACATTCGCGCTGCGCTGAGCTCGCGAGAATGCGGGGGCCTACCTATTCGGAGGCTGACCTGTTGGCTCTGAAGGAGTCTCCACTAGTCAAGAAGCCTGATGGACTGCCTTCAATCTCACAATGGATGGACGTGCCTGCCGACCAAAACACCAACAATGGCCACGCCAACAATAACAACGGCACTATGCGTCGCACTCGGGGCGCTCGAGACGGAGAAGGGGCCACGCCAAATGAGCAGCGGCCGCTGATCAACCCCATGGGCCAGTTCGGTCGGCGTCAGAGCATGCGTAAGTCTTCTGATGTTCAGGGCATCAAGGCCGCTATTGACGCGCTTTTTGTAGAACCTGGCGAAGAGACGGTGCTTGGCCCGCCAAAGTTAGCCTTCTTGTCAGCACGCACGCCGGCCAAGGGAACGGGCGACGCAAAGGAACGCACAGGTTTCACTTCTACAGACGGAGACAATGTTGGCGACCGCTTCCCAAAGAACGATCGGTGGACGCGGGACCGCGAAACCGACCGCAACCGAGACAAGGGCTACACCAACGGCCGTCGCGTTCCCCGAGAGGACGGTGAGGGCTGGACCAACGTCAAGGGACGCAAGAGTCTGGGTCAGGAGGACTTTGAGCGTTTTCACCGCAACGGCGACCGCAATCGCGACAAGCATGAGGGTGACCCTGAGATGGACGTAGCCCCGCGCCGTGGCAATCGCGAGCGCAACGAACCGCGCTGGGGTCGCCGTGATGACAAGGATGAGGGTATCAAGACTGGTGTACAGGGCGGCTGGCGTGAACGCGACCGAGACCGAGAACGGGACAACGGCCGTGAGTGGAACAGAGGTGGCAATCGTGCAGGCGGAGAAGAAGACCCAGAATGGATGGACACCAAGGTCGAGAAAAAGGAGTTCAAGCCTCGTACACAAGAAGATTTCCAGCGCTGGAAGGAGCAGATGAGGGCCAAGGACACGCCAGCTGGCGAAAAGGACGAATCGAGAGAGGTACCAGCCGAGACATCTACGGCCATTTCCATCACCGCTCCGCCCATGCTAACCGCCCCTCTGCACACGCCTTCTGGAGCGGAGCCTACACAGGGCATTCTCTTCGGCAACTGGGGTAGAGACAAGTCAGCGGATATCCCACCAGTAGAGACCATCTCGGCGAAACCCAAGCCTGACAAGAAATCGAGGTTCATGACCATGTTTGCAAAACCAGAAGAACAAGCAGCATCTGGCCAAGCTCCAGCTCCAACACCTGCGTCCCCAGCACCAGCCATGGAGGCGAACGCTGACAAGGAAGGTTTCCAGCGCATTCTCCAGATGCTTGGTCAAGTCAGTACGGGCCCGTCTCCAGGACCTCAACCTCCAACAACGATGCCCACACCGCCAAATGGTATGAGGCACGGTGGAGGTATCTCGTTAGACTTCCACCAGCAATCGCCGCCGCCGGACCCGCAACATGGTAGACCACCACCAAGGACACTCGAACAGCAGAGCATATTGGAGAACATCCTGGCTCCACGCGCTGGCCCACCCGAATCTCGGCCTCCACAGCAATCGCGCTTCAGCAGCATGTCGCCTGAGAATGCAATGTCTGATCAATTCAGACCTCCACGCCCCGATTCTAGTCACCCAGATGATCACTTTCCCCATCAGCCTCCGCCGCAACGCAATGGTCCTCAAGACGCAAACCTTGCGGCTCTGTTGAACAGTCGTGCACGCGAGGAATCACAGCGTGATCAAGCGACCAAGCAGCGTGAGCGTGACTTCCTGCTGAATCTGATGCAACAACCTTCTCGTGGTACACCACCTCAAGTGCAGGGCCATAATTTGCCTCGCCCGACCCAGGAAGGTCATAACATGCCCTTCTTCGATCAGCAAAGACAGCAGCCTCAGATTCCGGCTCAGCACCAACCCAAAGGCAGAGGTGTTCTGCCTCCCGGCTTCATGGAAGACCCTCGCATGTTTTCAGAGAATGAGATGATGCGTCGTGATGCAGCCGACCGCCAGCTGGAGCTTCAACATATGCAACGATTACAACAACAGCAACAGGAGGCCATGCGAGGAAAGAATCAACGCATGCCAATGGGATACCCCACCCCCGAGGATCCACTTATGGGCCTTCAGCGCCGTAACACCGGAGGCGACCCTCGCATGCCGACCAATATGGGTATTCCTTCGCAGCCTGTACCGGACATGCCGTACATGGGCGGACGCGGTCAACCAGGAATGCCGCCAACACCCCAAGAACGACCAAACATCGCTCCTCCCCCCGGTTTTGGTGGTCCAATGCGTCAACCACCTGGCCTTAATGGTCCCAATGGTCAACAAATGGGCCCTGGGCCGAGTTTCTCAGCAGGCAACACACCACTTGGCCACCTCCCTGGCTTCCCGCCTGCCGGCAATATCCGCGGATTGGGCTTTCCAGGCGGACCCGGAGGACCTGGTGGTAATGGCATGCAGGGTCCGCCAGGCTACTTCCCACCTCCTGGGTATGGTGGACCTCCAATGCCTGGCATGCGAGGAGGTGAAGACCCACGTATGATGTTCGATGGCCAATTCAGTGGGCCTCCCCGCCAGCAGCCCGGTCGTCCTGGACCACCCAACATGTACTAGCATGTTACAGACTCGATTACAAAGCTAAAATTACAGGCTTTGATGTATTCGAGGTTCATAAACCATCAACTTCACATTGATTTCAGCAGAGTGTTATAATGTCGGTTCTTGGCTTCAAGCGCAGCGTCGGCGTCGGGGATGCTGTATATTTGGGTTAGGGCTTTCCCCTTTTTACAGCGATATCCCCTCATGAGAGGATAGGCTTTACATACGTACGGTATCTTGGTCACTCTAATGTACAGTGAGGCTATGGGGCACGAGACGTTGTCTTGAAAGCAACAACAGCAATGTCTTTCGCTACTGCAGCGGGGGGCGAAGAAAGAAATAAATAAGAAGAAAAGGCCAGCTTGTAGACGATAGAATATATCTGAAGTTGGTGCAATGCGTTGTTCTTGATAATTGTGATGCTTGTTGATGTTGAAGAGGTGGTGCGTGTCAAAGCAATGGGAGATCAGCAATGCTGACAAGACTGAGAATATTTGTCGGCCACGAGAGTCACCGAGTCTGGTCTTCACGTGTGGTACGTACAGCTAGTTAAGCTTGAGAGAAAGTTGAACTATATTGGTCAATTGTAACAATGATTAAAAACGCCAAAAAAAAAGCCCCCAAACACTTGCTCCTCAGCATATAGGCTCACTGCATAGCATCCAAGCATGCTTCATCACCACACCACACCTCTCTCCAGCTAACCTATAGTACAAGCATGCCCAGCAAACTTCCTGCTGCCAGAACAGCGTATGCACCCATGACCAAATCACCATGGGCAAAGAAGCCAGGGGCATTAACGCTAGGAGCAGCAGCCTCGGACTTACTGGAGCTTGCTGCTCCACCACTGCCACTGCCGCCGCTCACAGCTGCTGTGCCCTTGCCTGTAGCAGTGGGTACGGTGCCGTCACCGTTCTTGCCCGCAGCACTCAGCAACGAGGCACAACCACTCGCAGTCGATGCGCTCTGAGTACTTGCCCTACCCGAGAAACTGCAGGCATCTGCGCGCTTCTTCTGACCAATGTAGTATTGGTTTGCAACGAAAGCGAGCTGGTCCTTGGGATCACAGCCAGAATAGGCACCATAGTCGCCAGTTGTAGAGTTGCGCGCAATTCCGCTGCAGTAGTCCTCGTTCTCGCCGCAGATGTAGTTGAAGTCGTCGGCGTAAGCGTCGTCGTCGTCGGAAGTGTAGACGCACTGTAGACTGTCTACCATACACGCGCATAGCTGAGGGTTTACGTTGGGAGGCAACGGAGAAGCTTGCGCGAGCCAAGTTCCACCCACTGAAGGGCAGGCGGGTGCTGAATTGGTAGGTGTGTACTCGGAGCGCTGAGTGGTGGTCGGAGTAACGGAAGCAAGCTGGCTTTGTAGAGACGTGAAGTCGGGGTATGGAGACACACTTGCGCCGTTATCAGCCAATGAAACGAGTCCGTAGTCATTTGCGCCCATGAACCACTCGTAGACGATACCACCAGAGAAGACGTCGGTCATATTGCCGTACAAAACTTCGACCTCAGTAAATGGACGGCTTGTGGGGCTGCTAAGACCCTCGATACAACCGTATTCAGCGAAGAAAACGGGCACCGGATAATCGGAGAAGAATTGGACGCGTTCGCCGTAGGAAGAGCTTGCGTAGTTGCTGTCACCGCACCAAGAATAAACGTTGTAACCCCAGAAATCGATCGAGGTTGTGTTACCCGCGTTGCCGGGTTGGCACGCAAAGTAATGCGCGAGCTCGTCGCGAGACGGGACATCGGCAGTTGCATAGCCCACTCCCAAAGTGCTGCGGTAGTTCTGGTTCTTGATATATGTCTTTGTGTCGCGGACAGCAGCCTTGACGAATGCGGCAGCGGCGGTTTGGTTGTCGCTGCTAACATTCTCGTTACCAGCAAAGAAACCAATGACGTTTCGGTACTTGCTCAGCGCATCGACGACGCCTGTGTATCGCTGGTAAAGCGTGACATCCCACTCTGGGTTGTTTGACTCGATGGATGTGCCGGGCTCGCCCAAGTCGGAGATGACATAGATGTCTGCGCTGGCCAATTGCGCCATGCAGTCGTCATGGTTTTGGGTCGGGTCGATAGCGTACACGCGGATAATGTTTGTGTAGATTTGCTTGAGGTAGGGAATATCTCGTCGGCAGGCGTCGCCATCGGCAAGCGGGTCAGTGTACTTGGTATTGGCGCTTGTTGAGCCATTGGGAGAGTAGTTCTGCTGGTATGCGACACCCTTGAGATAACTGCGATATGGTTAGCATGGTGATCTTGACAATGCTAGAGCAGGTATACATACAATTGCGAGCCATTGTTTGTGTAGAAGAAATGTTGTCCATAGACCTCGATGTCTGGAATGTCGTCGTAGCTCGCTGCGCTCACCCCGCTGGCAGCCAGCGCCGCCACGGCGGTGGGAACAAGACGCTTCCACATTACCATGTTGGCTGTCGATAACGAATGTAGGTAACGAATGTCAAGAGTAGTCGAAGCTTCCCCCAGCGCAGCTTGGTAGACCTTGGGCAAAAGCTTGGCTGTGTAGTGCAGGCAGAACACAAGAAACAAAGGAACGCAGTGTTTCCGGGGCAGCCGGGTAGTTATTCTTCCAAGGCCTTGGACGACCAGGGACGCGTGTCTTAGGGTTTTACGGGCTGGCTGCAGGTACTATACTATTTCAATCACCGCGCGAACAAGGTGGCTATGCTGACACTTGCCCGGCCCGAGGTGGCAACGTAGGCGCTGATGACGCTGCCGTCGTTGTTTGGTGTGGGGCTGGCGATTGGGCGATCTATCGATTAGTCGACTGCTAAGCTTTTCGGGAGCGTCTAGTGTGTTTGTCACCCCCAGTTTTCGTCAATCTTGGTTGGCAACGCGTCTTGGTTCACGGAAATAGGACAGGGTTTCGACTTGTCGTCTTCGAGCACCTTAATTCCATTGTTGCGCGATTTGGGGCCGCGATGCCTGCAACGCAGGTCCGGAAACGCCACCAACCGCCCGTCACCTACCCCTTCAGGCCGCGTGTACCCCCGTATCTCGCTTGTTAGGGCAATGCATGAACTGATATTCAATACCGAGGTTCTTTGGGACCCTGCGCGAAGAAACTTTGGAACCTCTCCATCACCATGCTCTTACCAAGACGGCAGTCGGCTGTTGCTGTATAGTGTGCAATAAGAACGCACAAGAGGCGTGTCGTGCATCTCCGTTACTATGGCATCGCTGAAGTGACAAATTCTTTCGGGAATAAATTCGCATCATGGCAACTAGCTGTAATCCTCACATGCAATCTGCTCTTGTCGCACCATCATTCTTTCATTGAATCAAAAGAATCTAAACAAAATGAAGTACGCAATCTTTTACGACTTCTTCAGTACAGAGCGGCTGTCAGTACAGCCCTGGGATATGTCAGATAACTCTCGTCCCCTCAAAACACCCTACCCACAACAAAAGCCTCAAACACCGCATT
>Ga0058698_10000336_pt1 | contig 27418 bp, 22 predicted proteins | sample AgamicAsSfe_FD_67288 | JGI IMG/M metagenome (GOLD analysis project Ga0058698, IMG submission 67288) | Agave microbial communities from Guanajuato, Mexico - As.Sf.e | ecosystem: Host-associated > Plants > Phyllosphere > Phylloplane/Leaf | place: Guanajuato, Mexico | collected 2012-05-30
AATCAGCGACATGTCCGAATAGTCCGTGACAGCAGGAGAACCCAGGGTAAGCGAAAGGGATGACCAAAGGCGGGCCGACAAGCGAGAACGTTGTTGACCCAAGCTCGCTCAAGCTGCCAGCTCGATTGGAAACACGATGCGGTGCGATTTGCAACTTACTCCAAATCACCTCCAACAAAACCTTAATAGCATGCCAATAGTTAATCCGACAATCAGATGTCCGCTCTACAAAGTAGCGCGACACTTAGTCATGTCTTCCAACCGCCACATGCTCCTCAATTTACCATGAGAAAGTCTCCGGATCCAGCCAAAATCATCACAAATCTCCCCAGAATCTCTCCAGTTGGTCGGTTCCCTGTCTCCTTTTCCACCAGCCCCCACATCAAGGGCAATGTCAAGCGGCCCATGCAAATGTTGATCTCTTCAGCCCTACTTACTGCCCGCTGTCATTTCAGAGCCCATGAATCATAATTCAGCCCAACAATCTATTTCCCCTCTTAGATAAGCAAGACAGCACGAGCGGTATTTTATCTATCTAGCCGCCCATGAAGCTTGGTATTAGATACGTTACGCGGCCGGTGGAGGAAAAAGGAAAGGGACCAACTACCAAGGTTTTGGTCCTGCGGTCTAAACGGTGTGCGCAGGACGTTTGCTGGTGATTTAATCGGTGCGAGAAGCATTCGGGGCGAATTTGGGAGCATGGGGTTCCTATTGCTGATCGGGTCTAGGCTGCTTATGGCCTGGTGTTGATCACGTTCTGGCTCTCAGGTCCTGACTAAACCTACTGAACGTGACTGCCGACTGATGATGAGCAAGTATTTATCTGGATGGGACATGCCGGTAGCAGGGCGGCAGATGGGCTCAATGAGCGGATCGTTGCGGATTCACTATAGCTTAATTTACTCGGGCATACCGGGAACCGTGGTTGTTCGCAATACTGTACCATTTTGTACAAAGTCGGGTTTCGGACCCTTGGATTTGGCCGATGAGAAATACAGCTTCATCACAGGTTTCTTGCGGTATAGGGGTTTCACGAGAACTGGGGGCAAGGGGAGTCTTTCGGCGTGCGCGTGTTTTCCATCTGAGGGTCTCGACAAGGATACTGTGATGGACGCGACGCGCGGGCGTCCGAAGCTTCCGCTGCCGGGAGTGTGTGGAAAGTGAGTCACAATTGCGATTTCCACGTCGTGTTGCTTCAAGATGTCTGTTGCAGTATTGCGAGACCGAATACGCCACAGTGAGGAATACATGTCAGACACGACTTCTTACACCCCCCGCGTGGGAGGTAAATTCTCCTTCAGCCCTACAACACACGCGAACGGTTGTCAGATCAGTAAGCCCTTGCGCGAGCAACCGCCGGTGGAGTTACCCCCTAGGAGGTTTGAGTGCTGACCTTAAGAACGTGGGAAATCCGGGGTACGAAACGGCTGCCATGCACAAGATGGTTATGTGAGCAGCATGACGTGATGGCACTGATTGGAAATCCTCTTCACACATGACGTCTCTTGGAGAATGACCAACTTTGTGGTCTTTCGCACGTCTTTGTTGCGAATGGCACGTGTTGGAGGACCACTTCGCCCTCGGGTTCCAAGGAACCGTCACCAGCCGGACACGAGTCTGCGAGAGTGCGAGAGATTGTGCACAAATCGCCGAATACCTGTGCTTCGGGCTCGCACGGGAATCCTGAAACCTTGCCGCTTTAGGAAAGCGTTGCGGCAGTTCCTTCTTCTCTGCATTGTCCTGAAAGCGTTTAGACGGTTTCGTAGCTCGCCTGTCTACCGCTAGACGAACACTATTCGTTGGATCGTTTACATGTGAAATCCTATTGTACGACTAGCGTGTGAACGCAAGGCTGAATCGAAATGAGTCGACAGATGCGATGTGGGGTCACCTTGGAAGGGTCCGTAGCTGTCAACGATACCGTGGCATGTCTTGTGCGCTACGGAGCGTTAACAACGTTTAATTCGAAATACAAACTTAATCGTACAATTCCAAGATCAACCAAGATCACCGGTGGTGGAGCTCAAAGGGCGTTATTACCGACAGAACGACCGTTGGGGACCGCCCAAAAGGATGGACAAAGTGCTTAGCGGCTTGCGATAGTTACCGGCGCTAAGTTATCCTGTCAAAGCTTTAGTGCTAGACAGTTTTTGCGTTTGGTTACATCAAGCGGGCCATGCGCTTTGGCTGACAAAGTCTCAAGGGAGGCATACCTTTCGTAACGACCCTCGTGGGCGGTGCACCAACCCAAGCACGAGGTACGACTCCCTACTGTACGCGACTAAGTGGCGCGGGCGTTTCAACAACCAGGTCCAAGTATGTTTTGCGAACAGAATACGTGTCGTGAACTATCATGGGGCGATCCAATTCTGCGCTCTGTGATTGTCGTACGCAAAAAGCTAAGGCGGAGCTGCTGGTGGCCTTGCTCGATGGCTTCCTGCTGGCGGTATGGGCCCAGAATAGCATCGCGAAATGGGCAAGAGACGAGATACGGTTGGACCCGTGAAGGATGCCTGTGCCACTGTCCGTTTCACACCAGCCTCTCACAATGCTTTCCACCACGTAGCGTCGGAGCCAACTCCGTGCCGCGACTCCTTCGCACTCTGCACGTGACGAAAAACCGGTCACCGAGTGCCCGCAGTATCGTGAGTGGCTAGATTGCCTCCAGTATGCCGAAGAGCGAATTGCACTCCAGCGTAGCCGTGATGAGGCGTCGTGGCGCGGATTGCGTACCGACTGACCCGCATGCTTCTTGAGCTAGACATGCAGTTGTAGTGCACAATATCAGAGCATGTGTGGATACTTTCCTGTATCATTTCAAATATGAATTATGTATACATGGCTTGGGATGCGTCATACTGCGTAGGCACAGTCGCGCAGCCCCACGGCTAGAGGCTGAATCCCACGAGGCGCAGGCGTCGCAACATGAACCCGGATAAGGCAAGTTGCTCTCGCACGTAGGATTCCTCGAGGTGTATTTGCGATACCTATGACACTGCTGCACCTCACAAGCTTGTGAAATAAACGCGCTGTGTAGAAGCGATTTGGTTGGCTGCTGTTCAAAACTCATTTTGGGTGGCTCATATTCACATCGTTACGCCGCAGACGCGGAGGGTTGCATCGGTGGGAAGCCTGACCGGTAGCTGAGAGATAGGCTTGTTTGCGCGAATGTTAATGGAGGAGGAAATGTTAGTCGGCGAGACCAAGTCGGAGTTCCTGGGCTTTGAATCAGGCTTGTGGCAGCCATCGGATCACCCGATGACTCGGGGCCGTTGGGGGGACCGCGGGGTAGGTGGGATGACGATTATTCAGAGATCGGCATTTTCTAGTATCCGACGGCGTATTGCTTGGATTGCTAGATGCAGTGACTGATGCAACTATCGCAAGATGCGCAGCTTGCAAACAATTTGAGTAGTATCCCTGTGAGTATTTGCTCTTTTCGAGTACCCGCGTTCTGTGCAGTCACCCTGCATGGCGGGGACAACAAGCAAGTGTGCAGAAGATCAACAGCGCATAGGGTGGTACGAGTAGGCGCCCTCGAATCGGAAATGATAATCTATCCGTTCGCAGCGACAATGCAATAAGAAGCTCTGATACTACTTTCATTTGGGAGAGAGACTCATTGCACGATCAATCGACATGTTTTCTCCTGTAGTGCAAAGCGTTGAAAGATCAACAGAACACGGAAAGCGATCTTCTAGAAAAGAGAGACATGGTGAATTCCGTGGAGATTTCATGTATGCCATAGCAATGCTGAGTAGCCTTTTAAATAACAACTAAAAATCCATACTGCTTCGTCAAGACTGAAGCAATGCATCGATTGCAGCCTCGTTTGGTCAGCTGTTCCGTTCAGCCCTATCATTGCCCCCACTGCATACGCATTCTAGAAATACTGCAGAAGCAAGCAGCAAGCACCTTTGATGCAGCTTGAGCTGAGTAATTCACTCAGGTACTTACGAGATAGTTTCGTTACATATTCGTTTGAAAGTTGCGTCTAGTGATAGGCTGTGATGCGGTAAGCCCTTGTCGGGAAGCCAGAAGGTTGCGCCCTTTGTGTATGCAGTGTGTCGAGCTGCACCCTCGGGTCGGCTTTGCGACTTTAAGTCCGACTCCTGACATGCTGATAAATGATGCTGCCTACGTCGATACTTTCGAAAGAGGAGTCATACTGGAAGATCCTCGTGCTCTCTGTCCGTACCGTAGATGAATCAGCATTCTGGACCTGTGTAGTGGAGAGCAAATTTCCCCAAGTTCTGCGTTTGCAATACGCCAGGGTCAGCGCCATGCCAAAGTCCAACGGTAAAGTCCCTGCGTGGCGGTCGGGAAGCGGATCTCCGTATGACGATCATGGTATGATTTCTGTGTATGTTTACGGCATCACGGCATACCCACTCAAAAGGGAGATGCTTCCACTATTGAAGCAAGCCACTCGGCATCGATTGATGCCATACGTCGGCATGGCCGATTTTTCATTTCTCGAGGAAAGACGCACAACTTAAATTGTTTGCTTCCACAAGACTGCATGTTGGGCGGACTTCTTTAGGCCGAAGACATACCAAATCGTGCACATTGCACCGATGCCGCTCTTGTAGTTCTGTTCGACTCAGGTTTCCTTGGTCTGCGGCATACCTTTACGCCCGAGCGCTTCGAAGATCGGCTCGCAATACGGGCGTGAACGGGGGCCTTGAAGGATTCATTCAGGGATCTTACCGTTCCCGCGAGAACGGCTGAACGGTCAGGAAAGGCAAGTCTCCTTCTTGGCACGGAAGCGCCTTCAAGCCTTGACGACGATAGGGCTAGAACCGTCGCTTCGCAGCTTTCTGGTCTCGGATGCGCTAATGCTGTAAAACTGAGTCGTAGCGTGTCGAGGTGATGTTAGCTCCTGATTGCTTGTGTTCGACCAAGGACCTGAGACGACATCCTGCGGCTGGTTGTAACCCTCCACTTTCTGAGTGTGGGTGTCTGCCTTGAGCTGCATGATGACGGAAGCGAGCGCGTGTCATAACTGCACACGTTGCTTTAGGAAATCTCAAAGGCCGAGACCTTCTATTGCCATTCTGCCACGAGGTCTGACCTCCGTGTGCGGAAGCACTGCGCTGGCGACACCGTCCGTGTGCAAGGCGACCAATGATTATCGGTGAACAAGGTACTGGATAATAACGGGCGCTTGGGTATACAGGAACTCTCTAAGCGAGCATGCTCGATTGTGCGCAACGCGCGACAAATGCGGCATTGGTTTTGTTGTCCACGTTGGGATATGGAAATGATGTTCGGTAGATTCAGCGAGAAATGGCAAGAGTAGCAGTAGGCTTTCCCACCACGCTGGTCGTTCCTTACTACCGGTTACGCCCTGTTGCCGGTGAGCTTGATACTGTGCGAGATGGCCGCATACACGGACGTATACAGAGTGCCCCTCACCAAGTTTCGGTGTGCTAGATGAACGGCAGTTATCACTGTCTTTTGCTCTTGTGCTACCGCATCGCACGGCCAAAAGAGTCGCGGTGGGTACACAGAGAGGGGTTCATGCGTTGCATGGTTGCTGGACCAATGACGGTGTTTCAGATGCTTGATTGTGTGCGTCGTAGGGCTGTAGGGCTGCGATAGAGGGTGAATGAGTTACTGTGATCGGAAAGTGGCTCGACTTGGCACGGCGGCCGCTAAATATAGGCCGTTTTCTCCTGTGACGAATTAGCGCGCTTGTCGCTTGCGTGCTGCACAAATGCATCTTGCTTTTCGCGATAAATATGGAAGGAACAACATTAGCACAGTGGCTATCCTTTGAGAATCGTCATCTAGCGACACCAAGGTAGCGAAATAGCATTGAGAGTGTGTCTGGCGGTTGACCGGTTAGTGTGTTTTGGTATCGAGGAATACGCTCATGTATGCGATGCTGTACTCGCTGTGTGATTAACTCATCCTATACCTCTCCTGGATATACACCCGGCCAAGGACAGCAATGTACCAAGGTATGCTGATAGTTAACCCGACACTGCGGCTCCAGATGAAATCACATGACCTTTCGCGGCATCCACATCTCTCAGGCAGTTATTGCGCACAGCGGTGAGATTTGCACGGAACGCCCGATAGAACGGTCGCGTAATGCCCCAAAGGGGAAGTTGATTTGTGCTAGTAGTTGTTTGACCACTCACAGCTCGAGATAAGAACCGGTAGCAGGGGTCCCGAACGCCGCTAGCCGTCTGGGGGCACACGTGGGTCTATCCGCCTTACAGACTCACCGTCGGAACGACTTCGATTTCTGTGTCGCTTCCACACGACTTGAACATTCGTGTAGGGAATATACGTTTCAGCTATCGCGGACCGATCATGGACTTGGCTATGCACTGCGCGGTTTAGGTGCTGTCGGACATCCCTACGGTGTGCCATCTGTCACCGTAGCATGGTAGTGTCCCAAACGGTGTGGAACATTTCAGTTTGTGCGCTATCACGACAAGCCAACTCGGTGCATAGGGTCAAAAGAAGACACCTACGTAATGCCTGCCAAGCTGGGGTTCCTGACGCCTGCTGGTGCGCAGAGCACCGATTCGCGTTTGATCAACTCCGCCATCGGGGCGTAACTCAGCCATGCTAGACGAGAGAATATTTCGAAGTAGGCGTGTGACTGTGCCTACTACAGCGGCATAATGATTCAATTGCTTCGAGACTGTTCCTTGGCTGTCACTCTATCTTACTTGAAGCGACGAGTGAGTGAACACGATCTATTGGGATGCTGATCGACATTGGCAAGCGCATGCGGGAAGGAAGAGTCTCCCGGTGCCACGACCTTGGGAGTATACAATGTCAGGAAAGCTTGTCTAGTCTGGCTATCAGAGCAGACGGACGACTCCAGCGGCCCACGATACCGTTAGCCTGTCTTCTGGGTTCGAGTTGCTGACGCGGCGTCGGGGTAAAAGGTACATTCTGCATATATCCGACACATTTGCCCTGAAAAGCCGAAACAGTCCCCTTGTAGGTTCGTTGAGACATTCCCAATGAGAGAGTCGAATGAGCAATGCCAGTGCCTCCTGGGCCAAGTCGTAGAGTGACAACAGTTGCAGCACTGTCTCCAAACACGTTCCCTGTCGATATCTGAACGCTGCTAGACGGCTTTTACAGCTGAAGGTCTGATAGCGAAGTGGGGAGTGTCTCTCAAGCGCGGGGATATGGGCTCCAATGTTTGAGGCGAGTCGCTCTAGACAAGCTCAAAGCCCCACACATAGCGGAACTAACATCGAACCGAGGAGTCCTACGAGAGCAGCTGAGTCGCGATGGTCCATAGCTGAGGTCGAGGTCGCAACACGTGTAGTATGTTGATATGCCCTTTTCCCCCTTTTGATGGATAGCGCAAGCGAGCCACCGTGATCTACGTTGAGCCAACGCGGGTGTCTCAGTCGTGTTCTCCGAATTTGAGTCAATTCGATGCTCCTATGGTTGTAAATCGGCCCCCGCAATCTCCATGCTCTGTGCAGCGGTAGGGCTACCGACAGCACCAAGCCGTATAGCGCGCGCGCGGACTGCCCCTAGTGAGGGCTGAAGATAGTTGATGTTTGCCCATCACATACCAAGGATCAACGGGACGATGTACCTTTACCTCTGAGCGGAGAATGAGGCACCACGATTTGAAATGGCTAGTGATATCCTTACAGTCGCCATATCAATCGAAAACACGGCGCCTGCAGCAGGCTCCTGTGATACATACATAGACGATAGAATAACAGAGTATACCGCATGATAGCGCTATGTAGTACCAGGCAATCATCCAAGACTCCTCGACGACCAGTATAGCAAATTCACTAGGAGAAGCAGTCTTGAAACGGCACCTCAGTTGTATGAAGATATTCTTGGATGTCTTGCACTGGCGGCTCAGTGAAGGCGCAGCTGCGGAAGGCGCGAAGCCTTCAAGCCTCGACCGCCGGGCGTAGGGCGTACCGTTGGAAATAACGGCAACAAGACGCTAACAGCGCATTTTACCAGCAACAGACGGGTTCAAGGTGTGTCTGGCAGTGTCTGTAGATGATGGAATTCCAATGGTGATTGGCTTTTCCTTACGTCGTTGGTGGAAACCACGCATAGCTAAGCTTTGGGCTGACTGCCACTTTGCGCACTTGGGCCCAGAACTCACCGACACCGCAGTAAGGTGCTGATGCGGCTGCGGAAGAATATGGGACAGTGCGTAGGGCTGGTGGGATACTATGCTGTTTCCAAGTAGACGTCTGGGGCTCAACGAGTGGTGGCGCTCTCGCAGCAGGGTACTTTACTTAGGTACCGCGTTACAAAGCAGACTAAGAGGATGGAACGGCTGGGTTGCTGCCCTTGTGCTAGCTGGATGCAGGATATGGTCCTGATACAGCAGGCTTCCTGATTCCTACGAGGGACTGCGGAGAGTCGGTGTCAAGCAGCAGCAGCTGTCGGAGCTGTCGGAATGCTAGGGAACAGCGACGAGTCGCGGTGTGCCAGGCCGTCGAGAGGTTGCGCATGCACAACGGCGCAGCGGGGAGCAGCCAATGGCGGCAGGCGCTGAACGGGTGTGATGATCTGGTGTGAGCCGGTCAAGGCGCAATTTACCCACGACAGCGCGACGTTTGCATTTGTTTGCAGAGGGTTTCGCACTTGTCTGCTCGCTCTCGGTTTTGGCCCCCATGCTATGTGCGGGCGGGCATGCGGCGCAGTGGAGGGGACGGCCTGGCATGGGCGCGACTCTCAACGGACCAAGCTTGTGCTCGCGAGGGCCTTCGGACGAGAGCCGACGCGTGATGATAGCGACTCCTCGCAAGACGTCGACGCATGCGGGAGAGCATACGCACGCCGCACGCAGGGACGGAGATAATGACAGACCCGGCGCCGCGTGAGGTTCAGTGACGGGGCACCGACAGGCCCCGGGGTCATAGGGCTGTCTGTGATGTGCAATGCGCCAGCAGCCAGGGTAGCAGGGTTGGTGGGGACGCGACAGGGAACTGTAAAGAGGACATGGGATCAAGACACCGCTCCCCAGTAGAGTGTTTTCGTTTCGATACACTGCCAGCCCGACGCTTCCGTGCCCTCAGCTGCCAGCCTGCCCGTCCCTCACTGGCCCGCTGCCAGTCTGCGCTAGCGCCCATACTAAATTTACAAGACCGCAGTCGGTGAAAGTACACCGGCTAGGGTTGCTCCAAATCGTACCAAATTGAGAAATGCTCGAGCCCGCATCGCGTAGCCCAGGGTGCATGCGAGGCCTGAAGCTGGGGACCAACACTAGCCAGTCTGTGCTCCACAAGAACGACTGCGGACGTAGACAAGACGGCGAGATAAATATACAGTCCTCCCCGAGTGCTAGAGCCTCTCATCATCCCACTGATAACCAGACATCCCGCTCCACAGTCATCCTTCTTCCATTCCTCATCCCTTCCTGTGTAAATGTCTCCTACATCTACCATCACCATGCACAGACACGCTGCCTACCCATATGCCAACCCGGCTCCCACCACCACAAGATACTCGGGCACCTCCTCAGCCTTCTCTGCTTCAGCAAACCCCAACGAAGACTGGACCAAGATTTCAGATCTTGCTGAGCGCAGGCGGATACAGAACCGCATTGCCCAACGCAACTACCGCAAGAAGCTCAAGAAGAGGCTCGAAGACTTGGTGAGTTCTTGTGCTACCACGCCTCGTACCGCTCGGAACAGCATACTAATCGGGTTGCAGGAGCGTCGTGCTGCCTCGAGCTCAGCTTCACCTGAGCAGAAGCCTGCTGAGCTGCAGCCACCACAGCGATCCCCGCGCCAGGAGTTTCCTTCTCCGTCATCTTCGGAATCCTCGTACACCACCCCACCTGCCGAGGATCGCATGTTCTCGCATCAGTACACACGCCAGCTTTCCACCAGCCCACCACCTCCCTTCTCCGTAGCGTCGTATTCGTCGGCATACCCAGCACCAGATGCAGTTGCATACTCAATGCCGTACTCCACCTCGCCCTACCACACAATACCAACCACCCTCACACCGGAGATGCCGAGCTACACTTACCTGCCACCGCCTCACTCGTCCTCGTACTCGACTGGCCTACCAAGCCTTGTGCCGAGCATGAAGAACGAGTACTACGCCGACGAAGATACGAGTCCCTTTGGCGTGGGCTACGCGGCTATTTGCGGGAACGACATCCTACCACCACACTCTTACGCAGACTCTGTAAGGATCCCTACTCGCCAGCCCTACTATGCATGAACGCCCGACTCTTGCACTCTCTGCTGCTGCTTGGACGAGCAACCGCTGACGGCCGCCGGTAGACGACACTACCTTTCGACTTACCATCGACGCCACGGACACTTCCGTTGCATGCGCTCTCCACCATGTGAAGAAGCGACGGTTGGGAAGGCGCTTTGACTACTCTTCTTTGCGAGACACTGTCTCTCTCTTCTGTGTTTATAGTTTTTGTTTTGCATTTCAGCGATCGGTCGTTTTCATTTGTAGCAAAGGTCCCTCGCTTGACCACGGGAACTTGGTGTTTGGCGTTGCTCATCTCTTAACTGAGATTGTTTTGTCATGACTGGGGACGAAGCTTGCCATGATACGTAGCCCCAGTGCCAGTGCGAGCCTGTGTTAGGCTCGTACAGCAATGAATATTGTTATCTACTCGAATATCCTTGACTTGTTGGTGATTGAGAGGTGATGCGATGTATTGAGAGATGTGCATGAAATGTGCAGTGATGGTAATGTGCAAGTCGTGACCGCGCGACGAAAGCGCCATGGGCGGTGAGATCATAGCTCATTCCGCGCGTGCTCCGCCAAGCCCGTCGCGACGCGTCGTGCCTTCCAGACCCGCGCGGGCAACGTCAGCGACAAAACCCGATTGCGACCACAACCACGACTCCGACATGGCTCCCATCAAGCGCTCGCGCGTCGACAAGGCACGACAATACCTCGCCGGCGGCGCAGTGTTCCGCGAAGACTCGGACGACGAGCTTGGCTACGAAGACCACCCCTGGGAATGGATCTACGATGAGGATGCCATCGACGATGCGCAGCCAGAGAAGAATGCCTCGCCAAGAAAGAGAAAGGCTGCGCCCACGGCGCCAGGAAAACGCATCGTCGGTGCGCGCATGGGCAGCTTCAAGTGCAGAGTGGGAGATGCCGTGCTCCTCAAGGCAGAGGGCAACCAGGCATGGGTGGGCATCATCTGCGACTTCCACGAGGACCCGGACGAAGACGAGAAAATGGCCAAGTTCCTGTGGTTCTCCTCCGAAAAGGAGATCCGCAACCAGAGCAAAAAGCGTTCCGACTTTCTTCCCGTAAGTCGCTCGGCCGTGCTCCAGAGTTATGCACACTGACATTCGACAGAACGAACTCTACATATCCGCCGCCTTCGACGACAACCCCTTAGCCTCGATCAACGGCACTGCCAAGGTATTCTCCCTGGATCGATTTCAGGAGTTGTATCCGACAGGTGTCAAGAAGAACTCGAAAGACTACGGCAAGGTCTTCGTCTGCCGGCGGGGCTGCAATACGCGCACGACCACATACACACCAGAATTCAAATGGGAAGACGTCTACAAAGATGCCAAGGACATCCCAACAGTAGTCGATCTTGTGGAGACCCAGACCAAAGCCACTAGGAGAACTGCCGGTCGTCCTAAGAAGCAACAACAGCAGCCCGACTTGGACCAGTTCGTGATCCCTGACTCGGACGATGATGACTTACCAAAGACTCCACGGAAGCGCCGGAAAATTAATGAAGCGACCACCCCCACATCGACCAGGAAGAGCCCGGCTGCTAGGAAGTTCCTTACTCCAACACACAAGAGGATAGTCATCAAGAAGCAGTTGGAGTTCACACCGCTTGGCACACGCGTGCTCGACCCTTCGGCCCTAAACTCACCATTCCAGATCGCGCGGAACCAACTCCATGTCTCCTCGGTACCTGCCGCTCTCCCCTGTCGAGAGGAGGAGTTCTCTACCGTCTATAGCCATTTGGATGCGGCCATCACGGACGGCTCGGGCTCCTGCATCTACATCTCGGGCACGCCTGGTACAGGGAAGACCGCAACTGTGCGCGAGGTCGTTGCCCAACTTCAAGCCTCAGTTCAAGCCGAAGAGTTGGACGATTTTATATTTGTTGAGATCAATGGCATGAAGGTCACAGACCCCCACCAATCATACTCGCTGCTATGGCAGGCATTGCGCGGCGATCGGGTGAGCCCGTCACATGCACTCGAGTTGTTAGAACGGGAGTTCTCCACCCCTAGTCCGCGGCGGGTACCTTGCGTGGTCCTGATGGACGAGCTCGACCAACTCGTTACTAAGAATCAGTCCGTCATGTACAACTTCTTCAACTGGCCCGGCTTGCGGCACAGCAGGTTAATCGTCCTCGCCGTAGCGAACACCATGGACCTGCCCGAACGAACGTTGAGCAATAAGATCAGCAGTCGCCTAGGTATGTCCCAGCTAGCATAGCGATCCTTCAGGAACGCCCCACGCGTTTGGCAGACTTCGATCTCCATCATCAAAACGCTTCAATATCAAACGGGGACGCCGATGCTTTCGAACGATCTGCGTATCAATTTGATGGTATCGGTGCGACTTGTATCGCCTGGTATGGCCGTTATTTGACAGGCAGGGGCTAACACGCATATTCTAGGCTTAACACGCATTACCTTCCCAGGCTATACACATGACCAGTTAATGCAAATTATCCAGTCCCGACTTGAAGGTGTACCCGGCAACATTGTACACCCTGACGCCGTTCAGTTTGCTGCACGCAAAGTGGCAGCTGTTAGCGGCGATGCGCGACGCGCGTTAGACATTTGCAGACGCGCCGTAGAAATCGCCGAAACGGAAACGATATCGCAGGACCGGGACGATGAGGCGCAGCCAGCCACCCCGAGTAGGACCGGTCGGGGTAACAAAGGAAATCTGCCTCAAAATTCTCGGTCAATTAAAGGTACCGGAGATCCGGATAGTCGGTCAAAAGATCGGGCGGGGCGGAAAGGTATAGTTACTATGGCGACGATCAAACAGGCAATCAATGAGGCCACGAGTAGTCCCCTGCAGCAAGCACTACGGGCTCTACCGTTGGCGTCCAAGGTATTCCTTGCGGCACTCTTGGCACGGATCCGCAGGTCGGGCATTGGCGAAGCGATCCTGGGAGACGTTGTCGATGAAGCCAAACGGTTGGGGCTCATGAGTCAGTTGCTGCCTGTGCACGATTACATACTCGCCCCTGAAGACGGCAGTAGCGAAATGATGAACGGCGCAGCGCAGTCTACCACGCCGTCGAAGAACAGAGACACTGTTGCTAACCTTAGTTCGAAGCAATCGGACCTCAAGGCAGCAAGAGCACTCGGTCTTGCACTTGCAGCCACTGAGCTAGCAGAGGCAGGCATTATAGGCGTAGAGGCCCGACATGGCGAGCGAGTAGGCCGCGTGAGGCTTGGTGTTGGTGAAGATGAAGTGCGACTTGCACTAGGAGATGATGAGACCGTCCGTGGTTTAGGTTTCGGTGCGTGATGCATTCGTAACCCCTCATCGCATTTGTCCATGCCCCCACCGCAACGAATTCTAGAAGGCTGGTGTCCACGGCATAATTCATCAGCAACGCGCAGTCGGCGTTCTTAATATCCAACATCTGTATACCCTTAGCGGCCATATAATATACCCCTCAGGGCCTAACGCCCGATTCCGCCCTTCCAATTGTATCTTGGGACTGATGCTATGAAGCCAATGAACGTTGCAGCTGAAGTGCATTGCTCAATGAACTGTGCCACAGATCTACCGGTCAAACGTTACAGCTCCGGGCCGCCGACCGGGATCGTTCAACGAACCAGATCGTTGTATGGTATTTTAGCCGTCCCCAACCGTTCCAGGCCATGAGCCTGCGTTGCGCTGCCATGTCTCGCGAAGACGAAGAACATGTCATTCCCCACGGCACCCACGTCTTTCGCATACACCAGCTCGAAGCGAACGCCATTACAGCGTGGGCCTGGCCTGGCCATTAATGCGGTGATTGCAAAGATGCTTTTTCACGTATAGCCCAGCGCCTCATTAACTTTCGGCCTGTCTGCCCTCTTTCAGGGTGCAGTGTCGGACAACATCATGCATTGTGGCGTGATGAAGCAGGTTTCACAATCACGCCCACTCTGCGATCACACCTGTGCTGTTGGGGGCTTGCTTTGGGACTGTCCTGTGTTGGCCGCATATGCGGCCTTTGTTTCCACTACCTGCTTGAATACGAGAACCTCGGGTTGTTTGGTTGGCTGTCAATGGTCGCGGATGGATGGAGGGCAACTTCCTCAACGCGACGCCAACGCTCCAGGCTGAACGGCGAGGGGCTTGTTCTACATGTTTGAGATTTCATGATCATCCGCATCGTATGCAATATCGTTCGAGGCGCTTGTTGGACCGCAGGGCGTTTTCTTTCGCAGCAAGGCAGCAAAAGTAGAGCGAGAAAGGTTGAGGGCGTGTATTGAAAGGAGGGAGGGTTAATTTGGACATGTTCGGCTTGCCTGCTCGCTTGCTCTGGACATGAGTTGGGGCTGGTTTAAGTAACTCTTGCTCGGAATATGTTCCATATTCTGCAAGTGGGCTCTATTTGCATATGAAGCGAGAGGCATACAGATGTACATCGCATCTCGCTTGTGTACCGTGGCAACCTTCATTGAAGTGAGTAATGTCTACTCCTCTTTTCTTCCCATGTAAAACTTGATCTTCCTCCATGATGTTTGATACTTCTAACTATGGTGGCCAGGAATTCTAATCATGCGTTGTGCTCAAATGTCAAATAACATTACACAATACTCCCACCAGGACATTTGTGTAGTATGTACATTGCTTAAAGTCACCTACGATGGCCACCCAGTGTAGCACGCTTCGAAGCCTGGATATGATGGAAAATAGTCTTGAGTGTTGACGGGTTTGATCAATCTTGCAGATCCTCCAAAAGTTCGTTACGTTTTCTTATATCCACTCGCTAGCCGATAATGTACAAAAGCTCTCATACCAGAGAGCTAAACCCGCCCAGGGACTCCGTTCAAATAACATCCATATGCATCTCAGAAGGCGTCCCCTCAAGCTCATCCCTCCTCTTTCCCAAACCAAACGCGCAGTTCAGGTCCACACCCACAACTCCAGCTGGCCATTCAATCAATGCCCAGTTTTCGCGACCCAACGCCATTGCTACCGCCGTCACGATATCGGCTCCCAAACCCTCCAACCACCATACGTTTCTCACTCGTCCAGGCAAAACAGCGTAATGGGCTAGTATGACAAGGGCATGGGCATTTTTGGCCTCGATAAGACCAATAAACTCGCGGGGTATGCGGGCTGCCCAGACGAATATAGCACCACGGTCTGTGAGCGTGGAGATGTTGGTATCGTCGATAGAATAGGGTACTGCTGTCATGGGCGGGTAGCGTTCGGGTAAGGTAAGTTGACTGATCAGATTGAAGCTTTGGCGAAGATATAGAAGGGCTTGGGAGAGGTAGACGCAGTGCGGCTCTGAAGATGCTTCGCTTTCCATCCACAGCTTTTCGATGGCTTCGAGACGTTGGTCTTCTGTAAGGGCGCGCGGAGTCGCTGGCGCAGAGGTTTTCGGCCACCATTCTCGTGCTGTGACTGGTTGCATTTTACTTCCTACGACCCAATTCCAGCCCGACAGAAGAACGGTGAGGGGACCTCGAAGTCCCCAAATCGTTCTTAGCGCGCAAGACAACATCTTGTCTACTATTTCGGGTGGCGGTACAACGGTATCTGGCGATATTGAAGCTCGTAAATTCTCGATATCTATCGCGGAAGTGCGGAAGAGGTACACGGCTGTGAAAGTCGAACTTGCAAACAGTGCTGCGGCATTTTCCTGAGTTACATTCTCGAGCTCCGTTCTATACCTTACTAAAGCTTTGTTCATTCGTGCTGCTGCCAAAGTTTCCATCCTCTTCTTGTCTTCTTTGCGATCGTAAAGCCGACCGAGGTGTAAAGAGGCGACTGAGAGTACACAGTTGGTTAAGAAGTCGTGATTTTGCGCCATTTCAGGGACATAAGTCTGCCATGCTGCCTTCGCAGGGTCATCGCCTGCGAGAGTGAGAGAAGTCGTGAACTCGTAGTGACACAAGACCTCTTGCAGTGGTGGTGGAAGAAGCTCCCGAACATCCTTCCAGGCATCGTCTAAGCGGAGGTAAGGTGGTATAGTAAGCTCTGGAAAATACCCCTGTTGGGAAGGAGACGTCGTTAAGCTGGTGGAGAAGTCTAGGGGCGAGTCATCAAAAAAGACCTCAGTGTGACGTGGTGTTTGCGTTGCGAGGGCTACTTCATTACTGAATGCGATGAGGTTGGTCGGCGAATACGCCGGTGGGTTTCGGGTTTCGGGTGTCTTTGGTGTAGGAAATGGTGATGTGGTGAGCTGTTGTGTTGATGCGGGTGATGTCGAAGTTGTCGAGAGGCGCGACGAAGGGGCCAGCATGAGAAAACTGCATGTGTCGCCTTTCTTGTCGCAATTCCCACACGATGGGTGCTTACAGTCGCACTGAAACCCAAATTAGTATTATGAGAGATGGAACAATGTGTGCTTGGTCTTTTTGCAGGTAGGTCTTTGCTCTAGCCCACATAGATGACGGCATTGAAAGCCCATGATGCCTCTCGTAACATGTCTTTATTAGATTCTGGGGCGCCATGATTCAGAGCTCTCGAAAGAACTCAAAGCCAGTCGATATTGAAATGACTTCTAGGTAAGTACCTTGTTTACCTTGTGGTACTGGGCAGGTAACGTGGTTTAGATGCATCAAGCCGGCGTTATCCGCCCTGTGTGCATAACGGTGCAAGAGGAGACTAGTATAGACTACTAACCTTTATACGCCTCCGCTTACACTCCTTACATCCCAACCTTGTCTTGTTGTGTGATCGTCTAGTTGCCATGACTTTCGGCTGCGGAAGCCGGTAGCTATACGGTGTATACGGTGGCGTAAAAAGATGTAGGGAGTAATCGCTTAGTTAGCGGCCAAGGCTCTCGATGAGGTTACGACACGTTGAGGTCGTCTATACGGCAGTACGAACGCTGACACGATATACGGAACGCTGTTGAAGCGTACAAAGGACATAGAATTCGAGATTGAATGTTTCGTAAGGTGCGGCTGTGAGGCTTCCCCACACCGGACCTGAAGCTAGCCACGAATGGCAGTTTTCGTACTGCGCGACCTGTGATTGGCTGATGGAACATCCGGAAGCCTTTACGTTTCGGATCTTCCTACGTGTGACGCAACCCTCGACATCTTGTTGATCATCCTTTGGAGATCTAGACTTCACGTTTGCCATTGTTGTGGTCTGCTGATTTCTATTCATTGCTTTTGTGTAGCGTTCAGACGCCTTGCAAATGCATATGCTACGCGTTATCTACCAGACGTGTAATCAGATGGAATGCGTAAATCATAACCACATATACAGTTATGCAACCAAGAAGCGTTCCACTTGAGCTAAAAGATCGCTCTTAGTTCTTGAACGCGGTAGCATCGCTCCAACGACCTGCGGCCTTCGCCCTGTAGTCGTCCTTGACCTTCTGTTCGCTCCCCCACTGGTTGAGCAACGCAAGCCCAGACTGGGCTTCTTCTATCGTAATGCTCGACAAGTCGAGAGTCTTCTGTAGGTCTTGCTCGTTCTGAGATTTTGAGCTGTTGTCCAGGATGTATCGGACATTGTATCCCGACTGCAGATGGGATGCGCTCTGCGAATGCTTTTTAAGGAAGTCGTCGTTGTAAGCTTTAAGGTCTGCATCCGCGGGCGGTGTGGTGAACGAGTCCTTGATGACCTCTGAGGCTTGAGATGAGAGTGGCTCGGCAGGTTTGGCGACTGTAGGGTTAGCTGTGTGACTGGAGGGGCATCTTGAATTTGACTTACGAGCCTGACGGAAGCGAACGCTCTGCTCGTGCAGCTTGGGGTTCTCCGGGTCGATTTCTCGTGCGGCCTGCAGACATTTCAACGCGAGCAGAAACTTGTCTAGATAGCTGTTAGCATACTGATCGAGTAGTTCGTGAGTTTAGAGAACTTACTTCGTCGGAGGTAAACCTCGAAACCTACGTTCTGAGCTTCGATGTTCTTTGGTGCTAGCTCGAGCATCGGCTGCAGGAAACGTAGTGCGTCCTCCAGAGGCTGCTTCGTCTGAAGAAGCTTCTCGCCATTTGGATCTTGGTCCTCCTTCTTAGTCTCACCATCGTCACCCTTGGCAGTTGCTTTTGCTGCAGCTGCCGCCTTGCGTTCGGCTTCAGCCTTCTCAGCCTTCTCGCGTTCCTTCTTAGCCTTCTTTTCAGCTTTCTTGCGCTCTGTAGGATCCAGTTTCTCCAAATCAAGCTCGTCTGTATTCGCGAACTTGGGGTTGTCTGCCAAACGTATGTATAATTCGACTGCTTGAGTAGCTGCCCTAGTGAAGAAAGGATGGTCGCGAAGGTGATCTTCCCATCTGACCATATCGATGTAAGCACGAATCTGGCCCTTTCGTAGCGAGAAGCTGTGGAAGTCGAATTGATCCTCATGCCAAATGTCAAAGATATCGGCAATAGCTGTGAAGCGCTTGAGAGCAAGGCCATATTTCTCTTGTCGCAAGTATGCCTCGCCATCTTCGAGTAGGTACCACATGCACTGCATGTCGTGGAGATCGCCGAGAGGACCTCCCACAGTCTCGTTGCGAGTGAATTTACTCATAGTGTTCAGCGCTGTCTCGTTCTCGTTGTTTCGCAGCTGGTACTTGGCGCACTTGGTGTTGATGTATCGATCTCTCTCATCGAGCTCTCGCGCATGGTTGATCGTTTCCGAAGCTTTCTGAACGTCGCCCATGTGCTTATAGATCCGGGCCTTTGTCTGGTTGTAGTCGACCGATTTCGGATCCTTTTCAAGTAGCTTGTCTATGTACTCCATGGCCTTGTTCAAGTCGCGACTTTGCACGTAGTTGTAATGCTGAGCCAGGAAGTATAGCACAGATTGCTCGAAACGATCAGAGTTGTCGCCGTTGGTCTCGCCGTTGGTCTGTTTTTCCGAAGCATAACCGAGCACAAGCTCCTCAATGACTGCCTTCTTCTCCTCATCCTGGTACAGCGACTTAATGTTGGGGAAGGTTGAGGGAACGCCTTTGTTCAGCATCCTCCTGAGATATTGGTCTACTTGTGTCTTGAAAGCCTCGCCCTGAAGGAAGTCCAAGGGTATCCGCCTCGCAGCATCGTTGCGCTCGTTCTTGCTAGCGAAAGACTGGTACAGCTCGTTCAGCTTCTCGATATCGGCATCGTTGGATCGGTCCAGCCCCAGGGACTTTTCTAAGCCATCGAAGTACGCGCGGTACTCGCTGTTCCTGCCCAGGAGAATCCTGTAGGCCTTCTCAGCCTCCTCTTTCTGTCCGAGTTCTAGGAGGTACTTGGCCTTCAATTCCAGCGCGGCGCAGCGATCCAGACTGACACGCACCACCTCGTCCAGGTGCTTCAGCGCACGCTCGACGTCGCCGGACTCGTATATTATCTGGTTCTTGTAGAGGGTCGCTTCGGAGTGCTCGAGGTCCAGCTTGGACGGGGGCTGCTTGAGAGTCTCCTCGTACGTCTTGAGGATATTCTCGGCCTCGGCGTAGTTGCCTGACAGATGGTAAGCTACTGCCAATGCCGTCCAGTTCTGTCGCAGTTGCGGTCGCTCCTGCATCATCTTCCGCCGGCTCTCAATGTATCCTTCGTAGTCGCGGACTTGGCACTGGAGAAGCGCGAGGTCGCGGAGAATGTTCAGCGAGCCCGGTTCGAGGCGCAGGGCCATCTTGTAGGACTTGATTGCCTCTGGGTAGTTCTTGACCGACCGCCATAATAGACCGTAGACGTGCCAGCAAATGTGCGACTTCATGTCATTGCGGAGGGCTTCCTTGCAGAGGGCGAAGGCTTCGTCGCCCTGGCCCTGAGAGTTGAGGATCAGGGCCTTCATCGCTTGGGTGTCGCCATGTGTGGGGTGCTTCTTCAAGATCTGCTCGGCAGCTTTCAGGCCTGGCGGGGTCAGCGGCCGTGTATCCTGTCCTGCAATTGACGCCTACCCTTCTTGTAAAGCTTGCCCTCGTAGAATTTGACGAGCGATCGGAAGAGCGTCTGCTCCTTGCTGGGGAGTGGTTGCGGCATCGCGACGGTGGGCTGTGTGCAAGGCGCGAAGCGTGGACGAGGTTCCGATTACGCACAACTTCCGGTCGGAATGGACAAGTTGACGCAATTGGGACGTGGTGGAGGGCGGGGTTGAGGTTGATGCAAGGATGATTTATTGGGTGCAGTATATCATCGCGACAATGATTGTTGGATGAGCAGCCGTAGTACTGGTGGCTGGTGGTGGATGTGGCACTACGTCGTGTGTGGGGAGCTCTGAAATTCAATGTCCGAGTGCTAGCCCGCACCTCCAACTCGTCATGCACGTGCCCATCTCTACACCCCGCCTGCATCAAGTCGTCAAATCATCTTCGCTGAGACATATTCTGAAAACACACAATACAGCTATGGAAACTATGTAGACACTTTTCCACCCACACTTTACTTTGACAGACGTCCAGATCGCCGCTTTTCACTCGTCTCCTCGCCTTTGGTCACTTCTTTAGCGGTAGCCTTGGTCTTCTTTGCGGTGCCGTTCGTAGCAGTCTTGCGTTTCTTCGTTGGCTGCGTGTCCTCCGCTACATCAGCTGCTTCCTCATCGACTGCCTCGTCGACCTCTTTGACATCTGCTTTTGCCTTCTTGCTGCTAGGCTTCGTTCTTGCTGGTAGCTTCTCCTTCGTAGCATCGACAGTCTTATCTTTCGCCTCCTCTTTGGCATTCTTGCGTCCTCGCTTGGCCTTGGCTGGGACCTCTTCTGCTTCGTTGGACGATTCTTCCTTAATCTCTTCCTTGACTTGCTCCTTCGCACTCTTGCGCCCTCGCTTTGGCTTGGCTGGTGCCTCCTCGGGTTCGTCGTCTTCCCCCTCCACAGGCTCTGCCTTCCTCTTGCCGCCCTTTTTAGGCTTCGCCTCCTCTTCTGCATCCTCTTCACCTGCGCTTTCAGATACGTCACCAGCAACAGCTGCTGTCTTCTTCTGGACACTTGGTACGATAGCCGAAGTTCGCCCACCAACCTTGAGGAACGTAATCTTCTCTCCAGTGGGGAGCTTCTGTGCTTCCTTTTTGCCTTTGCCCCACCTGTGCTTCATCAACCAGTCTTTGGGAAAGGCATCTGAGTCCCCGTTGGCCTCTACCGCGGTATCGCAGACGTACATGATAGCATCGTGCAGCCGTTTTATCTGCTCGTCGCTAAAGGTGTTGCTGTATTGCTCCGGATGTAGACGAGCCTGGTACATGACCTCGTCACTGTAAGGATTAGCGAACTTGATACGTAGCTCTCAACGGTTTTTGACTTACCCAACCCAGTTTCCTATACCCGAGATGTTCGCTTGACTTTCGATCGTTAGTTAACCTGTACAACAATTGATCCGTCTATGCTTACTCAAGAAGCAATGCTTTCACAGGCACCTTCTTGCTCCGTAGTTTCTTACTCAGCCAATCCACTGTCAAAATGTCTTTGTCGATGACAGGATCCGGCCCGTTCTCTTTTAGTGGTGTAGTCTTCCTCATATCTTCGGCAGCAGCATCGACTAATCTGACACGAGCAAGTCGCCTTGCATCCACCAACGCGACTTCGTTTTTGGAGTCTTTCAATTGCAAGATGAACTTCCAGTACTTTGGTGGCCATTCTGCTTCTTCGGGCTTTGTTGGGCGATAGTATGCTGATTCATCGTTGCTGAACTTTCAAGTTGTCAGTTTGGGTGCAATGAATGAGAAACGTGATACATACTTTCATCCAGCCGGCCATTCCAAGGTGCATCAAAGGATGTGGCGGCGAGTCCATGACCAGCCAAAAGTATTTTCCTTGCTGGCGCGCATCAACTATCTTCTTGCCGGTCATGGCCTCCTTGAATGCGGTCGCTGAAGTGCCGACCTTTCCAAAGATGATCTGAATACTGTGAGTCGAGCTTCTCTAGCCAGATGTGAAAAACGCACGTTATCCTCCTGTGCCTTGACGGCCTCGATAGTTTTTCCGACTGCATGTTTCTTCAAGAAGCTAACAACGCGCGCAACTTCTGCGATCTACTTGATATCAGCAGCCATCATGTGCGTGCGACTGGTACGCGTCCTGACCTCGGGCATGGCGTCGACGCTTGAATAAACTCTGTCGTATAGTTTCGCGAGTATGCACTGCAAAGATGAAGAAGCTCGGATATGATGGGCAATACGTCACTCGATGGAACTGCGGTCGTGAGTTGAGCTGAGCTGGAGAGTACCCTGAGTGTCGCGTCAAAGGCTTAGCGCGAGACGCGCTCTCACGGGATAAGCCCGCTACGTCACCACTCATTCTCCGCCTCATCCCTTGTCGGATCTTTTCGATGCTATCAACCACCATGGACGTGGTTCTTCTTAGCTTCTGAAGCGCAATTTCGACTGAGTGCCATCGTCCCCAGACACACGAGGATGGACCTGCCTTTCTGGGATGCCCCGCAACACGCCGGCTGCGGGATCGGAATGACATCGACGCACGATAAGACGCGGTTTACATAATTGTCCGCCCTACACGCCAGCCCACATGTACATCAGTCCGATGGTCCTTTGCTACAATCTTTGCGATTGTGCTACACAGACATCATGCGGTGGAATTGGATAGCCGTTGCTGCAAGTGCAGCTTGCGTCTCTTCACATGCAACTCATCATGTCGACGAACAAGCTTTCTCCCAGGAACGCTTAGATGAGCTGGAGAGGAAATGGGGTACAGATGTAAGTTGCTTCTTCACCAGCGTTCGGATTCGGCTCACAAGTGCTCTCAGTGGGGGTTCTCTGGTATCTCGACCTTCGCCCACCTACCGCACACGCGCTGCTTGACGCACCCAGAGACGACATACGATATCGCCATCCTTGGTGCTCCCTTCGATACCGCCGTGTCTTACCGACCTGGAGCTCGATTTGGACCACGTGCAATCCGCGCAGGTTCAAGCCGTCAGACATCCTTCCGTGGTTTCAATCCCCGCGCGAACTTGAACCCCTACACGTCATGGGCCAAGATTGTAGACTGTGGAGATATACCAATCACACCTTTCGACAATACTCTGGCATTGAAACAGATGAGTGAGGCTTTTCTTGAGCTTGGAAGAAGGCCTGCGACCGAGAAGAGCACAGAGAGCGGTGTGCAATATCTTAAGAAGCCGAAACTGCTCACGTTGGGTGGGGATCACAGCATCGCACTCCCAGCCCTGAGGGCTCTCAAGGACGTGTATGGGCAGCCAATTGCCGTAGTACACTTTGACGCTCACCTGTAAGCGTTTTCCCACCCTAAGTGTGTATGAAATATATGCTGACTTTGAAAACCAATCATTAGGGACACATGGCACCCCGCGAAATACCCATCTGCTTGGATCGACCAAGAAGACCCCTCTACCCAGTCTTTCTTCAACCACGGCAGTATGTTCTGGATCGCATCAACAGAGGGCCTGATTGCAAACGACTCGAGTGTACATGCAGGACTAAGGACAAGGCTTTCGGGTGACGAGCCAGAGGACTATACCGACGACTCACAGCAAGGCTGGATTCGCATTGCAACAGATGACATCGATGAGATCGGAGTCAAGGGAGTCATCACTTCGATCATGAATCGCGTGGGGACCGAGATGCCAGTCTACCTAAGTATCGATATCGATGTGATCGACCCTGGGCTAGCACCAGGCACCGGGACGCCAGAACCGGGTGGTTGGACTACGCGTGAACTCATTCGCATTCTGCGAGGTATTGAAGGCATGAACGTAATTGGTGCCGACATAGTTGAAGTCAGCCCAGCATACGATGGTTCAGCAGAAACCACAGGAATGGCAGCCGCACAAGTCGCTTACGAGGTGCTCACGAGCATGGTACGGAGGGGCCTTATTGATCAAGCACGAACAAAGGCGACGGCGCACGAGGGAAAAGATGAGGACAAGAATGAGAACAAGGATGAGCTCTAAGCTTGAATATACTTCCACGAAGCTCAATCCGTCACAATTATGGTCACCCACCGCATCAATGAAGTCAAAGCGATTGTAATTTGAAATATTGTGCATTGTAATATTTACGAAGAAGTCGAATGTAAAGACCAACCCGAGCTTGCCACTGAAGCGGAAATATTTCTTACAGCCCAACCAGGAAACGCCAAGCTCTAATCATCAAGGAAATCATAACGCTTCATCTCAAACGCATCTTAGATACCAGAGTCAGTCTGGTTGTACGGCCTATCGGCATCGGGAGCTGATCCCTCTGCCCAGTAAGAGTCCCACTCGTCGCATCCATTCTTGAGTATGCTGGTATCGCCCAACTTGCCCTTGATCTCACCCATGCGCTCCATGAACTGCAGACTGAGACCCTGACTAGCGTGCCACGCGATATGGCAATGCATAATCCACATGCCGGGGTTATCAGCGGGGAAAGCAATAAGCATGTAACCACCAGCCGGCAGCACAGCAGTGTCACGACGCGTAGGGTTGTTGAAGTTGAGACCGTTGGTGGAACCGTCCCAAGTACCAGAGCCGCGGCCAACAATATAGTAGTCGTGGCCGTGGAGATGGATGGGATGGGGAAGTGCGATCTTGGAAGTGGATTGGATCCACCACATGTACCAGCCAGATCCGTCCATGGTGTAGACATTGCCGTTTGGACCAAAGTCTTTGGATCCGGCGAGAGCAGTCTCGAGAGAGGGATCATTCCAGTCTACAATGTGCGGTGTGCCGTCAATGAGCCAGCGGAAGAGGTTGTTCTTGGCGGGGTCGGCAAAGGAATCTATCGCCATCTTGTGGCCCTGGACGTCTCCCATGACGGTGCTGGGCACAGTGTTGGGAACAAAGGGAACAAGGTTGCTGGAGAGCTCATCGTCGCACGACGTACGCATGGTGACTGTGGTGGTAGACTTGGGGTTGCCGGTTGTGGCTGCGCCGTCGTAGTGGAGGATAGCACCTAGTGTCTTGCCAGACGTGGTCATGGCATTGCTACCACATGATCCGACGGCAACACGGAACCAGTAGTTGTCAACAGTTTGGTTGGCAGTGATGACTACGTCGTACCGTTGACCGATCTGCAGGGTCAATTGGTCGGTAACGTAGGGCTTGATAGGCACAAAGTCGGATGTCAAGACGGTGAAAGGATGACCGTCCATGGACACACTGAAAGTGCTATCTACAGCTGTGTTGATGAGGCGGATGCGGTATTTCTTTCCCTTGACTACGTTCATCCTGGCATACTGTCCGTTGTCGTTAGCCGCGTTAATATGGGTACCGTTGACCAAGAGATTGTCAGGCGTGGGAGGTCCACGCGTAGAATGCTGTGCAATCTCGTTGAGTGTAAAAGCTGGCCTGTAGTACCAATCGGTTATAGGCAGGGCACCAAGGTCAACATCGTAGTTGGCAGTGGCAGGACCATCGATGATGATAGGACCAACGACACCATCGCCGTATTGAGCCGAGAAATGAGAGTGGTACCAAGATGTGCCAAACTGAGTGGCCCTCCATTTGTACTGTCGGGTCTTTCCGGGTGCAATTGGGCACTCGGTGATTCCAGGAACTCCGTCGTTCTGGCAAGTGTTCAGTTGCCTAAGACCATGCCAGTGGATACCGGTTCCGTTGTGCGCGAGGCTGTTCTTAACATTGATGATTACAGTATCACCCCACTTTGCTCGTAGAGTGGGACCGGGATATTGGCCGTTAACCAACATCATCTCTTTCGAGGTGCCACTGCCATCTGGGTTGGCCTGGGTAACATTGGTAATCTCGAAATTGTACTGTGAAGTAATTAGCAGGCGTCTAGGTAGCAATGTAGCAAAATACCTACTGTCACAGTGTTTCCGGCCGGAGGGGCCTTAGCATCGAAGTCGGTGGCAATGCTGTAGCCATCGCTCCAGCAGCTTCGTGTGCGTGCTGTGTTTGTGCAAGCACCGTCTTGCCTCTTGACAATCTGTTCATACGAAGGAAAGTCATCTGAGAGCGGTTCGGCCCGTAGTGGACCAGCGAGTGCAAGCGATCCAAAGGAGAGCCACACGGCTAATGAAGGAACCAACATGGTGGTATAAAATACAATATATGAATGCGAGGAAAGAACGGAACTGTGGTCGGTATATATGAAGAGATGCTGACCAGGCCAATGAACGATGGATGGGCCCTGAAGTTAATCAATGCAAGGCAGGGGCTGACCAGAGTACAGGTCCCATTATATATGAAGTTCGTCCCATAGACACCCCAGGTACAAGTCATTGACGGTGGCGGCAGTGCGTGCTTAGCCATGGGTACTGCCCAGGGCGAAGTCAGCCAGCCCTTCTAGCCGTGACACCGACTTTTTCTCGCTTATTGCTGCATGTCAGTTGGACCCGCGTGGTCCAGGTGGTCAGATCGACGTGGAGGCGCCCTAGCAATGCTCCTTCGTACTATCACACGAGGAGAAACTTGCAAGATCACGATCGTTTGAAGCTAATCGTTAACGCCGTTTAGGCAGATGTATGAGGTCGGTAGAAACAAAGACCGATGGGCTGAGGCCCAGCAATGGTAGTGGATCAATTACGAGCATATCGGCGACTGAGTGACTGTCAGGCGAAGTCGATGAAGCCAAGACATGAGACGGTGCACGGATATAACTCCGCATTAGGCTTCCGGTGTGTAGGGACCAGGCCAGCGCTAATTCAGTGGCAGTTCAAACTTACTAGGAACGGTGAGTGATAAGCGGCCCTACTCGTGTTGCACATCCTTCTAAGGTAAAGGATCCTAGAGACTCGCGTAAAATGGTAGACCCTGGTCGGATGCAAGATCTATTGAAATGCAGATCCGGTACTCCACAGAGTCACTGCCGCTACTCCAAGCTACCGTGTGCTTATCGGGGACAAGAACCTGCACTGTATAGTCGGATGTAGGCGTATGGGCCAGTGTAAGGCGTGTCTTAGTCCTGATGCAGAATCTGTTTGCGAAGTGATAAAAGCACGGAGAACGCATATTGCTTGTGCGGACCATGTGGCTTGACCCACGCAAATGGAAGATGGGAATAAGCCCATCTCATTTGGTACCGAGGTAAGCTAACTACCCAAGCGGACCCAATCGAGTGTTAATTCTGTTACCAGAATAACTTCATACGGCAGATGCAAGGGCTAACCGAAGGCACATGGACCAGCCGTATTCCGATCCACTGGTTCTTCAACGATGGTATCAAAATCCGGGATCAGAGTCAGGCTGACAGAAGCTTAGAAGCAGCGATATCCTTTCCATTTCCTTGCTGACGTTGAGCATCAGATGTGGATATTCAGTTTCCCTGCTGTGGCTTGTACGGACCCGATCAGACACGGGCTTATCGGAACCATCGTCAGCTTGATGGGGTCCATTACAATTGTCTAGTCGGTCTGGCCTTGTTATTCCTTGCCTCCTGCAAGGTGGTATGATATGCCTCTCATGCA
>Ga0058698_10000337_pt1 | contig 27319 bp, 30 predicted proteins | sample AgamicAsSfe_FD_67288 | JGI IMG/M metagenome (GOLD analysis project Ga0058698, IMG submission 67288) | Agave microbial communities from Guanajuato, Mexico - As.Sf.e | ecosystem: Host-associated > Plants > Phyllosphere > Phylloplane/Leaf | place: Guanajuato, Mexico | collected 2012-05-30
CGACGCCGTAGCCCTAGTCAACGCACCACGGCGGTCGGCAGCCTACAACGTGCAGGATGCCTGGGATGCCGTCATATCTGCCACCAATCCCTTGGACATTGCAAAGAATGAAAAGCTTCACACCGCTTCCCTGGAAGTACGCCGTGAGACGGAGCGATGCACACATACGCCCCCCAAATTCTCAGCCGACGCTACAATCGCCGTTCTCACGATATCTTCTGCCGCGCAGATTCATCCTGTCATTGCTACAAGATGGTCTGGGACGCTCAAGTCGAATAAGTTGGAGGTTGTCATGTGCGCGAATGAAGGCTATCTTGCTGATAAAGTCAACTTTTCGTGTCGTGTTGCCAAGTGTGCGCGGGCGAGGGGAGGAGAGGACAAAGTCGACATCATCAGCAAGCTAGAGAGCATAGTTGCTGACAATTCTGAGCTGAGAAGTAGGTTGGGTGAAAGCTTCGCAAGAGGGCATAAAGAGGCTAGTGGGGGTATCGTGGGGAAGGGAGAGTGGGAAGAGTTTAAGAAGTTGATGGGTATTGGAGAAGCGGCGAAGAAGAAGGCGGATGCTAAGAAAGAGAAGGAGAAGCCTGCACAGAAGAATACCTTGGCGAACTATTTCGCGAAGAAAGAGAAGGTAAAGGTAGAGGGTGCGTGAACATTGGGTCACGTTGTGGTGCCAGACGCTTCCCTCATCTCTCCAGCAGAACCAGCATGTCGATGACTCTCTTGGCTCTCGTTCTTGAGCCAAACGAACTTCGTCACGGAAACTACGGCTGGGCATATTGGTAGTTTGGAATAGTTGGTTACGAGAAAGCCTGCCAAGCTGCGTCAGAAGTGGCCGTTCCTAGCGGAAGAGGCGTTACGGAAACCCGGTAGACTTTGCGCCGCATGTTTACCGCCAAGACGACGAATTAAATGGTATTCAATCTAACATGGTCGAGACTGGGTGTTGCGGAAATGAAATAGCCAAGTCAATGACGACCAGGCGCATATCCGCCTCTTTCCACCCGTTTCCCGTTGTAGCATCCGAGGCGAACAGAAGAAAAGATTACAATCGGGGCTTTGGGAGCCTTTGAGCCAACGATGGGTGTTTCTAGTGTCTCGATCACGTTTCGAATTAGAAGGGGTTACATTATTAGGCGGCTGTGCGCCCGAAATGCCGGTTGATCTGCATCGTCAAACAGGAACAACAAAAAATAATCACCACAAGACAACTTCCAAAATACAGTAGATCACAGTCCAAGGACACTTTTTGTCAAGATCAAGTGCAATTCACTAGTTTTCACAAAAAAAAAGGAATCCTCACAGTGCCATGGCTAACAACCTCACGATCCAAACACTGGGAAGAAACAAAATGCCGCCCCAGGGGCCGCCTTACCAATGTCCATTTCGTTACAGTCATGATTCTCCCACTTCCATCACTTATATAAATTGCACCCAGGAAACCAAGCTTTCTTGGCAACTGCCGAGTAGCGCGTGCTCGTCAGCACTCAATCTGCACGCAACTCGCCCATTCGCCAAGGAGTTTACATTGCATGGCTCCAGGTTGTTCCTCATTGGGCACGGCACTGATATCTGGGGGCCGGCTGTCACATGGCTTAGTGCTTGTAGAGCGTCGGGGATGTATGCAGTGGTGCCCTGTCTATATGAAGCGGATAGATTGTTTTCGTGGTCATTAGGATGGGATACTAAGTTGGAGGGCTGGGATGCAAAGAAGGTGTATATATATATGTATAGACTGGGAGTGCTGGAGTTTGACAAAAAGAAGATTCGATACCCCATTCACCTTGTTCGCATCCATCTCATCAGCTCCCTTCAAGATGAAGTACGCAACTGTACTCCTCGCCGCCGCGGCGACCGTCTCTGCCCACTCGACCTGGCAGGAACTCTGGGTCGGCACCGAAGACAAAGCTGGAACCTGTGTGCGAACTGTCAAGGACAACAGCCCCGTCACTAGTCTGACATCGCCTGATATGTTCTGCGGTCGTGGTCCCGCTGCTTCGTCTGGAGTCTGTGAAGTCGCAGGTACGCTACCCTCTTTCCCACCTTCTTGTTTCCCAGCCTTCCCCCCCCCCTCTTTCTACAACGAAAATGTGCCTTCAAAAAGAGCCATGATACTAACTTGTTATGTGACTCACAGCCGGCGGTTCCCTGACTGTGGAAATGCACGCACAACCCAACTCGCGCTCCTGCTCACAACCCGCCATCGGCGGCAACCACTACGGCCCCGTCCTAATCTACATGGCCAAAGTAGCCGACGCAAAGACCGCCACGTCAGGATCCTTCTTCAAGGTTGCCGAGGACGGATACACGGGTACAACAGCCTCGTGGGGCACCGAGATCCTCAATGCAAACTGCGGAAAGCGCGCCTTCACCGTGCCCAAGAACATTGCGAGTGGAGACTATCTGGTCAGGGCTGAGGCTATTGCTCTGCATGCTGGTGCGAATAACCCGCAGCCGTATGTCAGTTGCTTCCAGGTCAAGGTCACGGGCGGTGGCAGTGCGACGCCCGCGGGTGTTAGCTTTCCGGGCGGGTACAAGACGAGTGATCCCATCTTTACAAAGGCGATTTACGACTCGAGCTTCAAGTATGTCAGCCCTGGACCGGCTGTCTACTCTGGTTAAGAGTGCGCCTGGCTGGTGAGGGCGAGGATTGGTGGGGTGACGGCTGGGTATCATGGGGGAACTTCATTGTAAATAGTTGTTATCAAGCTTTGAATATTAGTAGGAACAATCCAATCGATATGTTGGCACCCAAGTATACCTCGGAAGATACAGCACAGCGTCCCGTACAAACAACACTCGTCACTGTCTAGTGTACGCTAATAGAACCCTTGTGATGATCCATCGTGTTTTCCAACAACAATTCCAACACCCGGGCTCTCCACTCGTCACGCATACCGCAGATGTCTTTTCCTCGGGAGGGAAGATGCGTAGAGAAGAGATTTTGTTGTGTAAGCAGATTGGACAAGGAAAGACCTCGATAGCCCCACGTACAAAAAACAAATATGAATAACACCATGGTACGTGGTAGTACCTATGATTGTTATCGAACGTGAAGCAACATATCTCGTGACGCGCGAAGAAAGCACCTCAGGCCCCCCAACCTATTCATCTCTAAAGATCCACTTCCCACCCCTTCTATGCGCTTCCAACCAGCGCTCTTGCACAATTGCTTTATCCTGCTCCATGGCACGCTCCCTATCCTCCTGCTGTTCCTGCGTGGTCGGGAAGTCGACTCTCCAGAAGCCCGGCGGTGTTCTTCGTCGCTCATACGCCTCACGATGCTTGCCCGACTCCTTGGCCAATTTTTTGGTCCGGGCTTGCAGGACAAGCTCTTGTCGTTCTTCAGACGACATCTGCGTAAGCTGCATGGTGCTGTATGCATCGCCGAGGTAATCCTCGAGCAGTTCCTCCTCTTGCGACGAGCTAAGCGGTGCTTGGACTTGGGCAAAAGTTCGGAAGGTGGAGCCACAGCATTGCGGGTTGGTGCAGCCAGGGAGGCACATGCGATCGCCTCGCTTGCGTACAGTCTCTGAGAATGCGTAGCTGTAGCCTTGGTTGTATTCTGGGTTTGGCTTGAAGTCCTTGACGCTAAGCGCACTCACTGGTTTATCGCGGAGACATTGCTCTTTCTCTTTTGGTGGCGGTACGCGGTTCCTTCGTGCACTGGTACGCGTCTCAGGAGCTCTCATAGTCCATAAAGGACCTTCTGGCGTCAGATCTTCGCGAGGCGTCGTGCGCGTTTTCGACTTTGAGTTACGTGATCTTCTACTGCTGGAGGGTGTATAGGTGGGCCGTGACGAGCTTGCGGGTGGGGTTGCCACTTGCTCAGTCTTGATTTTCACCGATCCTGACTTGGGTGTCTTCGGTGAAGTCTTGTCTGGTGTCTGGAGGTTCTTCAATGCTTGTAGTCTCTGATTCATCTGCGCTCGAGCTGTGCTAGGTGGCAATCTCGGCGAATCATGGTTCATCGGAGGCGGTGATTCGTCCGACTCTGCCAAAAAGTTATGTTTGGCTTGATGATACGCTTGGGCTTGTCTTGAGCGCTTGTTTGGAGGTTCCTCCGAAGCACTGCTCACTACGTTAGGATCAAGAGACCTCAACGCGGCATCCTCTACTTGAGTTGGTTCAACCGGCTCACTGATAGCCCTTGGTTGGATGCCTCTAACAACTTGAGGATCATCCGTCTCACAGTAGAGACCAAGCAGATCAGTATTATCCAGGTTCTCATTCTTGATGGCCTGCGTTAGCGGTGCGCTGTCGGGCCTATGCTGACGAGGTGTTTTTGCAGCATCATCGTCATATAAGAGTCGCGTTCGAGGTTGGCGCGGCGTTTTGAGTCCATGGGGCGCAGGATCGTCAAGATCCATCGTCTCAGTCCGAGCCACCATCGAAATGGAAACTGGTGGACTACTCTGCGGCTCTTCCTTCACTCGATGAGGCTTTACCGGCGTGCCATCTGAGGAGTGATCTGCGTATATCTCGAACCTTGATTTTGATGGCTGCTCTCGTTTTCGTTTTAGCGATCGCTCAGAAACGAACTGGGGAACGTCGTCATCATCTGCGTCCACGGCCGGTTCGAATATGCTTCTTGACTGTTCGGGTTCATCTACGGTTGTCTGACTAGAGCTTGGGATCGCTGAACGGTGGCCTTCGTGGTCAGATATTATGCGCTGAATGTGTGATGAGACACCGAGGCCGGTGCCATCGTCATGTTGATGCTGATGTTGCTGGGCATCTTCCAGCCGAATGCTAGCCTTTGGAGTGATGGTCGTGGTCGGACTCTGGGCATCTTCTCCACCAGCCGTCGTCGAGGAGGCCAACCGATTTGTCGTTCCCACGACTGAACGCGGAAACAAAGTCGAAGCAGCAGGAGAAGAGCGATCCGGGTTGACGAATGATCCAGGCGTGCGGATAGTGGCTGCAGAGCCTGGACTGGAGGGCATGTGAGGTCGGTCCTCAGGAAGAAGGTGAACAGCAGCCACGTTAGACTTGCCATCCTCTCTAGCCTCACTCTTTGCCTTTTGCTTTCCAAATTGTCTATCCGCGTACTCTTGCCATGCGCGCACGTTTTCTTTCATATCCTTGTTCTTCTGCATGACAGTAGCGTTCTTCCTCTCTAGGTACTTGATTTTATGAGACATATCACGGTACTTTTTGGTCAATTCGCTAAATCGCTCGGCAAGGTCATGATGCTCTTCTTCGGAGGCGTTCGTTCTTACTTCCTTGGAAGTCTCATGGTCTGGCGACAGAGTAGCTGTGTCTTCAAGCGCCTTGAGTTGTTGCTTCAACTGTTCATTCTCGGCGACGAGGTGGCGATACTCTTCCTCGGACGCACCTGAGGCGCCAATCCTAGAAGCATCCTGGTAGGTCTGACCGGCAGATTCGAGCTGTTCCTTGAGTTGCGCATTCTCCTTGACAAGATGGGCAGTTTTCAAAATCTCATCGTTTAGATGTTCGAATAGTATCTGCTGGTTCTCTTCCTCTACACATGGTTAATACGCGTCGACAGAGTTGGATTAAAACGCGTACTCTGCTCTAACTCCTTCTTATGATTGTCTTCCCCTGATATGCAGTTAGCGATTGCCAAGGCATCGACTGGACATACGAACTCTTCTTCCACTCTTTCTCCAGATCAGGTTGAATGACCTCATCGTACACGCGTGTCCAGAGCCCTTTATTCTGCTCTATCCAGGCTGAAAAGTCTGCCATGTCTGATCAGGCCGACGATGCATCAAATGAGAGATGCGGCAAGGAGCGATTCGATGTTGGGATGGGTCGTGGCAGTGATTGTAGTGTTAGGCGGCAATGGCGAAAGTCACGCGCTAGTGGAACGCGAAGTCACGGGCTGACGCTCGGACATTGAGCGATAACGATAAGACATGATGTCCCGAGGCGCATTCGCCGCCGAGACGGCAGCCCTTCGCTAGGTACTATGAAGCGCGCGCGCGATGGGGAAGATGATGGCGAACATACAGCCAAAGTACAGCGGCTCCTGAATCCCGATCGACTATCAAAGCTCAGCGAAGAACTTCTCGTGCGCGTATTGTCATTCGTGCCAGTACCCTCGCTATTAGTATGCCAAAGGTTGGTACAGCCCTTTCCCCCGAGTCGCGACATGTGCTGACTGTAATAGGGTATCGAAGAAGTTCAGCCGCCTTTCTGTCGACTCGGAACTATGGAAAGCCGCCTACTACCGCACATTCGTCCTGCCGAGAGCGTCGCGCATCCCGGGCATCAAGGGCCCTGCGAACCCTAATCGGCTACACTACTCCTCCCGCCTGTCCAAATGGTTAGACGACGGCTATCTGGTCAAGGATGGTACACAAACCAACTGGAAGCAACAATATCGGCTACGGCATAATTGGACTCAGGGACAATGCGCCGTCAGCGAGATCGTGGTCGCCGAAAGGCCTCCAGATCCGCCGCTGCTAGTCATGATGTCCAACAGCATCATCTACGCTGCCGATTCCATGTCAGGCCTCCGAGCGTGGGATTCGAAGAATGACAGGGAATTGCTGGCGTCTTCCGAACTGTCTGGTGATACAGATACAGCTCGATTGCCAACCTCCATGGCTACAGACGCTAACAACACGGGCGACGATAAAGAACGAGTCGTTGTAGGCTTCGAGGATGGCTCCTTCTCCATATACGCTCTCAGAATAGACCAAAGGACGAGCCGAAAGACGTTTACGAATGTCTTTACCCATCCGCCATCGACCAACGGAATGCTATCGGCTCTCGCATACTCATCGCCTTACCTCGTTACCATGACTGAAGACCACCTACTCTCACTATACGCCTTCGAGAGCATACCAGGCACCACTGGCCTTTTAGACGCACCCAAACTCCTATACTCCCTACGCTCCAACACAGCATGGCCACCCGTATCGCTCTCGCTACGAACAACAGCAACGAGCATGACCGCCGCCATCGCATACTCCTTGCCCACTTATCTATCTGGCTGGACGGTTGGCGTGCAAGAACTGATACTGTCACACAAGGGCGATTTGATCGAGTCACGATTAGCTACTGCGGCAGACGAGCACTCCTTCACACTTTCTGCATATCGCTCGACCTCGTCTGACAGGCTGCCGCCATCGCCTTCATCCAACAGCGCAAGGGAAGCGTCTGTACCGAGCGGGCCGAGTCGATCGAAACCCACCTCCATGTCGTATTCCCACCCGTATCTGCTCGTCGCACATCCCGACAACACATTATCGCTCTACCTCGTCCGGTCCACATCGCAGGCACTTTCGATAAGCTCCGGCAACCGTCTCTGGGGCCATACATCCTCAATATCTGGTGCTCATGTTGGCATGCGCGGAAAGGCCGTGTCCGTGAGTAGAAGAGGAGACGAGCTCCGGGTATGGGATTTGGAGGGTGGCATGACTTCTTCGGCAAACCGTAGGCGCTCAAGAAACGGACATTTGAGTGTTCGTGTGCAGCCATCCAAAGCCAGTGAGGAGCATCATACACAGGACGATGAATCAGGGCAGCAAGTAGGCTTGCGATTCGCCCTAGACCAGGGGTTCGATGACTCTTCTGTTAGTCGCGGTTGGGTTGGTTTTGACGAGCAGAATGTGATTGTGCTGCGAGAGAAGAGCGAAGGTAGTCAAGCTTTGGTGGTATACGACTTTACGTGACAAGCCGTATAGAATGCGAGGCGTTGTAATATACCCTCATAGTGTCCTGACTCCGGTGCTGATGTACATCCCCTTATTGCACACCGACCCTTCGACCTCATCTCGGTCTTTCAGAAGACGATGTACATATATAGTCGGACCTATGTGATTGGCGTGGACTTGGCGAGGCTGCTGTGACCACGGTACACATCCTGCCGAGCCGAAGTTGGTACGGGTCCTCACTCCGACTCCGACTCACCAAGACAATCAATACTCCTGTGATAAGGAATCTCGCCCAGGCAATAGTATAGTGAGAATGGAGATGTTGCCTCCAGTGCTACCGGGGCTTGAGGCGTATAGCCTGAGACAATCTTCCAACAAATCCGCCTTCTATACGACTGTTCGCAGGTCAGAATGTTTTGTGCAAGATAGGGTAGGGGCTCAACATACGGCATATTTAAGTACAGCATGTATAACGGTCGCTGTGAAACTTAGCGTGGTCTTGTTGTGTTAAGCGTGCGTTCTTACCTCGGTGCCATAGAGCATGTTCGATACCAACTCCTTAACGATAGACCGGAGATTATCATACAGGTTCTCGATTGTTTGTTCGAGGCGGATAAGTTCAATGAGGTCGGTTCTCGATGGATTTGGTGGAGCGCGAGCTCCATGCTTCCTTCTCCAGCCAAACATAAAGTCGTCATATGACATACGTTCGCAGTGCCATACCACTTTCTGCCACATCGCTCGGATCGCTTCTAAAGCCAATACCATCTCCTTCGCATCAGGCCGTTCAGAACAAGACATGTCCATATTGTCTCCCAGAGTCATCAAAACATGCACAAGATGGAGGCGTAGACCGTACTCATGTTCTTGCATCAGGATAACAGTAGCATCGCTGAAAAAGGTCTCCTTCGCTTTTTTGTAGTCTAAACTTCCGAGACTCCTTTTGAATGGGGGTTGAGGCATGGAATTTGCACTGCGAACGAATGCTCTGGCGGTCTCAGGAAAGATCTGATTCGCTGGCTGTCCGTAGTCGATCTCAGCCCGTTCAGCGTCCGGTATCAGGCCTTGTAGTCCAAATACTCTATCTTGAGGGTTTTGACACTGGCTCGCACTGAACGTCAGAAGCAATTCTGCATAGCTGTAGTGCCTGGCTGACAAGGCATGATCTGTAAGCCACTTGACTTGTGACGGCACAACGTCATCCAAGTAGACATTTCCATTCAAGTAGACCTTTGTTAGCGTTGAAGAGCAAAAGCGTTTCAGTTCGTCCCATGAAAGCAGTGTCTCGCCACATATGACGCGAATGTATCTTGCTAGCATGATCTCTTGAACGATCCATAACCTCAACCAATATGGATTGCCGAAGAAGTGCCTTAGCGCGGACCTTAGCGCGGATGTCCAAATCGAATCTTCGGCTTGCGTCGAAGTCCCGTCCCTACTCATTTTGCTGGACGTCTTCGATCTTTTGGTCAAGGATTCAGAATCATGATAGCGTCTGTAGCTAGATTTCAACGCTCTCATAACTGCTTCCGTACTACCATCAGACTTGCCTAGCCAGACGTAGACATAGGTCGCTCTTCGATAGATGTCGGACATCATCTTGACCTGATGGTTGCGCTCTCCAGTCAACGCCTGGTTGATACATACCTGGTCTATCCACAACCACTGAACCTCATCTTCGTAGCCATTACCACCTCGAAACTTGTATAGACGTTCCCTAAAGGCGTAGATAAAGTCGTAAAGATTCTGCCGTACGAGAAAGCGGTGACCGTTGACTTGGATCTCCTGAACAGGCGATGGAGGACCCCAAACATAAGAGAGAGCGCGGTATTCGGGAGTAGGGTTGGACTGGAGGTTCACATGTATGAGGTTGCACCTGATTGGTCCTGTTATTTCGGGAATGATGGATATCAGCCTGATTTCCTGAACAGCCTGATTGATCGGCTCATGAACGAAAGCGGCGCTGGAACCTGCCATGTTCGTCGTGTATTTCGCAAAATGATTATGGGTGTGAGCTTCGAAACAGCATCGCTAAGAAAGTGGTTGTGTGGAGAGAAAGGAGATGTCATGATGAGACAGGTAAGGCAGAAGCCAAGAGAGTGGGGTTTGTGGCGCAGTCGTGGCAGTGCGTAGTGAAGACCAAAGAAGCAATTAATTTTCTCTCTATCTAAAAGTAATAGTCGTGCGCCACGCCTTCACTGTTACCACATTTGCCCACTACGGTATTGTTCGTGAGTTACCAGAACCAGAGGAGCAAAACTATCGCCCAGAGCTCAGAGACAGTGTTGACTAGTTCGATTCCCAGTCCTCTAACTGGAGATTTTGGGTTTTTGGCCCGCTGGGTGGGATAAGCAACACCTGCAGCATCACGGTGAAGCAAAAGCTCCCGGTCAGGCATTGTTGGAGGACAAATGGCGTAGTAAAACGGCTGGAAGAAAGCCACAGTATACGTAGGCCAGAGAGTAGTCACCCATAGTACCCGTGGAAGAAGGTAAAGGAACGCGTCCCTTGAAGCTAGACCGTGAAGATTCGAGGCCGTTTTGAGGTTGCTCATGATCCCCGCAACTAACGCCAAAGCGATGCACAAGTGGAAACTTCCACCGTCTTTGATCATAATTGACCTTAAACGCTCCCTCAGAGAAGCCCTGCGCAAACGGCTTCTTTCATGAAGTTCGTCGGGCAAGCTTCCCGTTGAACGGAACTTGGCGAAGAAAGCGTTGGGATACCCTCCGAGCCATTTGGGTAGCAAGAACGTCTTGCAATGGTTGACCGCATAGTCTATACAGATGTCAGTCTTGTTATCAAGTACGCTCCAGGACCAGCTTACATGGATTTAGGAAATGTGCGCAAAGTAGCTCACGGCAGCTAGCTCCATAACCGCAAACATAGGCCATCAAGCATTGGCGTACAAAGAGCAAAGCGTGAACTGCAGATGCAACTCGAACAAGGGCGATTAATTGCTCTGTTCCTGTATACATGACGACAGGCCAACCAGCCAGAAGCATCACCAGAGTTTTTATGACATCCAGCGTTTTCAGTATGGCTGTCGCGTTGTGAACAAGATACCAAAAAGTGTACGCTCGCTGCCAGCCGGTAAGACCGCCCGAAAGATCTCCATAGAGACCCAGCTTCATGATTAGACCTGCCTGAAAGCCGCCGGTGCTCTATCAAATCGCTCAAAGTCAGCATTCAATGACAAGCTTGAGAGTTGCACAGCAGTCTACATACCCATCGCGTACGTTGCCGAATATGTGCACTATATGTTTCTGGTACAAGACCCCACTGTAGCTCTTCTTTCACGTATGCTGACCGCCAATCTACGGATGGATTAGTTAGGACTTGCTAGATTCAGCACAAGTAGCTTTGCCTACCTCTGCCAATGAGGAGATTGCCACAAAGAATATCCTCAGTTAGTGATTGCGAAGGGAAGCCGCCTATCTCGGCCAGGGCTGTCCGTCGCATGACCCAACCAGATCCAGTGCACCACGCGATGCCTGCTCCATCCTTGATCGTCTCTTCGAACTTGTGGAAGACGAAGAGCGACTGCGACAGGGGATCATCCATAGGAACGTTATAAAAGCAAGATGGTGGACAGGTAAATGCCATCTTTGGATCCCCGAGCAGATGTGGTAATTGTGCTCTCAGCCAGTGTCTCGCAGGGATCATGTCGGCATCTAATCCCGCAATGAATGGTGCCTGGCCTCCTGGAAGTCTTGCCGTGTACTCGAGTACGTGGTTGAGATTACCTGCTTTGTGACTGTTTGCAGGAGTCCTCTGACGTGCCGTGTAGAAGAGGTGACTGTTGGGGTACTGCTCTTGTAGGCGTTGCACACCCCTTGCAACACTCTTTTGAGCCCCGTCGTCTGAGACAATGATACGGATCCTGTCACTCGGCCAATCTGTGTTCAAAGCGGCTCTCACCGTATCGAGTATCACGGACAGGTCTTCGTTGCAGCATACTATCGCGATATCGACTGACGGGACATCGTTGCCCACCAGACGTAATCGAGGTCTCCAGGTGCCCTTTGCAACTGCTGAAGCGTCCAGTATCTTCTTCACATATTCGGGCACTACGAAGGTTGGCTTTGCACATTTGGGGGAGATGGAGGGTCTAAGTACCATTGGTGATCATATCCAGGATTACATAGCCACGTTGGGCTATCAAGACTTTACTTGGAGGAGCACCGTCTGAAGCTGACAGATAGTGGTATTGCATCCACCAATAGTAGAAGCTCACAACAATTGGCAATAGCGTCGCCAATGGCATGAACCGGAGTACTTTCTTTTCCTTCTCAGTCAAGGTGAAGAGATCCTCATACTTTGCATCTGTAGCCAAAATTTGGTAACATGTAGCATGAGCCTCGTCGCAGTTCAAGAAACTCGCTTGCGAAGGTTTAGTTGGCCTCAAAACAGGGATGCGCATGTTCTTAAAGAATACGGTAGTTGGTGTTGAAGTTGAAGACGAAAAGAGTGGTTTGGAAGCCTGATTCACCGATGGAAGTGAGAATGTAAGGGTAAGGAAGTTTGGGATATTCGAAATTATAGGTCTGTTTCAGGTTGGATGGCATACCCCTTACGAGGCTGCAGATAAGGCGGTAAGCCACAATCAGTGATTCAAACCAGGCGGAATGAATCTATGAAACGCTTCCGCTGTTGTTGGGCGCGCAAGAGCCCCGAGCGGAACGACTTCGGGACTTCTATGTAGTGAACGTGGAAACAGTTGATCTGATCCACGACCCGATTACTATTCCCGTGACCATCCGCCTAACGGAACTTCCATATCCAATAAATGTAAACCTTACAGACCCACATAATCGTCAGCCGCTGATCGTGATAATCATACATCCGTAATCTCGCCAAGACCTGATTGGTACTTTCTGGTAGGATGTATCTCCTTCAGCAATCTGAGGTTTTATTGACTTAATGGACGATTTAGTACTAGAAGCTGGGCACAACGCTGTTTAATGACAATCTTTTGCTCATAGTTTTGGTGTATTTCTTGAACACTTTGTACTTCCTGTATGCAGTTGCGGTTCTTATTGAGCTACCAATCATTGAAAATGCACCTCAAACTTGGAATCTTCTTTATGCTCCTTTGTGCCTTATGGGCTTGCGCGCTCTTTTCGACATCCTACAAATCCCAGTACTCGTCATCTCGCTATAAAGTAGGGCATAGTCGTGATGTGAATCAAACACTTGGATTTGAAAAGATCTTTGTCATCAATCTGCCATTCCGAACTGATCGAAGAGATGCATTGGAACTGATGGCAGCGGCCACAGACATGAAGCTTGACTTTTCAAGGGCTGTGAAAGGAGAAGAAGTCGAAGAAGTAGCCCTGGTATATGTAAGGTCCTTCTACACTACGGATCACAAGTGTCTTGCTCAAAACATCCAAGGGACGTTCGAAAAACGAAGCAAGTAATGGCACACGCGGAAGCTGGAGAAGCCACCTCAATGTTATCAGGACGTGAGTGAAGGTCTTCAATTGATGTCAGTAGCTGACTGTCCAAAGCGTTGTTGAAGATCGTCTTTCAACCGCACTGATTATGGAAGATGACATAGATTGGGACGTGCGTTTGCAAGAGCAAATGTCACGTTTATGGAGCAACCTTGGTCAGAAACGGCTACAAAGTTGGGAGTATGTATTGCTAGAGTGGTTTCACAAGCGAACATGGCTAACTCCCACGAGTGTTCTATGGCTCGGCCACTACGGTGAAACCTTCGACCCTACCGACCCAGGATTGACCACCTTTCATGATCCCACCCTTCCCGACTCCCTTACAGATTTCTATTCAAGAAGCACGTCTCAATTTCCGCCACAAAGCCGAGGAGTTCATCGAAGCGACTTCCCACTAGGAACATTTGCGTATGCAGTCAGCTACCACGGAGCAAAGAAGATCCTGTAAGTCTTGTAGCCAGCGCAAGATATATATCTTTATCTCACTACTCCAACAGCTACCAAATAGGGTTGAAGTCCACTGTTGCGCAGTACGATAATGCGTTGGCGCTGTCCTGTCAAACCGTCTTGAATTGCATTTCTTTGACACCGGGGCTTTTCCACGACTATAAGGCAGCTGGGTCACCAGAGAAACATTCTTCGAGTAGTCCGCATTTGGAAAAAGAGACACCTCATGAGCTTTTTAGCAAGGAAAGTAGGAGCTTGACACGTAGAGAACGAATTCTAACGAAGAACCTTAGGACATAGAGCTGTCTGTGCGTCAGTATATCGGCGAGGAGCTTGGGAAGCAAAACGATCGCCCCAAACAGCCACTATCTGAGTCGGAGATAAGTTCGCGATGGTTTGAAGCAGTACAAGGCGAAAGGTTCAGAACCTAGAGACATCCACACATTTGATACCACGGAAATTTTACTTGACGAATAAATTGTGGTGTCTTAGCACCGGTATGATATCATAAAGCCGGCTTTAACTTACTGATGCAGCTACTGTATTACTGTAGAAACCTTATGTTATATAGTGGACCACGCATTATCAATCGGTATCATTGCCCCATTAATCATCGTCGACTCTTCTGAAGCCAGAAAAGCAATGCCACGCGCCACGTTATCCACTCCAATGTAAGGAACCGGCGTTCCCTCGCTGTCTTTCGATACGTGCATTTGCACAATAGGGCTGTTTGTATAAGTAAGCGCAAAGCAGAACACATTCAATTTAGCTTAAGACTTACAAGAAAGCATTGAAGCCAGCAGAATCAAAGTGCTGCATCTGCACTGATGATGCGATGTTGGTTGCAACGCCGCCAGGCAGCACGCCATTGCATCGAATGCCTTCCTTATGGAATCGCCAGGCAACGTTTTTTGTAGCACCCACCTATCGCGCTGTCAATACTATTGTATGGTGTTGCGGCCGGGGGTTTGTACGTACCAGACCATGTTTGCTTGCAGTGTACGCAATACCAGCACTCGCCCCCGAAGTTCCTGCTTTACTTCCAACGTTGACGATAGAACCACCCTTTTGTTCCTTCATCGCCGGCAATACAGCCTTCATCATGCGAATAGGCACTGTCAGGTTGATAGACATGACCCTCTCCCACTCTTCTTCGTGAATCGTGTCGGCGCTGCTCCAACCATCGCTCACGCCCGCGCAATTGACCAGGACATCGATGCGGTTGTGTTTGCCGACGCACTTCGCTACAGCATGCTCAGCAGCTTGCGACTCGGTAAGATCAGTCTTATAGAAGGTGAATGTTGAGTAGTCTTCAGCGAGCTTCTGCGGCTGTTCGCCGATGTCTATTCCGAACACTGAAGCGCCTCGTTCGAGGAACAAACGTGTAGTTGCTAGGCCGATACCGGAGCTGCAACCGGTGATTATCGCGACTTTGTCTTGGAGGCTAGAAATGGACATGTTTAGATGCGAGTAATATTGATTGACGTATGGATGCGGATTGATCGATGATTCAGACTAATTGGCGATGCCCGCTGGTGGAAAACTTGGAATGACGTCAACGGTTAGCGTAAATTCTGGGACCCACTTTTGACAGTACCATCTAGAATGTATCCACTTGGACGATGCTTCATCTTCACCATCGAGCTCTTCGACCACGAAGACTGGAATGTACGTATTAGATAGGGAAGAGTTCGAGGACAAGAAAACTGGGTATATTATGCTATCCTAAGACAGCGATCGCGCAACATCATCCTTGGCACGAACAAAAAGAGCTACGGAGCCGATCCCGACGCGTCAACGCGTCCATCACCACTGACAATCTAGATTACTTCTTCCATGCGATGGACATCGCTATCCTTCGTCCATTGCCTGATTCTCTTGCCTAACCCAAAGTACAGTGGGAAGACGAACAGTGCAGGCCCCATCGCACAAGCGAAAATGACCATGGCGGGGGTGATCCACCCATTCTTGCTCTCGTGGGCAAGATCAAAAACCCAGTAACTATACGAGAAACCGATGAAGTTTTTGCAGACTGTCGCGACAACCATAATCTCACCGGAGATAGGTTTGTAGCAGTCGATCGCGTATGCGATGGCGATGGTGGGCACGGTTGTGACACTAAGGCCGGCGAACCCATAGCCCCAAACGACGATATGACCCCATGCCCATTGTTGCTGGTATGCGACGCCACCGAGGATTATCGAGAGCATGGTAATGATCATGTAGATGAACAATGCGGGCAGTCGCATCTCCGCTTCGCGTACACCGCCGTTCTTACGCGCTGCGCGAGCAGATACCCAGTCGGAGTATGGACCTGCCGTCGCCAGACCAAACAGTGCACCTACTGCGAATGCGAAGTTTGTGTAGCCGACTTGGTCTGGCTTGAAAAGGTAAGGTGGTGCGGCGAGCACTGGCGACTCTGTGAGGTTGAAGAAGAGGAGGATATCAGCTGGTCCAGCAAGCATCAGCCCTGCCCATAGGATGATTGGGTTGAAGAAGACTTTGATCGGCGTCCAAGTGTCGCGCACAACAAACATCTTCCACCGAGCATCTGGCTTCATGAACGGCATGAACTGCGCACGTGAGGGGCGCCCTTGCACGGCAATGGGTGTCTCTAGCGAATTTCGTTCGGAGTCTTGAATCCCAGCCTGCGTCGTCTGCTTCTCAAGGTTGCTCTGGCCGTCGCTGCTGACGTTGTCGCTACCAGTCTGAATGATGAACGTCGCATTACCGCGATGGTACTTTGTCTCAGGAAAGGTGAGTGCGATGAGGATAATGGAAACACCGGACAATGCTGTTTCTAGCCAGAAGAATGACTGCCACCCATAGTGGGCTGCCATAGATCCCGCCATGATTGGACCAAGGAAGGCTCCCATGAAGTAGCCAGTGCTACATGACATATTAAATACTGTACAATGGCGTGGAGCAGGCATTACTCACAAATAAACTCCGGTCCAGAGGCCTCTCTCGTGCTGGTAGAAGACGTCCGCAATCATCTGCACAGGGATACTTTCGCTCGTCGCACAGACCAGACCGTTTACGGCACGCGCCGCCAGCAGACTGCTATGACTGGTTGCCAATGCCTGCCACACACATGACAACAGAATCAGTACCGAGAATACCAGGCTGACAGCGCGTCTACCAAAAATGTTGGAGAGCGGCACGATGATGAAGTTGGCGAAACCGAGTGTGATGACGGTGATACCAGTCAGCATAGCCAACTGGTTGTTGTTGAGATGAAACTGCGCACCCAAGAGAGGGAACATGGGCGCAATGGACAGAGCACCAGTGACGGAGATCCAAGTGAAGAGCCATTGCGAGGCCATTACCATGACTGAGAAAGCTGTAAGCGGATTCTAAACCCTGTGGTAAGGAACAACGTACGCTTCCATTTCCGGGTCCAGTTCAAAGGGTCGCGGGGATCAGAAGAGGGCGTGGGTATCAATGTCTTCTGTGCTGAGCTGTCCTGGACGATCTCCGTGCCAGGTATGAGCTCAACGTTGCTGTGGTCAGTCGCCATCTTGAAGCTGCTTTACTCGTCGCAAATTGTTTACTTAGATGTTGAGCAGTCCAGCATGAACCTGCAGCGAGGATGCCATCTTATAGTCCTGTAAGCACTCGGCGTATTCGCGGTCTATGGTTCATCAATGCCTGGTAGACCGCGGAGGAGGCACCGCTCGGCATTGATCCCAATGCGGTGAGATATCACTTCATGCGCGATCAGCAGTCAAGATTGATTCTCCCTACGCACCAGATGTGTCAGCTACTGCAAAATCTAGCTAGATCAGCGAATGATAATGTAGTGAAATGAACGATTATGGGCAAGTCGAGGCGACTGGGTCTGTTCGCACTTCCGTAGTGTACTCTTGAATCCTTGCTCAACGGGCATTGGCAAAGCTTCGGCTGGTCAATGGTTGGCCGGCAGATGCTATCAACGCTATCAAACGCATGCATGGAGTCGGGAGGACTTTAGGAAAGGTCCCCTGTATAGTTTCTCAACCCGCCGATCCCACAACCTGCATGATGTGAGGTACAAGGCTGATGCCCTAGAGCCCTATCAATAAGCTCGTGCATAGTGCATAATGACCCTAGCTGCAGCCGGACCATGGGCGACTGTTCTGACGAGTGTTGAGCTTTCCTCTCTGGCTTGCACTCCTCTTTACAGATTCAAGGGCCTTGTTCTTCTCCCTTCTCCACAGAATTTGCTCTCAAACAGCACGATAAGGCGTGGCGCGTCGCAAACCTCCTCTTCCTACCTCTTACTAAATGTATCTTCGAAAATGTGGCAAATGTGAAGCTTTACTGTTTTCGGCATTGAGAGTGGAGACCCATTGTGGTGGTGGCGGGCACCATTCGGGAGGTCGCATCGGAGAATGCGGGGAGGCGCGCTGACGGACTCCCGTAGCCTCACTTGGCGAAGCGACTTGTCATTCTTTATTCAACCTTGAACTTCTCGACTATAACTGTTTTTCGTCAAGTCTGAAATTCGCGCGACACTATCGACTGAGATTGATTCGTTTTCTGGAAAACGGAACTTTCCGTTCAAGTTGTCATGAAGCGTTCCTCTCAGAACGACGATACGTACCAGCCATATACATGCGACGTTTAGCAAGGAGGTATAGGCTTCTTCGTCTATGTCTAGAGGTTTTTGAGGGATATAAGACAGTGCAGGTGTCCCCAGAATGACTGCGTGATCAGATGGGAAGCCATGATAATTGAAAACACCCCGAACGAACCACGAGGGCAAGTTTTGCCGCGACATCCGGCACATTGCTAATCCAGAACGAAGTAGCAACTTCAAATAGTTACACAAAGCAAGTATTGGCCAAAGTTACTTCGCAATCACTTCGAAGCCCTATCTGATTTTGACAGGGTATCACGGATGGCCAGATGTCGTAAAGCCATTTTCCATGTCTTTTCACTTCCTTCGAAATTGCTCTTGACTTAGAGTTTTGCTGAAACTCCCAAATCGATGACCGGCGTTCCAAGAAAGATACGCTTGTCCATGCATGACAAACTCTTCCAATCCTGAGAGCGTGCGTGTTTTTGCGGAGAGTGTGCATTCATGCGAATCCATCGTACTGCAATCTCTCGTGCAACAGCATCTGGGTTGGCTTGCGCATCGTACATCAACACGGCAGCACTAACGATTACCATGAGGTGTTCGAGAATTTCTCGTCCGTGGTATAGGAGCTCTTCTTTCTGCGCATCATGGACAAGTTTGTTGAGAGCCTGAAGTATATCCTCGACGATTGGAACCTGATCATGAAAGGTAGACGAACATTGGTCGAGCAAGTCTTTGATCCATGGCGCGAACACGTTGTTCAAGATATCACCATCGCCCAACCGCTTGTCAGTAAGCACTCGAACGACGTCCTCAGCCATAACGCTGACGGTACCTTCCCATATCGGATTGACGAGATTATCGCGGTAAATCTTCGCAATGTTCATCAAGCCGCCGTCTTCGTTGTTCTCGCAGTATCCGACACCGCCGAGGCATTCCATACACTGCCGTAGCCCATGAACGGATGCCACACTGACTTGGGCTTTCATCGCAGGCAGCAGCAATCTCAACAAAGCCGCTACCGTAGTCTTGTTATTTGGTATCAACCTCGCTGCTTTCGTGTTTGCAACCATTTTGTCCCAATCTTGTTCCAGAGCGCCTTGCAGGGCAACACCGAGGTACGTGAAGTGCGTATTAGCCCAGTATCTGACCGTCTCTCCAGCCATCCACGCCAGATGTGCAGGGTTGGCCTGGAGTAATTCACCACGAACTTTGCGTACCTTGCTATAGGCACGGCAAATAGCCAAACCACGTCCCCAGTTCGCAACGCTGCCCCCTGCAGTGTGCAATCGCGTGATATTGAGGATAGCGGATATTTCCTTGACGCCTTGGCCTTCAGTACCGATGAGCCATCCACGCGCACCATTCAGTTCGAGCTCGGCAGTTGGCAGTGACTTAGTTCCTAGCTTATCCTTCAGACGCTGGATGCGAACACCATTGAGCTCAGTTTGAGGCTGCACTTCTTCATTCATAGAATCGGAACCCAGCGATTGAGTACCCACCCTTCGACGCATGGGTATGTAGAATGCCGACAAGCCACCTTTGTCTGTACGTGCAAGAAGTACAGCCATCTCAGAGTCTGTTGCGCTGCTGAACCACTTGAAGCCATGTATCCTCCAAGGGCCTAGTTGCATACCGACTGCATCACGGTCTCTTCCCATCTTTCTATCTTCAGCCAGTTCCTGCGATGTCATACGTGCAGCAAATGTTTCTGTGCCGGATACATCACTGCCACCGGATCGCTCCGTCATCCATTGCCCACTTGTCCAAGCCACATCCGGGTCGCGACTGCAAAGTCGATCGTACGCTTCTCTTAGTACTTCGCCTCGTCCTGATTGATCCCCATCAGAATCATTCTTGTGCTTGTCTAACAGTGTCGCAGCGCCATCAGTCATGCTTTGAGGGCACCCGGTCATGGTACCAGTCGAGCTCCATACATGATTTCCGACAAATTGTTGCACACGCCTGTTGAAGGTGATATGGGCTTTGTCGTAAGCCACCGAGACCACCCCCTCTTGGTATCCAACCTCTTTCAGCTTCTGCCACCCAGACGTCGTCCACAAAGGATCAATCTTGTTCTCTGCACCGAATGTAGAGAGTGGCCGTAGTACCGGATGTTTCGTCTCCGCGTCCGTGGCATACTTCAAGATAGATGGCTTCAACGCTAGACGTGCTAGATGGTGTACATGCTTGGTTGCTTCCGTTGCATTTTGTGGTAAGTAGAGATCCAATATTCGCACGACGACCTTATCGTCCGAGGCCTGCAGAGAGTCCGGATATCGAGACTGGAGAGCTTCTGGAAGGGAAGATAGATTGGTGTATTGTGGTGGTAGTACCGGAAGAGCTTGGAAGAAGCCAGCGGTTGAGGAGGAAGCAGAGAATGGCTGTTGCATCATGCTGGCATATGCGACACCAATGACTTTGGAAAACTGAACGTTGAATTGGAAAAACACACGATGTCTGTACGCGTGACTGAGATATATCCCAGATTCTCGGATATCCAGGCTGATGAGGAGATCCTCGGTTCACCCCGCAAAATGCCCAATCCGGCAGCCATAGCCGGATTAGCAGCAACATCGGCCGAGGGCACCATACGACCAAGCTCATTGTAGTTTTTGAGACTTTTTATCATGAAAATGTGCAGGCTGATGGCCGTCGTAGAGCAAGACGATCACTCTTGTTGCCTACTTAGGTGCCGTCTCCTCTGTGAATTTCCAAAATCATCTCCCGGTACACCTCGGCTTGGAACTCATCCTCCGATATTCTATACATGCCGATGGTTACAGCAATCAATACTACGCTGATACCATGATCGGTTGGGACCAAAACAAGCCTGTCGGTAATTTAAGAAGCGAAAAGCTTGTCGTGATTTGCCTTCGGTACTATCGTTGCAACTGCCGACACTCGATGTTAATTAAAGCCTTCATCCAAATGATCAAGTCGGGAGATCGCCACAGGTTTGTTGCTGAATGAACGTCACAAGATGTGCGACTACAGACTTCTCGGCGTTCTCATTGGCATGAGCAAGAAAAGAGGTATTGTCACTGTCACACTCCAATATATTGGATGATAGTAGCCACCAGTGTACACTTGCTGTCATGTCTGCTGCTTGGCTTAAAAAGCGGTCGAACCATCGACTTGGTGTTTCTCGCAACTCTCCAGTAATTCGAAATATTATTGTTGCCATGATTTGGTCCACCATCGCCGCCGGCGCTCTGTTGACGCAAAGCGTCGCTGCACAGAATATGCTCCGTTTTGCATGTTCGCAACTCACCGTCGAGAGAGCTGATCCGCTGGTGAATCCTGGTCAACGACCCTCACCACACACGCATCAGATCATCGGAGGAAATTCCTTCAACCTTACTGTACGACCTGCCTGCCTCGTCAGCCAGACATTCACTAACGTGTTGCAGATGGAGCCCGGCGTCTTTGATCCTCCAACTCGTTCAACCTGTACATCCTGCACGTATAGCGAGGACTTCAGCAACTACTGGACTGCCTCGCTGTACTTCAAATCCCCCGAGAACGGTACTTTCCAGCGTGTGCCACAATTCGCCAACGTAGGGCTCCAACAGGATGGCGGTATGACGGTATACTACATGCCGTACTCTGCCAAGAACAATAAGATGACAGCCTTCAAGCCAGGGTTTCGCATGATTGCGGGCGATCCCATGGCCAAGAAGCCCAACAAGGCAAGCATCTGCCACAGATGCTTGCAAAATGGTGAAGGCTTTGCGCCGTGTGATGCAAAGGACACTGCGGAGCTGCCCAACAAGTACTGTCCTGGTGGAATTAGAGCGACTATCATCTTCCCTTCTTGCTGGGACGGCAAGAACCTCGATTCCCCAGATCACAAGAGCCACGTCGCGTACTCGAACAGCGGTGGTCTGGGTACTCCAAACTGCCCTAGTACGCATCCCGTGGCCATCCCACAAGTAATGTACGAGATCATGTGGGATACCGCACGGTACAAGAACAACGCCTGGTACGGTGCTGGAAAGCAGCCGTTTGTGTACAGCTTTGGTGACGGGTGAGTGCTCTCCCTTATGCTTTTACAACGGCGATTAACTTGCAACAGTACAGGTTACGGCCAACACGGCGACTACCTCTTCGGCTGGAAGGGTGACTCGCTACAGAAGGCCATGGATGCTTTGCCCAGCGGCAAATGTGCCAATGCTAATTGTCAAGTGCTCAAGATCCAGTCTGCACAAGACTCGATGAAGTGCAAGAAGCCACAGCAGGCGGTTGAGGATGTTGGTGTGAGTGGCGACTGGCTGACGGAACTTCCTGGGGGTATGGCGGTTACTTACTGATGTTATTCTCTTCGCTTTACTGCTAGCACGACTGTCGGCAAAGATCACAATCTTCACCGTACGTTGACGTAACCAAGTTGCTGCCAAATGGTTATGATCCGCAATACGTGACATAGTACCAACGAGAACTTCAGTGCCAGTGACGTTGAGACAAGCTCGAGCGATATGCGGCCAGCCCCACGCCAGATCTGGTTATGTGGCGCTCGCGTTGTCGAGATGCAGCTTGTGCGAGTACCGAACGCACGCTGGGAGCTTTAATGCGACACGTGACATACTTGTTTCGTCTCTGGCATGAGCAGCCGAATGTAGTGTTGTCTCGACGCGTCGCGAGCACGACGGTAGGCTTCCAGCACTGCACAACGCGTTCTTAGCCCGCCTTCTTCCGTGGAAAGAAAGAAATCCTCATTCTGAAGCTTGTGTGAGATAGTGGGGGTGCATCTTGGATTTTCGCTTGAGTCGCGGGATGGATGTGTGTTGTTTCTGTTGAGATGCCCGAGGTTTACCGACGTTCGCCCGTGAAGGAATGCCTCTAGCCCGCCAAGCTTACCCCTCATTCATCCATCTACCCCGAGCCTTTCTCACGATCCACAGCTACCCCGAGGATCCGGAACATCATGAGATACACCCGCAAATTTTGTGATTCGAGGAAAAACTCGTCATCGTACTCGCATGCGATTTGAGCCGCAACTGCACGGCCGTCAACATGCTGCAGCCGTGGCAACAGCAGCCTGGGCCCAACAGGTTGCGCGGCATATGGCGCGTAACGGAAGACTGGAGCCGCATCGAGATCAGCCTGAGTACTCAATATCTTGAGCCTCATCCCACGTTGAAACTCTCGAGACCAAAAAAGAAATGGCCACTTCCACCATGAGCACTTTCGCCAACCCAGTCCTCACAGGCTTTAACCCAGACCCATCTGTCATCCGCGTTGGTGACGACTACTTCTGCGTTACCTCATCCTTTGAATACTTCCCCGGAGCGCCCATATATCACAGCAAAGATCTTATCAAATGGAAACTAATCGGCCACGCACTCACGCGCAAGTCTCAACTCGATATCAGAACCCCGGAGCCAGGAGGTGGTGTCTGGGCAACAACCATTCGGTACCATAAGGGCACTTTCTACATCATTACCAACTCTTTCGACCGATACAGACCGCAGAACGATGATCGTGTATGGCCACGTGGCTTTTATGTCAAAACCACCAATATCTGGAACGAGAGCTCGTGGTCTGACCCGGTGTATTTTGATCAGGTTGGTTTCGACTTTGACCTTTTCTGGGACGACGACGGTCAGGTGTATCTCTCTTCGACTTACCGGAAGGTTGATCGCTCCTCGGATTCGAAACTGAAAGACTTTGCCATACACGTGTCTACCATTGACCTTGCTTCGGGCACCTTGAAATCCACGCCAAAGATGATCCGGGAGTCTAAGTCAGGTATCGCAGAAGGCTCGCATCTCTTCAAACTGAACGGCTATTACTATCTCTTCACGGCGGAAGGAGGTACTGAATCAGGGCACTGCGAATATGTGAGCCGGAGTCGCGAGAGCCCTTTCGGACCGTGGGAACAAGCACCACATAACCCACTTTGGCGCAACACAACAGACGATGAGATCCAGAACACTGGTCATTGTGATATTGTTGAGGATACCCAAGGCCAATGGTGGGCCATGTGCTTAGGCGTACGGCCGAAGAAGGAAGGTGCTGAATGGCGAACGTCAGTTTTCGGACGCGAGTCCATGCTACTTCCGATTCGCTGGGAGAACAACTGGCCGATATTCAACGAGGGAAGGCCAGTCGCCTTGCAAATGAGCGGACCAAACAAGTACATGCTTGATGAGGACAAGGCTTGGAAAGACAACTTCAGTGGTGTTAGACTTGGTCTTGGGTGGTATCGGAAGAGTGAGCATCTCAGAAGCTGCTCTGAGAAACACTACTAACGCATACGTAGATACACCTGTGAGGAAAGACTACTCAATGACAGCGCGACACGATTACCTTACTTTAAATGGTAGTCCCTACACGCTATCGATGCCCACATGTCCAACGCTGTTCTTGCGGAAGCAAAGACATTGGCCGGTGGTGTGGGAGACTCAAATAGATTTCCAGCCTGATGTGCCGCGCGTTGAGGCAGGAACAGTGTTATGGTGGAATCATACTTGCTACGCCAGCATTGGTATCGCGCTCACAGATCGCGATGGTCGACAGCAACGCGTGGTTAAGCTTACGCGACCGGACATGGAAATTGTAGAGCATGTTATCTCAGAGAAGGGCGAGGTGAAGCTTGTCATCGATAGCACTGCCACAAGCTACCGATTCGGATACCGGCAAGCCGACGATGGTCCGCAGCAGAAGACAGAGTGGACATGGCTAGGCGACATCGATACTCAGGTCATGACACGCAATCCGCCCGTTGGTCAGCCTTTCACTGGCATGATGATGGGACTATACGCATGTGGCGAACTACAGCCTGTTCTGACCCCGGCGCACTTCAAATATGCTCAGTTTCGATAACTCCAAGAGTTCATCGCCATCTTAATACAGTCTACTACATAGCTAGTGCCGACAAGATACTGACTTCAATTCCTACGAGATCCTGTGATAATTTCTCTGAGCTCAATTGTGCAAATAGCTCACTCGGTTGGACTGACTCTCTCAACTGTCCTCGCTACTGTATTCCTAGCAAATGATTCAGCGATCAGCACCGTTGCCGGAGTAGCCATGGAGATAGCAGAGCTGCTTGCTGGTCGTAATATCGACAACCGCATGATGCCTTTTAGCAGTTTTAGGGCCTGCGAAACACTCAAGCGTCTACACCGTCAAGTCGTGGCGAATGTGGAACTGCAGCACTTACCGAAATCCAGTTACTACGACGTGTACCTGAACGCCTTGAACTCGGAGCTGTTCGTCACATCGCAAGGTCGATACTCTCAAATTCACCGTAGGAGGCCTATACCTCCCATAGCTCCCATGTAGTAGATAATCTTGAATATACGCTCTCCAGGATTCCGCCAATCAATCAATTGGGGTGATATCTGACCCCGCGACCCATGAAGCTTGATAATTGTTGGGTGATCATACATGTCTGAGCTACGAGCCGTCTGTTATGACTGAGCTCAATTCTCTTGATGAGTAATTACACCATGCAAGGCCCTAAGGAGGTACAGTGGATCTAGAACTTGGTGATTACATCGCCAAGAAGTCTCGACGATTGCTGTTTAGTATTTTGTGATCCGGAATCAAACTTGATACTCATCATATTCTAATCATACCAACTATTACTGGTTCCAAGTGCGACACAAGGACGAGACGTCGCTCGGAAATCACGCCATTCATCTCCAAAAATCCGTTTGAACGGTTTCCTCCTCATTTGCAGGAGATTATGCCATCGCTAGCGGCGTTGGTAATCCGGTAGTTGTGAGTCACTCATCAACTACGAACCTCGCAGTACCATGAGATGATGTTATGAATCCACAGAATACTTCCGTTCGTTCGGACGAGTACAAGAAGGGCGGTTCATCGCGTAGACGTCGCTAAATCAATCACAACAAAACAGTCAAGCGACTAACAATAGTCCTCCATCGTGGAGATAAACACACGTTCATACTTCGCCATGATGCTTCATCAAGGTCTCCCTACATGGGCCACCTTGCTACTTATTTCAACCACTGCTGCCCTCACACTACCTAACTACCGAGGCCTACGGATCGACCAGTCCAGACAAGGTGTTCTACATATCGCTTTCAATAATCCTGACTCAGAAATCAACGTCTGGGGTGAGGATGCCTTGAAAGGACTGACGGACATCGTACAGAGGTTGCAAAATGACACCGAGACGAAAGCCATTCTGTTCACGAGCGATGTGCCAAAGTACTTCTTAGCCCATCTCGATGTGCTGAGCCAGCCGCTCGGTAAGTGCCCCTCATAAGCAGTGCCTCCGTTCAGCTATATCCTCCATCTTCCGCTACAAGTTCTCCATCTCTTGGACAATGCTAACAAACGTAGACCCGACCATCTCCCAAAGATCCGTCGAGCTCTTCTACAGCCTGACCAATCTCCCGCAAGTGACAATTGGTGCAGTCAACGGTGTAGCCCGTGGAGCCGGAAACGAATTTCTCCTCTCCCTCGATATGCGATTCGCCGTAAAATCGCACTCACGTTTCGGACAGCCCGAGATCGCCACTGGCTACCTCCCTGGTGGCGGAGCGCCCCAGTACCTTCCGCGGTTGATCGGTCGTGGACGCGCAATGGAATACATTCTCACTGGCAAGGACATTCTGGCAGAGGATGCTGAGCGCATGGGCTGGATCAACAAGGCTTTTGACAGCGAGCGCGAGATGAAGGCATACATCGACGATATGCTCGAGGCTTTGACACTCTATTCTACTAGGGCCATCGGGCTGAATAAGAACGCTATCAATGTGGCAAGTAGACCGCCGATCGCGAACACTCTAGCCGACTCCAATGCGTTTTCGGAGAGTGCGGGACGACCAGAAACACAGAAACTCTTAAGAGATTTTCTGGAGTTAACGCAAAATCTTTCGGCTACTGATGTTGAGCTGTACTTGGGTGAGAGTGTACCTTTGCTATATAATCTAAGTGCGTCTTGAGAAGCTCGACAGACGGGGGATTAGCATTACATGTGAGAGGATACAATGTTAGGCCGTCGTTCACTTCTAGATGTGTGTTGTTCTTCATGCAGTAGGTCGATAAGTCATGTACTATAGTAGCACACGTAAGCTAGCCAATTTAGCTCGTCAAGTGCGCACCAAATTCTTGTCGTGCTTATCAGGCTCTAATAGCGTCCGCCAGCGGCTGGAACCAAGTGTCGGCCAGCTTCTTGTTGCCTGTATCATTCGGGTGAACACCATCGCCAGTCATTGTATTAGTGTTGAATCCAGTCCATG
>Ga0058698_10000338_pt1 | contig 27307 bp, 24 predicted proteins | sample AgamicAsSfe_FD_67288 | JGI IMG/M metagenome (GOLD analysis project Ga0058698, IMG submission 67288) | Agave microbial communities from Guanajuato, Mexico - As.Sf.e | ecosystem: Host-associated > Plants > Phyllosphere > Phylloplane/Leaf | place: Guanajuato, Mexico | collected 2012-05-30
GGGTGGGTACTGTAGAGGCGAAGAAGGCGACGGTTTGACTGATGACTACGCAGAACAGAATGGAAAACCATACCGACATTATCATGAAAAGTTGCATCAAATATGAAAGTAAGAGATCTGACCTTCAGGGCTCTTCCCTCCCTGTGGTGTGCACGAGACAGGATAACAGTGTGACCGGAGGGAAACATCCGAAATCTTGGAGTGAGTGGCAAAATAATTGGAGGATCGTAAAGTCCATGATATGCATTGATGGTTAGCAGACAATTGATCTCAAACGCCATCCGTCTTGTCGTTCCCATCCGCAAGAGTTTTTCAGGCGCTCGTAGATATACATGCCGATGCCCGCAGAAGCAACTCCGTATCCACCATGATGAAGAACCAGGCGAACCAGTAGTTGTAGAGAAACCGCCAATCGACTCCAGCCATGACCTTCGTAGTCATCATCAGTGTGCACCCGCTTATTTCTTGTCCTTCTTCGCACCACCCTTGGTCTTGGCTGTGCCCCGGAACTCCTTCATCCTGTTCTTGCGCTGCTTGCCTGTTGTCCAGTCAGTATATGTTGTGTACCATAGCCCATATCCATCGCCATAGTTGCGGCAGTGTTTGTAGACGCAGGGGAGACGTACGCTGCTGCCTGCTGGCCTTCTCGACCTTGGTGGCCATGCCGTAGCGTACTAGCCTGTAGCGGGGCTCGAACTTCTTCATGGCCTCGGCGCTGTCGTAGATGAGAGCGAAGCCGGTGCTCTTGCCGCCACCGAAGTGTGTCTTGAAACCGAAGACGGAGACATCGTCCTTCTTGGCCTTGTACAGCTCACCGAGCTTGCCACGGAGCTCGTCCTTGGAAACGTTCGCGCGGTTGGGGTGGAGGACATCGCTGTATTAATCCCGTCAGACTCAATCCTCCGCAATTGCGTGCCCGGCAGTTCCTGCACTTACACGACCATCTGACGACGTCCGAGGAGGGGGTTGCGGATGAACTTGCGCGTGCGCAGAGTAACTTGAGAGTCGGCCATGTTGGGAAGATTCGACCTGCAACGCGGCAATTAGACGGAATTCACAAGAGCGACACGGCGAGTTGGGTCGGTAGTGAACGTACTGGACAGAGATCGATCTTGCTGTTGTCGATTACCTGTGGTTAGCTGGCGGCAAGATGGAGATGTCGAATTTGCGTTCAACGTGTCGGCGGTCGGCGGTGCGTCTGCTCGCTTAGACTGCCAAGCCGCCCCGCTGCAAAATTAGGTAAGCACGTACATGGAAATCCTCCCCCTCATCAAGTGGGAGCGCTGAACTCGAACATTGTCACATTCGCCAAAAGTCAAGCTGGCTCACTAGAGATATTGGAGCGCTTTGCAAATATTAGAGATACGGTCTCGATCTAAACAGCTTCCATCACCATGGACGACCCTCGCAATCTGCCGCAACTGCGCATACTGCAACGCCAGTATTTCCAGCTGGTAGAGCCTCAGAATCTCAAGTGGCCAGATGATGCTACGTTGAAAGCGCCGGAGGTGCAGTCGTGGTTGTTCAAGAATCTGTTTGATACAGCCAACGTCACTTCACCACCTCCGGAGCGCTACCAGCTCAGGACACTAAAACAACTCGTCGCAAAACTCGAGAGGTCGATCACTGACCCGGAGGAGGATGTATGGTCTCCTATCTCTTCATCGTTGCTTCATTTCTACTGTAGCTCAGCCACACATCAAGTCGCAATAGCCTTCTTTCAACGGCGAAGATACGTTCCAGCATGTGCTGACCTTTCATTTCGTTCTGTTTGTAGGAAATCTCAGATGATATTATGGAAGCGATGACTACTCTGCTTATTGCTGATCTGCCCTCCGAGGCCGACGCGGCTCAGCAAAAAGCATTTGTGACGTACTCTTACCCTGAGCGATTAAATGACGACAGCACATCGCACGAGCGGGCAGTAACGCTGCTTGAAGCGCGATCCGTCATCTCATCGTCTGGAACTACTGGTCTTAGGACGTGGGAAGCCGCGTTGCTTCTCGGATCGCATCTTGCATCCGAGACTGGCCGATCATCCGTTTACGGGAAGAGATTGTTTGAACTTGGCGCGGGAACTGGCATGTTGTCAATCCTTTGCGCAAAGCACCTGGGAGCTGCTGGTGTCGTTGCTACAGACGGCGACGAGGCCGTTGTCGATGCCATCAAAACCAATCTCTTTCTCAATGGACTCGATGTCGATGACAAGTCTCAGGTCCAGGTACGGACAGCGGCGTTAAAGTGGGGCTATCCGGTTGATGCGACGACATTTTCCGAAGACTATGGCATGGAAGTGCCAGATATTGTGATGGGAGCAGACGTCGTAAGCCATTGCTATTGCATCGTCGTGGAGAAGTGGGTTTAACAACGTCGCAGACATACGACAAGTCCGTCATACCGCGTCTGGTCTCGACCCTAGGAGAATTCTTTGACATCAACCCGGCACTCGAAGTCTTAATATCTGCGACGATTCGCAACGAGCAGACGTTCGAGACTTTTTTGAACGCGTGTAGTGGGTCTCTCCGCGTCTTGTTTTCCTGGCCATGTTACGACATCGGGTGAGTTGTTGCTGACTTTTGTGGGGTAGAGCGGAACCGTTTCAGATTCGAGCAGGTCAATTGCCCACCGGTACCTGAACATCAACAGGAAGGGCCGTTTTATCCAACTTCGACCCCGATCCAACTGTGGCGTGTCACGAAAGGACAATCCATGGACGACCCGTTTTCTGTTTGAGGTTTGTGATGTTGAGAGAGAAAACTCTTGACCGACATATGAAGGCTAGACTTCTACTGCGGGTACACACACACACCCTGACGATCGTGGACTGCTGCACATAGTAAGGTGTCTGGTTTCAGGCCTAAGAGATTTTCTGATGATTCACGATCGTCGACGAGACGGTGAGGGCACTTTAGAAGATCCGGTTGGCTCTTTCATTGCGCGGCCGCTAGGATAGAGTTACGCGAGTAGACAATGGACCCGCATTTTGCTTATGCACAGTCAAAAGTCACTCAGGCGGAGGGTGCTTCAGACATGCGAATTATGGACAAGGAACAAACACGATGTAGGGCGGCTCGTAAGCCGACTGGTGAGATTTGTGAGCTTGCAAAACGCTGTTCAAAGTCCGACAGCGGAGTGGTGAGTTGATTGCAGGAGGGGCCGCGCCGGATTACCGGATGAAGAAGTGTGTGAGACACACGCAATATGGCTTCATTGTGTTGAGAGAGCTCGCAACACAAAGAAGATGGGACAATGTCGCATCAGCGATACGCACCCGAATGGACAGTGGTGTGTAGTATGGTACCCGCTGCGAGTTGTACCGAAGTGCACAAGAACGTGGACCTTGTGGTATTTCCGTGTGCATGCTTCGGCCCGCCATTCGCTGCAACACGATGCCCACGACGTCTGTATGCACAACGCTGCGATGCCTAATGATGCAGTATGGCCAGGCTTCCCCGCTGTGGCTGCAACGGGAAAAATTAAATTGTAGCAAGGCACCGTGGTGGATGCGAGTGGGGGTTGGTGGTGAGGAGTCAGCGCGCAGCGGGTGCCGGTATGGCGTGCTGGATGATATCAATGGCTCTATCTTGATGGCTATCACGAATCATCCCCACACGCGCAACCATATCCCGACCGCATATTTAGATCCGTCGTCGTCAACCGCGTTCTAGAACTGCACATCGGAAATCGCAGGCACCGGTCTCGTAATTACTTATTGACCACAGTCCCTCGCTCGTCTTCTTATCGATCCCCGATACATTACTTATTCCCCTGCCGCTGAAAGCCGCCTGCCTCGTGGAAATACTCGGCTTTGCTCTCTCTCACGAACTGCTGCTTATCGCCCCCAGCCCAGCCCGCGCATCGTCATTCCCCGGGAATACACTGCACCGCCTATGAGAAAGTACTGGGACCTGTTTTCATCCTCCCTCCCGACGTCGCACGTCCCTCATCTTGTCCTGGTAAGTTACTTGTCTACATGTTCCCGGTGTCGCATTGTTGTTGCTCTCCACCAAAGGGCGCCTGATCCATCCATCCGTCTCCGTCCTTGTACATCGTCGCGATCTAGACATCCATTATAGTGTTCCTGGCTAAAACGTTGGCGCAGAACCCAAGCGATAAGGATTCTAAACAAAGCCACGCACGAACCTTCCGTCATATCAGCAGCAAGTAACTCGGCGGCCTGTGTCACCGCTTCTTCGCTGCCCGACTTCCAGCCCTGTAACAAGATCGTGCACCGTGCGCGATTATCAGAGTGAGGCTTTTAAAGTTCATCCACATCCATAATGGCCACGCATCACGTTCGTCACCCGTCCCATCAATCCAAAAAGTCGCAACCTGCGCACGCACGGCCTTCCAGGCCTCTGTCAAAGCGGACTCATTCCCACGGAAGCAAATCCGCTTCCAAAGTCGTTCATTACAAGGAAGTCGAATCCGACGAAGACGAGGACTCAATGGCGGTTAGCTTTTTGAACTACTGGTATGTTGTCGTCATCGACTCCTCACTACTGTGTGCTAATGTTTTGTTGTAGCACTGTCTGCGAGAAGCAAATTATTGTTCCTAGTAACTCTGTGCTCTACTGCTCGGAAAGGTATGGCACACACCCACTCAGCTATGCACAGACCATCCACTAACATGCACATGTAGCTGCAAGAAGAAGGACACCGAGAAGAGCCTTACCTATTCATACGATCATTACTCACCGCCAACTACGCCGTTTGCCAACTTCACCTTCGACGACTTTGCCTTCCGCGACATTGTACCTCAGCGCTCCCCCACTCAGCCTGAGTCAAAACGCTCGTCATGTGCCTTCTCCGACATCTCATCAGACGACAACAGCGCCGACCGGTATCAGCGCTTTGATTCGGACGCGTCAAAATACCTTCGCAAATTCCAATCACCTGCATACTTCCCTGATACCGTTCGACCCCGCTACAACCGTAACTCCACTTCGCAAATCAGCTTTAGTGCCGCTCCTTCGCTCTCACATACCCCGGCCTCGTCGGTGAGCTACTCGCTTCCATACACACCCGCCACTACAAGGCCTCTCCCACCTAGGACAAAGCCGTCGCATAGTGGATCCTATGGAGCCAAGTCGATCGACCTGGTTACCCCATTAACGGCTCCGTCGAGTCCAAAGTCATACTCGCACAAGTCAGCGGCATCCATATCAAAAACGTCTACTAGTACAATCGAAGGCGAGATTGTCTATGCCAAGTCACCGGTCCCTGAGCCATCGTTCGCCAGTGGAAGTCTTGGTCGATTGCTTGCTTCAACACCTCGTTAAACAAGTGCTGTTTCGAGGTGCTTGATCACCATCACCACTCAAGTTTTCTTGCAAATCCTATCTAATATCATGTCACGGGCGCATGGCTATGCGGGCGTAGCTTCGGTACTCTTGGGACATGCATATTTCGTTTCCACAATAAAAGTCCTTTGGTCATCTTTGAGACGACCCTCCTTTTCGAACAGCGATATACCACCAAGTGTTTAGATCTCATAGAGATATGACGATTAACGTCAGTAGATAGAAATCATGAATGAATGCTCATGTCACACACTCAAAATCTGCAACTGTCTGCACGACGTAAATCGGCATTGACCTCTACCATGACTGTAGCCTCATCGAAGCCTTCTCAGTCATCTCGATTACCAGTTGTGTCCCTTCAACCAACTTCTTGACGACTCAAGTACAAGCAGTACCAATGTTCTCCGCAATATTATGGTATTGGTCGAGTGTGTAAAGCTAACTGCTTTCCTTTGTACACGACTATTCCAAGCCACATTTTCGAAGGGAACAATCATTGTAATGTGAGTGTTTCAGTATATGCGGCAACAACAACAATTTCTGGATAACTAGCAGCAGTCGGAAGCCCCAATAATCTAATCCTTCTGTCGCAGTTGTACATCTGGAAAAATCAAGAAATAGCTCTAGTGATGAGAAATTTGAGACATTAACTATACTTCTCGGTATGGACCACAATGCTAACACAATTGAGCTGATGCTCATCCTGCCCTGCCACAGCACCACTACGACATTTACGATAGAAGAGGAAAAGAAAGCTATGAAGGTTGTGGGTCGCTGTTTATGGCCTCCGTGGATCTCACAAGATCGGGAACCACACAGATATAGCATCACATAGGTAGGAATTCTCATGATAGTAGGCAGGTCTGCCTTGGACATCGACCATTACTTGATTAAGGAGTGTATATAAACGCCGCCGCATGCAAATAAGGAACGCTATGCTATGCAATACCCATCATGAAACCCATAAATAAACATTATTCGATGCTTGTCATCGTCCTTTTGATGGAAGCTCAGTGCTTACAATCCGCAGTTGCTGGTAGCAACCTGGGCGTATTGCGCATCAATACGTCCAAGAGCCGCAGCTTGGCCGTTGGTAAGCTCATCCATGGCTGCCTTAGCAAGGTTGAAACCTTGGGCAGCATGGTCGACAGCGAGAACGTAGACGGTCTTTCCGTTGTAGGTGACGCCGTAGCATGTTCCGCACTGGTATAGATTGTTAGACGGTGAAGATAAAGTGGAGTAGATACTGCACATACCTGAGGGCTGTTCCATCCAGCAACACCCATGTATCCACCGATGCGAGGGAAACCAGCAACGTTGGCTTGAGTTTGCCAGTTGTACTTGGTAATGAGACCGTTGGCACCATCTGAGCAGGCGAGCGCGGTCAAGGAGCGGCTGCCATCATCGTAGCCGGTGTCGTAGCTGACAGTGATGGCTGAAGCAAGGCTGGCGAAGCCAAGGATGGCAGCTGAGATGGCGCTGGAGAACTGCATAATGTTGATGGTAGACGGGTAGAGGCTTGGAGAATGGAGATGTGTGGCGAAACGGTGGTTGCTGTAGGAGATTGGAGAGTAGAAGCTGGAAAGTTGGTAGCTGATGATGCCCTATTACAGCTGCGAGCGTATCATCCTTTATACCGCTCACCATCACGAAGCCTCCACTCTACAATCCGAGGCTACCACCTCGTCTTTCGTCACAATGGCAGTTGGACAGGGTAACGAAGTGCGAGTGCGAGCAACATCCCGGAATCACTTACCATTTCCACAACACTAGCTTCAACGGTCAAAGCAGATGACCATGAAATAGCGGTTTTCACAGTAGATTAGCACAGATGAGCTCATAGCGTCAAAAGACACGAGAGTCGATGCGGAGAGTTGCGATATTTTTGGAAGACTAGCAGCGGGAGAGGCTTGCACTAGCTGTAAAGGGTCCAGCAGGCGAGGAAAAAGGTCCGGGCATTGACGGATGGTTACATTCGATGTGCCATAACAGGTAGCCATGGGCAGCGATCAATAAAACAATACTGCACCCCGCCGGAACTTGCGCACGATAAAGACATCTCACGAGAGTTAGGCCTGGTGTTGTAACCAAAAGAAGAGGGAGCACTGGGTATGGCCTCGGAAGGGGCGGTAACAACGCCACGTCGACGAACACGAGATCTGACTATAACCCGCTACAGCGCTGTACGATGGAGCTATAGCTGTTGCCCAGGGAAGTGCGCAGTCGAATTAGCTGGCCGTTGTGGTAGCGCTCACACCAGCAACGATAACCTCGGTCAGCACATGGGCTGCCTGCTCACCATTGAAGCAACACTCGAATGTCACCACGTGACATCTAATTGTAGCTTTTCCTTCGCACAGCCCGATTATAATGTAGGTTCTGTCCATGGACCGCGACCTCGTAAGAGTGGAGATTCAACATAGCCACTGGGTAAAGCGTCGGAGTGCTGGGACACCGTCTCCGCCAGCGCTTTGACGTCTTCCGAAGGCATGAAGTAATTAGACCCAAGTAAAGTTGTCGCCACGCTTTGCGCAAGCGGGAAGATGCCGGATGGTGAGCTGATGCAATATCATGAGATCTATTCGACCGGAAGACGTGGAGTAGCACCATTCCGAGGCCCCGAGGTCAGCACCGGAAGCTGTAGGCGCTGTCGCACGTTTCGCGAAGCGTATGAGTTCGCACGGAGGTCCTCCTCTCAGCGGATACAACGGCCTGTCAACTGTCTGCGCCCCAGACGTCGCGACGATACGCGTCCGCTGTCACGGCAGTCGATATGGAGGCAACGGGTGAGGGAGCGAGGCTAGAATAGTGTTCGGGTTCCGTGCACGCTCTTTAAAACACGCCGTGTTCCATCAACGCTCAACACGGAGTTTCATCCCTTCGCCAGAAACACGTTTGCCGTAGAAATCAGGGTCTAGTCTTGGCTCTCATACAGCCACAGCAACGGCCTAAGGCAAGAAACGGTCGTACGCGAGCGGCAAGTGGCTGAATAGAGGCGCCCACGGCAAACATGGCCAGTAACAACGCACTGCATTGACCGCCCTGTTTCCCCAGATCTCGCTTGGAAAGTTCAGGCGTCAAGAAAGCATGCCTTCGCGACGCCTGAAGTCTCGAAGCTGTTATGCCATGGGATGGGTATACCGACTCATCCGCTCGACGGGCGGCAACTGTTTCTCTCTTTGTACTATAAAATGCTCGCAAATGTGCTCACCTTTGTTCGGCAGGCAGGTCCACGTTCTTCACTTCTCACTACCAATTACACACCAAGACATCCCTTTGTTTCTTCCCGCATTATCTTAATTACCAAAACGAGCTAGTCTCTTTTCCGAACAAACCGATCATAATGCATTTCTCCACCATCTTCGCTGCTTCGGCCATGGCCAGCGCTGCCTTTGCAGCGGACCACAAGGTCCTTGTCGGTACCAAGGCCGGTGATCTTGTCTTTAAGCCAGACAGCCTCAAGGCCGCTGAGGGCGACACTGTCACCTTCTCGTTCTGGCCCAAGAACCACTCCGTCGCCCAAGCTACCTTTGCCAACCCTTGCCAGCCCATGCAGAATGGCTTCTGGAGTGGCTTCGTCCCAACGACCGACATGGAGGCTGTTGCGCCTACAACCTTTACATACGAGGTCAAGAACGCCTCGGCACCTATCTGGTTCTACTGCACACAGGGCAAGCACTGCCAAAATGGCATGGTCGGTGTTATCAACCCACCGTAAGTCCTCACGAGTTCTAAGAACGCCTGCTTTGACTGACATTGTTTAGGGCTTCCGGTCCCAACACTATCGAGGCTTTCAAGAACGCCTCTGAGAAGGCCACCGAGAATGTGTCTCCTACATCGACCGCCGGCTCTGGCGGCAACCTGTCCGAGAACGGCACCTCCACATCTGGGTCATCATCATCTTCTTCTCCAGCAGCGACAGGCGCTGCATCTCATCTCGCCGGCAGCGCCATGTTCGCTGGTATGACCGGTCTCTTCACCTTCTTTATGCTTTAAACGATCGACACTGGAGTGCGAAGCAGATGTTATACCCGTGCAAAGATAGAACCAGAGATGACAAGAAAAACGAGGCGCAGTAGCATGATGGACAATGTTGAATTGGAAAGGCAGAGCAGAGGTATTCTTGGTGTTAATTGTATATGAGTATTGAATGAACTAGTCAAAACTCCGACTTCAACTACGTCTTTGCCAATGTCTAGTGACCGGAACCTGGTGGCCAACATACTGAGTTGCCTAGGTCCTTGTCCGTAGCAGCATACAAGTGGGCTATGTTCAGGAACTAAAATATCTTTTGGAAGTCAGCGAAAGCTCGTGAAAAGGCATCGTAACTGTAATGTAGAGATGGAAAGCAAATCAGACATCCAAGGAAGGTATTCGCGCTCATTGACCATCTAAAGTAGGTTCGATTGATGGCTAGCGTGGAAACTGCGAATGTGGAACGTTTTTCATCATAGTGCGGGGGAGGGTAAGGGTGTGAAGATGTGTGGTAGTACTTACAGGAACGAGTGGGTAACACGAGGATACTGTAGTCAGTAAAGAGGCGACGGATCGGCCAGCACTTTATATGCTGGCAACTGGAGAAGAGGAAGAATGCGAACTGGAGAAGAGGTGCAGGAAGCTAAAAACTTTAAAGTGGGCCCGTTCGGCAGTACCTTTCGCCGAGACTGCGAACAGCTCCCCTGATGGTCAAGTACCAAGGTATGTGCTCGTAATAATTGGCGAAGTTTCCAGAAGATTCATTCGAGTGATATCACATGGGACTGCGCTTATGATCATGTTCGACCTGAGTTCATACCATGTTCGTTCTTTAGGCTAGCGGGTTGTCCTGTCCGCGAGGCTTACAATTCGATGACGACTTTGCGGAAGCTGACACCCTCCTTCTGCTTCTTGTAGCCCTCCGCTACCGCATCCAGTCCCTTTCCAACCACCAGTGGTTCTGGAACAGCCTTCAGCGTGCCCTTCTCTAGCGCTTCTGGTACCCACTGCGCCCAGACAACATCGCCAATGTACTTGTCAGCTAGCGCTACAGTTGGAGCGAAGACACTGGCGCCCTCGATGCCCTTGGGGAGACCCTCCGCAGCGGGCAAGACGGAGCCGTAGCGTCCACCGAGCTTCTCGTACACTGGTGTCCAGGCAGCCGCGGCATCTGGCGTACCGATGGCGTCGCAAATACCCGCGAATTCTGTGCCTTCGAGAGCGACCATGATGTCGTGGGCAACCTTGGGGTCCTTGTAGTCAAAGGCCGCTGTTGCGCCAAGGCCCTTGAGTTTCTCCAGGTTGTGCTTGCTTGCCACACTGACAACCTTCACGCCAGATGCAGCCGCCAACTGAATCGCCGTCGCACCCACGCTGCTCGAGCCGCCCCATACCAATACTGATTTGCCTGTAGACGAGGGATTGGAGGATGGCAGCGGTAGCCCGAGCGTCTCCTTCTTATAGAGACAGGCGGCTGCAGTTGAAATGGCAAGAGGCAGGACTGAGCCTGACGCGAAGCTCATGTCGGATGGAATCTTGGATACGACGAGTGCGTTGCAGGCGGTGTAGAGCTGGAATCCGCCGTGCGCAGGGTCGTTGGTAACGAGGGAAAATGCATGTCTGCACCATGCTGTCAGTATACTCTCTCGCTGGAGCTCATGAAACTGAAGACAAACCCTAGTACGCGGTCGCCTTTCTTGACATGTGTAACACCCTCACCGACTTCGTGAACCTCGCCAGCGACGTCAGTACCACAGATGTTGGGGTACTTTTGCAGGAAGATTCCATAGTCCTGGATTTTCCCTGCTCAAATCAGCACAATTGAATGAACCGCACATGTGCAGATACTCACAATCCACGGGGTTGACAGCAACTGCGTGGTTCTTGATCACAACCTCGCCCTTGCCCGCCTTTGGCATGGGAGCTTCCTTGACCTGAAGCTGGCCCTTCGCTTCTGGGATCCACGCTGCTTGATTTGACATGATGATGGTGATTATTGATGTGGTTTCTTTTGGTGTGTAATGTACAAACAAGATGAGTTATAATTGGCGTCTTGTAGCCCAATTGACGAGAAGAGAGTTTACAATATAGTTGTCCGCCGGCGCAACATGTTCGCCGATACTGCCCACCCACAGTCGATTACTGAGCCTCGGTAGATCTCCAGCCAACGTACAGAGATCGGCCCCCACATTATGCTTTTTCGATGGCAGCTACAGAATCTGTTTGGTGTGTTTATGGGGAACTGGTTGTACGGTGACGTTATCTGAGCAATGATGATGTCTAGCGCATGCTATGTCATCGTCAATGGAGTTAAGCGGAATTTGGCTGGCTTGCATGTATGGTTCGGGCCGGTCAACAACTAATAGAGACCAGAATGAGAGAGAGAGAGAAGATATTGAAATGAATACTCAATAGACAATTCTGAAGGACTGTAGTTGCCAAGGAAACAGACAGCGCCCAGAGGTTTGGGCGATGAAGATATCCAAAAGAACAGTTTGATGGACAAGATCCCACGTGTCTGTTTTTATCCACACGTTGTTTTAGGGCCTTTGTCTTGCGTTAAACATGATGGAGGCTGCAACTCGATTGCAATCGGATCGATTTTCCAAAACGTCAGAATGAAGTTGAGCAGGACGCTAACCCTGGATCTGGGATTACCACGAGCCAACGTCTGTCTATTGGGAATTTGGACTAACATTACGATATGCGCCTTCCTGCTTAGAAAGAGGCCTACGACTTGTATGTATCTTGTTCTGTTTTGTTCGAGGATGACTGCGAACTCCTTGCTCTTCCGATAGGTTAAACGTCAGTATGAGTATTGGACGTTCATGGTTTCTTTGTTTCCGAGGTTGTTTAGATTGCGGTCCGCCGCGGGCTCGACGAACAGCTACAACAGCTCCGCAGCACACGCACAGTCTCATACCAATGGAACTGCATCCCGGTACCTGCCTAGCAGGATAGTGAAGAGCCTGGTGAGTAGTGGAAGGTCAAGAGTGAGTTTTGGTACCTATGGGAGAACGGAAAACTGCCGAGTCAGTTGCGCCACCCCTCAAGCCACCATCTGATTCGGGCTCAGATGCACCGAACGGACGCGCAATAGCAACACCAACAAATGTGGAGTCGCATTTCAACGGCGCAGCGATAGCAGATTGCAATGCCGCGTCCTGATTTGCTTTTCTCCTCTTCCACCTCAACGACCATCGCTCTACGCCGACCTGCCTGAGCGCCGCTCCTCGTCGAAACACGCGCGTAATCCGATGCTTACTTGGCCTCGCTGATCCGCATCTCACAATCGGTCCTGCAACCAATCCTCAACGTTCTCACCATCCCGCCGATTCTCTCCCACCTTCCTCGCAATCATGAAGCTACCCCCGATCGCTGTAGCTTGTCTCTCCGCCCTCGCCATAGACTCGTGCAGCAACATTATTGCGCAACGCCTAAAAGCATGGAACGAATCAAAGCCCTTCGTCTTCGACCGTGTTCTCTTCACCCAGTTCGCCATCATGGTTGTACTCACCGCACCCATCAACTACCATTGGCAGAATTGGCTCGAGCGCGCATTTCCGGGCTGGAAGACGGTTAGGCAGACGAGGGCTGTAGGGGAAGGTGAAGAGGAGAAGGGCATAATGCTGAGAGAGGATGGGGATGGAAAAAGCATAGTGGAAGAAGAGGTCAGAGTAAGGAATTGGTGGAATATCTTTAGGAAATGGTTCACAGACGTGCGTGGCTCACTCTTCACTTTCCGTCGTGGGCAAGGGCTGACAATAAGCAGTGTATTACCATGGGCGCCCTGCTGAATCAGTCCATGTTCTTGATCTTGATCGGTCTCATGAAGGGCAAGACTGTGGCATTGATTGTACAAGACTTCAGAAACGTAAGTACGCCCCTCCAATGAAGCGTCTCCATGTACATGGCTAATACATGAGATAGGAGCTTTTTGGTCTCATCTTCGATTCATACAAAGTCTGGCCGATTGCCAACTTCTTCAGCACGACCTTTGTCCCCGTCGAGCGCCGCATTGTCTTCCTCAGTTTCTGTGGTCTGTTATGGAACATTTACCTCTCGCTGGTGGCAGCTAGATTATAGATATACGGACATGCAATGCATTTGTTCACGCTCGAGATACTGCCATCTCAGCATGAACATTACATTACACTGGCATCCCTACTAGCCAGTGGCTCTACTTGTCCCTTGGCCCCTTCGTCCAAGCTACAACAACCGCCGTCCAATATTTTCTTTGGTCCTCTCTTATGTGCCCACAATGCGGACTCTTCTCAAACTGAACCTTGGTCACATCCCACCCCTTTGCCTTGGCGATATCAGCATGTTCATCTGCCTCCTCGAAACCCACCATCTGATCCGCCTTGCTATATAGATACACACGTGGCACTTTCGTATCAAATACCGACTCGTCATTCAGCTGCCGACATAAAACCACCATCATATGCTCCCTTCCCATCAACTTATCGGCAATGAATGTACAAACAAGCAAGAGATGTACCAGTGCCCCACCAAACCAAACCCAAAACATACTTTTGGGAAGAGACGCAGATATCGCTGCGTGGCTCTTCATCCATGGACCTTTTGTCGGACTAGAATCGAGAATCTGTGCTCGCATCGGCAGTACTGTGCCATACTTCTTCTTCCAAGCCTTCGCAAACTCATTGACTTGATTTCCGCCGCCGTTTGAAAAGCTGTGGACGAGGACTTCGCCTCCTGCAGTGGTGTGTTCGGCTACAAGCTCTATTGCTGGCTGGAGTAAAGAGCTATAGGAAGAGGCGCTGCGGAACATGTCTTGAGTGAAGCATCGTACTAGTAAGATGCGGGATGTGGGGAAAAACTCTTTGTAGGTGAGTGTATATTTGGCAATGTGCTTTGCAGCCGCGGCGTTCCAGGCGAAGAGGAGGATGAGTGGTGTTTGATCTCCGGGCTGAGACAAGTATGGCGGCGAGGTCCAGAGGTATGTGTTGTGGCCTATCTTTTGGAAATCGGATAGTGGTTTTGCGATATCTGCTGCTGGTGGGGAGGTTGCTGGCTGCATTTCTGTATGTTGACTTTAAGTACAGCTTGCTGTCAACGATGCGGTAGTGAGATCAGCAGGCCAACACCTCTTCCGCATCAGAGTTCATATAGTACAGGCAAGGCAAAGGACGGTGTAAGGCGTTCTATATGATAGGCATGTTTGATCATACAAGTCGAGTCTACGACCTTGGCGTGAAGGAGCAACCGAGCCGAGGTAACACGTCATTGGCCATCTACTTCCTCTTCTCGCAACGCATACCATATCCGCTCCACGTCGTGCTACCCTAACGCTGGATCGTCCATTCTGATATATGGATGCCTAGACCCCAGTGCCGTTGCGTCCGAACAGCCATGCAGCTCCAGAGCTCATCATCGCACCTGCCTGTGCTGCTCCGGCGGCAATACTCGCGCCATATCCGCCCATCGCTGCACTTTGAGCTGTCGCGTAGATGCCACCTGCGGGTACATAGCCGAAGAAGCTCATGATGGAAGTTGCTGCTGAGCCTGCGATATCATCAGTATCGAATACAGTGTGAGCCTCTGGGTACCTAGTAGGCAGCGACTTACCCGCGACGGGCCCTCCCGCACTTAATCCAAGTGCGTTGAAGAAAGGTACAGTAGCGGCTGCAGGCGTGAGAAGTACGACGCCGTTGACGACGTGGAACATTGTTTGATAGGGATGTGCTGCGATCCAATCGAGAAGCGGTTGTGTAGCTGCCATCGTTGCGTTCATGTTTGATACTAGTAGTCGCAAGTGGCTGGGATCAAATGATGTGTGTGTGCGTGAGCCTTCACTAATGATTGCAACGCTGTCCGACTAGTTGCGAGATAATGAGAGATATTCAAGGCTGACTAGAGAAGATTTCAGCCTGGTGAGTGGTGAGGGGATCATGCGGCTGAGCTGGCGGAGCTGCTGCTTCTGGTTGGCTGGGAACGTTATATACAAAGACCTCATTCTTGTACAAGAAGCTTTGACTGTCATTTGTAGATTTGAACATATTACAGCTGTGTGACCAAACCGATCATCGCAAAAATTTACGAATCGGTCACACTCGTCGCTAATCTGTTCTATTCTGTACCGCGAGACTTAAATTCATGACCGCATGTTCACGCTTATCATTTATGTCTTCGCCCCGGCCTCCTCCAGGTCAACGAAATCTCCCCTAAAATTCTCTCTGGCCTTGGTTGCTTCAAGGATTCAGAAGGACGATTCAATCACTTTTTTTTTTATTATCTCTGCATCCTCATGCGTACTCACCGTATTTGAGAGCTGAATGAAAGTCACGGCACAGATAGTGTTTGATAGATTTTCCAAGAACAAAAAAGCTTGTAGCGGCTGAAGCTACGAGAACGTCAAAGAGGAAACGTTGATGAAAGATTCATCCCTATAACTCGTTATCATCTCCATCGGCCTTCTTCACCTTCTTTTTGGGTGGCGTCTTGACCGACTTCTGGGTCGGCTTCTTTTTCGTAATCTCCTCTATTTCTTCCTCTTCCTCATCAGCAGCTCTCTTTCTCCCCTTAGCCAGCGTTACTGCCTTGCTACCCATCGCTCTCTCCCGTGCTGCCTTTGCAACCTTCGTCGGAGTCCTCTTCTTCGTACTACTAGGTGGCTTATAGTCATCTACATCCTTCTTCCCCTTCTTGCTTTTCTTTCTCTTACCATCGTCCTCAATATCATGTTCACTGTTCTCAGTGACACTAACATCTGATGGGAACTCAAGTTGCGGTGTAGGTGTTTTCGTTGGTGTCTGTGTGCGAAGACGCGCGCTACGTCTAACAGGTGTGGACGTCGTTGATGCTCCTTTGTTAGGACGAGGTTTCTTAACAGGTTCTCTTTCATCGACAGCGTCATCTTCAAATGGATCAGGAGAAGGCTGTTTACGTTTTGTGCCTTTCAGGATCTTTGATGATTTTTCCTTGGAAGTCTTAGGCGACTTGGTCGGTTTCTCAGTCGGCTTGCCTGGAAGAATTCCTTCGATCGTTGGAACGATATCAAGAGTTCCTTCGTTGTTGACGGCCTTGATAGTTGCTGCAGCTTCTTTTGCTTTGACAGCTGCTATCTCGGTAGCTTCTGCGGTTTCATCGGCAGCTTTTTGTTCAGCTTCCTTTCTCGCGGCCTCATTGTCAGCGGTTCTCTTCTTCTCGGCAGCTATGGCATCTTTTACCTTCTTCCTCTCTGCGTCCGCCTGCTTCATTAGTTCTTTCTTTTCCGCGGCAGCCTTTTTCTTCACATGTTCTGTCTTCTGTTTAGCTTCTTCTTTCGCGGCCTTCTTGTCAGCGGCTAATTTCTTAGCAGCCGCTCCAACCTCTTCTACCTGCCTCCTGATCTCAGCATTCTGACTCTTTGCGTCATCTCTCTTCTTCTTTTCTTGGACAACCTTGTTCTCAGCAGCAATCCTGGCCTCCTTCTCCGCCTCTGCTGTTGCGATGGCAGCTTTCTTCTCTTCAATGAGCCTCTTCTTTTCAACAGCTTGCTCTTCGAACCTTCCTTTTTCTTCTGTACCCCTTCCTTTTACTGTGCTCTGTGTGAATCCAACGTCTTCAGATGTCTGGTGTGCGGCTCGATCGCTCTCATTCGATTCCTTGTTGGGTTTCCTTTCAAACTTAGGAATTCTTTCATTTTGTCCAGTAGCAATATCACTGGCTGACTGCTGAGCTAGCTCAAGCTTTCGCGTTGTATAGATAGCTTCGGAGCCCTGCTGAGCTGTGGTAGTCTGAGTTGCTGTGATCCGTTTGATTTGCATTGCAGGAGTGAATCTCGTCAGCCAAGGATCGTCCTCATCTGAGCTTGTGGATTCCGAACTAGATTTTCCTGAGCTGTTCTCAATAGGACTTGTCCGCGAATGCTGTGGACCGCGTGGAAGGGCACCAGGTCTCGTGTTTGTAGACGGAAATCTCGAAGTCGGCTTCTCTGTTCGATGTGCGTCCTCTTGCACTGGCTCTCCTCGCCGTTTACGCTCTTCGGCAGCATAGTCAGTCATGTGATTCACAAGCTCCAAGCCGTTCGTATGTTCTGTGCAATCACATGGCACAAAGATGTCTTCTGGACGGAAGTCATGCATGCGTTTTAGCAGAAGTTCTCGAGTATCCCGCAGTATGTTTCGTGCAATCGTAGCGTCTTCGACTTGTGATACGGCGCCCACTCGACGAAGACTATGAACAGTTTCGTCTCTTCCGTGCACATCCTCATTCAGCTGTTCGATGTGACCTCGCATTTCAGCGCGCCAGGTTCTCTGGGCAATACCACGAACGTGGCGACCGTAGATTCCTGTCAGCCTTCTTTCAATGTCTTCTGACCTTGGTATCACTGCTGGAGGATCTCTTACAAGATCTTCTGATGAGGAGAGTAGAAGTGAAGCCTCAAGTTCTTCTTCTTTTCGTGCTGTCTCTCGTGCTTGCTTGATGGCCTTTTGAAGCTGTTCTTTTTCGCGCCTATCTCCTGCCAGCTTGTGTGTTTTGTATAGGTCAGTAGTTTTGTTGCTCGAAGATGGATGCGATGTTGGGCATCTCGCCTCATTTGTACCTCTATGCAAAGCAAGTTCAGCAGTGCCTGTAGGCTCAGGGGTCCACAGGATCCAACTGCGTCGTACAAAACGGCCACCAGGCCATATCTTTTCTTGTGCTGCATGCATATGCAGCCTGAAGTCGTTCGCGACGTGATGCAGGAGATCTTCTTGGGTCTGCATATGGCCACGCTCGTCCGCATAACCAAACATTACCCAGGTCTCTTTTGGGTTCAGAAGTTGGCGGAGACTCCAACTACCCACACTATCGAAGTTCTGAGACATTCGCAACCGTAGTTCCTTCAAGTTCGTCATTTGAGGTGCATATTCGGTCCAGAATCGGTGCCAACCAACGGCTTCTCGCTCAAATGCAGCACGACGGGCGACCTGGTGCAAGGTCTCTGGTATGGATCTGTCCGTCTCGGGATCATCGTATAAGTGTTCATCGGCGTACTCCCCGGCCGGAGGACATGAGTCGAGGTTGTTGGCCAGTGGGATGCGAGTTTTCTTTCCGATAATCTTCTTGTTCGCCGTCTTCTGGGTATTGCGCTTCGATATTCGTGATGGTCGATCCTGCCATTGCTTCTTGAATGGGCTATTCTTAGCAAGGTGCCAAGGGCCGTTTGGGCGAGGACAATATGCTTCGGGTCGTCGATACGGTTGCCTTTTATCAATCTCTTCCAAACGCTGCTCGTCCAGAGGATTGCGTAGGTCGTAGAAAATACTCAAGGTATCGATGTGAGCTGCTATTGTTCCCAAACCAGCATCAAGCGGCGCTTTAAGCGATTTCTCCCACGCGTCTGAGTTGTAAGGCCAGCCCCAGTACAGGCTGGACCCATCAGGGTTGCGACGGCCCATGAGAAGATGGATTGGTATGCCGGCGTCTCGCATGATCTGAAATTGCCTAGAAACTTCACCTAAGAGTACCTCATTCGTACTCCTAGTTGTGTTGCCAAGTTTGTATTGTTGTTCCAAGCTGGAGAATGCAACGTCCAGGTTTTCCTTCGGACTTTCCATACCGCAACTTACAAAGTAGTCCCAGTCGAAGATTGGCCGCCATGCAAAAGTCGCTTTCAACCAAGTGTATGCCTCTTTGAGTCGATCTGCTGTCAGCTGTTTGTAGTCCCGACCCTGGTCCATAGATAGTGTAGGAACAGGTTGGTACTTCTGGATCATGGTGAAGGGATGTAGGGGAATCGTGCTATTGACCTGCCATTCAGGATTCAGTGAATATAGACTGTAGTCCTGAGATGCAGCAATTCGACCCGCGTCATGCAGCTTCACCAACATGGATGGCAAAGAATTTACATGTGTCCTTTCAAGGCTACCGAGTAGTTCTTTGTGGTGGTTCTCGTCTTTGTTTCCACATTTCTTCCGGCTTTCGAGCTTGCTCCGATCACACGTGTAATTGCGAATATCTGACCCTCCCTTCGCTTTATATGGCTCGTTCTGGAATGTAGGCCTTGCGTCGAGCCTCTCGAATGCGGGACTTCCAGAAGAACTCGAAACATCTGACATGTTGGGAGTGTCTTCTGGCGCTGGCAAAAGCCATCTCGATGATGCAGATAGGAGCTTGTTGTGTTGTTGTTCGTAGATATCAAAACGGGCCTTCGAAGCTGCCTTCGAAGCTGCTGATATGACATCACTGTCTGATATTTCCGTAGAAGTATTCCTGAGAGGGTATATCTGAGTCCAGGCTCCAAGATCAAGACCTATCTGATCTATGTTCAGCCTGTCCTCGGCATGTAGAGCGACTAGTAGCTGATGTAAGAAAGGAATCGAAAGCCGGAGTTCAAGAGCCGTGACGCTGGACGGGGTACGTGTCTTGATGCCCCTGATGAAATCACAAACGTATTCGTGTCCACTAAGGCTCGGTGGTGGGATTTCTTCCCTATATTTCCCGCGGATAGAGAGAGTTTGAAGATTCGTACAAAGCGGTAGGAAATTATCGAGCAGGATCCGCGGAGCGACAAGTGAAACATCTCGGAAATCTGGAATACCAAGCCATTTCAGTTTAGGCGCCGTCTCTCTTACAGGACACATGCTGGGTATACGAAGAAAAAAGTATGCCCATGTGTCAGTCATAGTTAACGGAGGCTCATTTGCATAGCCCTTGTATGGCTGGACTGTGAACAGTGCAATATCGCTCAAATCCAGGGCTTCAAGCGACGGCAGATTTCGGAATATCCTGGAAAAATGTCAGCAATCGGCTTCAGAGTCGCACGAATTCGGTTAGGATTGCGGGAAGCCAAAGGTCTTTTTGTTGTTTGTGATGTATACGAACTAGAGAAGACTCACCACGTCAGATCCTCTATATTCATCCAATGCGCCACTGCGATCTTCGCAACCCAATGGCGCCTCTCTGCATGGTTATCGATTAGGTGTCGGAATCGTTGCCATGCTTCTTGAGGATATGGGTATCCACCCTTTTCACCTTTGGCAGCTGTGAAGCCTCGTTGACGCTCCCAAACAAGCTGTTTCTTGTGTTTGGAGGCGCTTTCATCTTCAGCATCCACCCCATGCCAGTCCCAGTACGTGAATGGTTCGTAATACACAGCTCGCAGGGCTACGTTTGCATCTTTGCCGCCTACTCTGTTCTTGTATAGAGCAATATAGAGCATAGCACTGGCCTGTCTGCCTGCATACCGACAAATCCGTGTGGTAACATCCTCGCTCAAGGGCCAATGTCCTGGGTGCCTGGGCTTGATGTGAAATGGGGGCCAGAATTTGCTTCTCTTCAGGTTCATGATGAGGAGTAAACTGCTCCGGTGTCCTAGAAGAACCCAAAATACTATGAAGGTTGTCAGAAGCTCCAGCAGCACACGCAAAGCAGCATGAGATGTATAGACAGCCTCTCCAAACAAACTTTGGACTGCCAAAACATGGAGTCTTTGTTCAGCAAGACTGCAATAGTGTTCCTACCTTGCACCTTCCGCATGCGGGCTACAAAGGCAGTCGTGGTTTTTGTCGAGGCACATGGCGATGGCCGTCTTTGTTCAACAGCCACGCGCCACTGACTCTAGACTAAGCATAATGAAGTTTGAGCTTGCTGAACGGATCCGGCGATCGCAACCTTTGGGCATCCACTGAAGAAGCGAAACTGTTCGACGAGTCTGAGCACGGTACTTGGAACGTGGACACATGCGTAGAACCGCCTGTTTGATAGAGAGTCATCGAAGGTTAGTAGGTACACGGTGAGACTGGACGGTACGAGGCAGCAATCATGATTTATCCATTTCTAAAAGAACGGCCCTCAGAGCGTCAAAGGGTGGTCTTCGATCCCCTGCCATAACCGCCGTTTTCTTCGGTGCCATACGCGACTCGTGCGCATGCTGGTTGATTGCCGTCTGGTTCTTATCGCTGCCGCCGGCGGGACGTCTGGCACTTGTGGAGCGGCCGGCGCATCGTTTCCGCCTCTTCTGCTCAGCTTGAGCGATAACAGTATGAAGACACCCGCGATCAAGATAGCCAACAGTAACATAATCTTCCTCTTGATGGTTCGCTTTTGATATCCCGACGCCACTTTGAGTTCCTTGTCCGCTTCTTTGACGTCTCGCGACATGTTCTCTACATTGTAATCTATGCGGTCCAGCATGCTGCCTTGATCGATGACCATGGTCTGTAGCTCCTGAAAGATGTTTGCTAGCTCAATGATACCTTGGGCGATGTCTTCAATTTCGCGCTCGCGTTGGGCTATGATTGCTTCGTTGGGGTCATGTCGCATGCGCTGTTGCTTTGTCTGCAGGAGCGTGGATTGCGAGAAGGAGCGATCGGCATCGGACTCTTGCAGGGCAGGGTCGTTGTAGGGGTTCTGCACGGGTGTCGCGGAGCGGAAGGGCGAGGTAAAACCACCGAGGTCGCGTAGTTCTGGACAAATAATCAGCATTGCCCAAGTTTTGTACTGGGGATGTCTCACTCTTCAGGTAGGCCGACTGCTTCTTGCGGAACATGGCGCTCACTTCGCCGACACGGGTAGCCAAGGAGATCTTGAGATTCTGTGCCATGACCTCTTCGCCCTGATTGATATTGCCCTGCTGCTTGGCTTCGCGCACCATGGTCTCTATGCGCTTGATGGCTAGCTGGCACTTTTGGAAGAGGCGTGTGATGCCCTGGGTGAGCTGTTCAATCTCCCGCTCTTCCCGCTTCTTGACGTCTTCATCGTCGAAGCCCGGCAGCACGTGCTTCTGGTGTAGCTGGTCGAGCTTGCGTGTTTGCTTGGCTATCTCGGCTAGGTGTTCGGTGATCTCGTCCTGGATATCCAGCCATCGTGGAGGCAGCAGGTCCATTTCAATCACAGCATCGCCGTCGTCTTCGTATGCGCCGCTGGCCATGAGCCCCTGCCGCTCGTCGGACATGCGCCTGCTGTCGCCGAAGCCATTGGAGCCTGGGCCGCCATAGCGCGTCTTCTTCTGGGGGTGGTGGGAGTAGGACTGGCGGTAGGATATAAAGCTACGCAGCTACGTCAGCGAGGGAAGGGCAGGGTGGTCGGAAGCGGTAGCAGCAGCATACAGGTTGGTTCGGTCCCGCCACATGCTGGGCTGGCGAGGGTCAACAAGGCTAGGTCATGGCAGGGCACGAGGAGTAGATGGAGGGCTATGACGACGCGAGCTGTGGATTGTCGACTTTTGGAGTGAGGCGCATTCGCAGCGTGGTAGACGTGTCTGGGCGGTGCAGCTGAAGCCGCCTTCCCGCTCTGGGCAGCGCTAGCGCCAGCTTCCCAACAGCAGGGCCGCACTAGATAGGGCCGTCTGACAGCCTGCTCCACTCCAGCCCATCTTCTCCAGCCGCAAACACTACTGGCATCTCCTTCACACCGCACCTGCGCCTCTGCTATATCTCAAACCCGGCCCAGCCCAACACCCGTACTCGACCAACAACCTCCCTCCCCCTTCCTGCCAGACACCACCCAAAGAAATCATGGTGTGTAGCCCCGCGCCGTCCTCGCACATTCCCAAACATACCCCGCCCTGCAAAACACCACGATAGCCTGCCCGCCAGCACCCTCGCGCATCGCTAACAGGTCCATGTAGGCCGATTCTCTCACCGAGGAGCAAGTCTCCGAGTTCAAGGAGGCCTTCTCTCTGTTCGTAAGTGCCCTCCCCATCCTCTGCCATGCCGCGCGGCTGCCTGGTAGCCCTGGGGGCCTGCGCAATCACGAACATGCAGCTGACGACGTCGTGTTGTAGGACAAGGATGGCGATGGTCAGTACTCTCCCTCCAAATTCCCTTCCACACACACACTCTCTCTCCCTCTCTGCCTTCAAAGCAGTGCCGCATCTCCAGCCTACGCAATCGGCAGAGGGGCCCGGGCGAGGCTTGCTGGCTAGGGGTCCAAACCACCGCCCACAGCTACAACACCACGACATCCACCCTACTCCATAGCAAGCACAACTGACGACGATGCGCCACAGGTCAAATCACCACCAAGGAGCTAGGTACCGTCATGCGCTCGCTCGGCCAAAATCCCAGCGAGTCTGAGCTCCAGGACATGATCAACGAGGTCGATGCCGACAACAACGGCACCATTGACTTCCCAGGTGCGCCCCTTCATACCAGTCCAAAGTACCACAGCTAACTTTTCCAGAATTCCTTACCATGATGGCCCGCAAGATGAAGGACACCGACTCCGAGGAGGAGATCCGGGAAGCCTTCAAGGTCTTCGACCGCGATAACAACGGTTTCATCTCCGCCGCCGAACTGCGTCACGTCATGACTTCTATTGGCGAGAAATTGACCGATGACGAGGTCGACGAGATGATCCGGGAGGCTGACCAGGACGGTGACGGCCGCATCGACTGTAGGTTACAGCTGCCTATATCACAAGTGCGATGCTAACACACATCAGACAACGAGTTCGTCCAGTTGATGATGCAGAAGTAAGCGTTTGAAGTTGCGGGTGCTGAATGAATACACGTATCATGACGGTGACACGGCCGAGGGTTAACGGCGACGAGTGACGGGACAATTTGAGCTTCTTGGCGTGTCTTTGTACGACGGATCCGAATGCTTGCAACCTGAGTCGGTTGGCTCATTTGTCAGCATCTCCGGAGGAATGACTCCAATACCTTATCCTCAATCCACATTCTCACGTGTTTTTGCTCTGCTCCTTGAGTATGATGAAAAGCTTCCCCTGAAAAGTGTTGAGCCACATTCAAAACTCCAGGGTTCGCAAGACATGCAGGGCACCAGGGCCATGAGGCGGTGCACATACAAGCTTTGGCCGCTTAGCATGTGGGTCCATTGCTGATCAGTCCCCTCATCAACACGAGCGCGCGCCCTGCGCTCGAGAAAAGACTTCACCGTGCCCTTTAAGGGTGAGCCTTTTCCCTTTGCCCAACAGGTCTTGTGGATTGCGATCTTCAGATATCTGATTGTGATGGCCTGCTGCCTCGAGCTCAACTAATGTCTCTGTGACCGAACACTGAGGCCAACGGCGGCTTTGCACAAGAGGACATGGTACCTACAGCACGTGTGGCTGTGCAATCGCTCTCCACTTCAGCTTACTGTAGGGGAGGGATTCGTATACTCTGTATAGTCGTAGTGGTACGTATGGCGCGTAAGCGTGTAACACCACAAGTAGGCACCATACCTGGCCCCTTCCTCCAGCCTGACAGGCAATATTCGCCTATACCTGTATTGCGTGCTCTTCAACGTAGATATCCAACTAGCATCATCCCTAGGGCGATCTCTAGCATGCCTCTGGAGTTGGTTAGAACAGGAGGAAATGAGTATTGTATGACTACCGCTTTGACTTGTGGGTTCTGCTCAGGCATCCACTCTAGTCTTTGAACTCGAACAACCACCGCTTATTTGCGTCCCAGCACCACGGGCAAAGTTTTCCTACAACTTTATCAGAAGGATCAACAGTTTGGTGATATCACCGGGCAGAAGGTATAGACGAAAGATCACCTAAGACGGTAATGAGGATCTTCGTTACAACAAGTCATGTAAAAGGACCTCGGAACGTCACCTAGGTACCGCGATGGCAACTCCCGTTCGACCATATCCACCCACGAAACCCACTTACAATACCTGACTTGACAATCCTTGCTCGGGGAAAACCAGCCTGGTTATCTCACGTTGCTGATCTTGGCAAGAGTCGTCGTCATGTCGGACGGTCGCTTTACAACGGCTGCGGATGCGGCTCACTTGGTCTTGGCCGAGAGGGAGCCGCAAACGCTGCGCAACGGCTTTTCTAGGTTCTTGACTAAGGTTATTTCTCCGACGGACGGGGCGACGTTTCGGCGCGCCTTGGGTTGTGGGGACACGACTGACTCTCTTCTCTTTTGTTCAAGGAAGAGACGAAAGAGGCCGGATTTGGATTTGGAGACAGAGGTGGAGAGGTTGCGTGGTTTACTGAGTCATAATATCGCTGGGCTCGCTGGGGTAGGACAGAAATCGTCCATGTGTTGGAGTAGCCATTACACTGGAACCATGTGTAAATCTCTGTAATAGAAACTGTCCTTGATATCGAAAGTTCGAGAATGTGTAGCAATTTTCGAGTTTCGCAGGTCACTTCTGACAGCTGACAATTAAAAAACGGTCCAGCATGAGCTGAGATGACAAGAGACTTGTGAAACCCATACTGTACCAGTTACACCTACCATTATCTGGAGAAGACCCACGGCGGTAGTATGACGCCGAATGCGGGGAGATTTGGGGCAAGTTCAACCATACGTTCGACAGTGTTTCAAGATTACTAATCCGCAGTTCGCGAGGCTGTCAAGTGTCTTCAGTAGTGCCTAACACCTGTTGTTACTCTGTGCTATGGCTCACGAAGCAGCTGTTGCGAGCTGTGCATGCCGAAGATATGAAACTTGAGACCCTGGACAACGCCTAACGGGAAGTGGAGGTACTGGGTGAAGGTACTGGGTAGTATCGACTCTGGTGGGTGTCGGAGGCGTATGGTCCATAGTATTCAGATGTGATCGAGAATAGCATGTATATCATTCCCTTCATGTTAGTTTACTCTAGCGACCAATTGTGGTGAACGTAACACTTTCTGTTAACTTCGATGCCACCAGGTTCTGGTTGATCAGCCAGATGTACGCATAAGCCATCGTCTTTCATGTCGCAAGACTGCCCAAACAGTATGTCACCAACTCGATAGTCCCTCACCAGCTTATCTGATCTTCGTTCTAATGCTCAGCCGAGAACAGTCCATGCAAAGTCGTCACTCGTTTTGTCTAGACAGCGACTGTGCCAGACCCTGCATGCAGCCGCGATATTCTCCGGAGTGACACCAGTAGCGCTTTATTGGCTCTTCCCGGCTACTCGATACGAGAATAGGTTCGGAACCAAAGGCAAGCACCCGAGTGGTTCGGGTTTTTGGTGCGCGTGGAAGCTTAACTTGCTTCACTTGATGCTCTAATCGTAAAAAGGTTCTGTGTTTCTGTGATGATGACGCTGTATTTTGGGTATCTACAAATGATTCAAAGTGTGTTAGGTCGATGGGACGACTAGCGCAAACACTTCTGACCGTCGATCTTGGGTATATATGCGTCCCTGGTACCATCTCGATGAATTCAATTTGTAAGCACATCTGGACTGTGTGAGGCAGACTTTCACAAAGGTTGTGCTCGAATAGTCTGCTCAACGCGAATTCGAGAGCGATCGGGTTCATGAGTCGCCCACTCTGAGATGCATCTAAAAGCATGGGCCTTTAACGTACGTTCATCTGCAGCTACCATTCCTTACTTGTGCGCATCGAAATCCCGTAGACAAGCAGGGGTTTTACATGATAGAGAAGTACCGAGGCTAGCGAGTTTTTAATATACAGCGCCGCCCAGGGACGGCTTCAATGCCATATACGATGTGTCTCCCGTGTGTACAGCAAAATGTAACGGAGAAAAGACCAGACCAAGGTTTAGCGAAAAGGTCGGTCTGACCGTCGTGCTATGTGTGTAAATTGGATATCAATTGTCTTCTCGTATAGCGGGAACGTCATCAACTGAGGACACTGTCCTTTTACTAGTCACACAACGCGTCAAGTATGAGGTGGCACTAGACCAAAGGCTTCGTGGACGCAAGGACGTCGAGTGTGATGATGATGTACGGCGCATGTTCTGTGAATAGCGTTGTCGTGTAGCAGTAGGTTGAACCCTACTCGATTGCGCACACAACGTGGCTGCCAATCGTGGAGCTCGGACCTTATTCCAGGGTTGGGTTCCCAGGAATCTGAAGCAAACAAACTGTACAGTCAACTCCTGACGCTGTTCAGCTGAGGCTGAAACGTAGACACGAACTCAGAGGCCGTGTCAGGATACGTCACCTTATGCCTAGTGTGTAGCTCGAGCTTTTTGAGCGAACGTGTGGTATTCTTGTACCCGAAATGACCATTCATGGGCGAATAAGGCGGAGTGTGTTCCGCTAGCATATATCGAGCTAAACGTTCCGCTTGGTAACATGGGAGACCCTTAAGTAGGTATACCCAATAGATACCTGACGGTGCAGGGTACGCCAGACGATGCATTAGTCGAACTATAGGCGTTCTTTGCTGAA
>Ga0058698_10000339_pt1 | contig 27283 bp, 27 predicted proteins | sample AgamicAsSfe_FD_67288 | JGI IMG/M metagenome (GOLD analysis project Ga0058698, IMG submission 67288) | Agave microbial communities from Guanajuato, Mexico - As.Sf.e | ecosystem: Host-associated > Plants > Phyllosphere > Phylloplane/Leaf | place: Guanajuato, Mexico | collected 2012-05-30
ACAGCATTTTTTTGTCGAACTGTCAAATCTGATTAGTGGGGATTACAGAGGTTGTCGGGGGATAATACCTTGCGACGGATGCGAGCCTGGACGTCCTCAGCTACTGGCACTATGTGCGCCTCCACCTTGGTTTCGGCCGTTTCCATGTACTCGATTGTTTGAATGTCTGGCTTGCCTTGTTCAATGTCTGCCATTGTCAAGCTTCTTCGAGGGCGATCGTGCAAAGGTGAAGTCAATTTGGCTAGATTGGGTAATGAAGCCGGATGATGGATGTAGATGAGATGAACATCGAACGACTTTTAACCTCCGCTGTCGCATTGCGGAGTACATCGACTAGGAGTCTGATAAACGAGGTTCCCCGGATTTACCCCAGGTTAGGGTCGGAAAGTTGGACTATCCGTCGCTTTCCATCCGGCGAGGCGAGTCTAGCCTGTCGAGGTTTCTCCGCATAAAGTATCCTTATCATTCCGGTCAACGTAACGAAGATCGCGGAAAAGCTGCCGTGGTCACCAAAAAAGAAATACATAAATTGTGAAGGGACCTTTTCTCTAAAGACACACACAGTACTCGAAATCAATCACGCAAGGTCATATTCTACCAATCCCGCAATATGTCGAAGTCCATCGTTGGAACCGTTCCCTACCCTGTACGTACCTTTACAAGTCATGAACAAAGCCATAGCAGAAGCACTGACCCTCGCAAAAGTTTAGGTTCGATCAGAAAGCGACCACTAAGTCTGGCAAGCCTGGGCAAATCAGTGATGAGAGCATCACGCTTCCCAATGTCCGCGGTCGCATCCCATCTCTCCAGGCATCTCGCCTGCGCACAATGATGCTCGAAGCCTACCGCGACCCATCCAAGATCCTCGCACACGCCTGCAGCTACGATGGCCTATCTTCTCGTCTTGTTGAGGAAGCCGGCTTTCCCATGATTTTCCTCGCCGGTTACCCTTGTGCAAGCTCTTACGGACTACCCGACACAGGCTACATTGCTATGGCAGAAATGTGCGACAAGATCCAGGAGGCGGTGCGACAGGTGACGGTGCCAGTCATGGCCGATGCAGATACAGGATACGGTAGCCCTATGAACGTCAAGCGCACAGTGCAGTGCTTTGCCGAAGCTGGCGCAGCTGGCATTATGATTGAGGACCAGACTTGGCCGAAGAGTATGTTGTTTCCAATTTGCTCCTAGACAACTGACCGACTCGGTAGGGTGTGGCCACACTAAGGGAAAGGCTGTTGTCTCACGAGGCGAGGCTTTTGCGCGTGTGCAGGCTGCCTGTGATGCTCGAAATGAGGGCAAGGATATATTCGTACTTGCGCGCACTGACGCACTCATCCTTGGCTGGGACGAGGCTATGACACGTGCCCGGGAGTTCAAGCGTATCGGTGTCGATGCCGTCTTCGTTGAAGCCCTGCCTGATCGTCAGGCCATGAGCAAGTGCGTTGAGGAACTAGACATGCCAGTCTTTGCAAACAGTGAGTCACTCTCAGCATTCAGAAAAGAGTAACAACTGATTATTATCGTTAGTCATCGAGGGCGGCTTGACGCAGAACTTGTCCGCTAAGGATCTTGCCAACCTCGGATTCTGTGCTGTGGCTTATCCGTGGACACTCGTTGCCGCGAAGTTGAAGAGCATCCGTGAGACTTTGGAGGCGCTAAAGAAGAGCATGACTGAAGGCGCTCCACCCATGATACTGTCATACTCTGAGGTTTGTGAGGGCGTGGGCTTTAATCGGTATTGGGCAAGTTCTCTCTTCCCTCGTATATGACGAAGCTAATGTTGTACAGGATGAGGAGGAACGATACAAATACAGTGAAGATGGACTCATAAATGTTGCAGCTGCCGCAAACGGACGCAATGGCTTGAATGGACATTAATAGGACTCCGCATGTTCGAGAGATGGGTATTAGTCAAGTAATCCATTGTCTTCGAAAAATGACTGCCCCACATGTCGATGCTTGTTAGACGGCTTATAGGAACTAGAGAAGAACGATATGTTTCCTTCTTGCTGAGTTTCCCAGTAGCTATACACACCTGAACCTGCCTACAAGTGCTTTCACATACTCTATTCACAGCATCGATTTATAAGTAGACAATACTGCGATAGACGATTAGCTATGTTTCTGTCTTGCCTTTAAGTAGTTAAAAGCTGAAAGCGTTGGCTCGCGTTTTGTTATCTTAACCACTCAATAGTCAACATAATAATCATGCGTCGCTGTTGCAGGAGCGTAAGCTGTAGTAAGGAATTGGTATCTCAGCAGTAGTATCTCAAGGCTACTAGGAGCTTGAGCGCCATTCTATATAGGATTCCTTAGTAGTATGATCTGTTTTCACCAAATCTACTGTGCAGTCCCACTACTTGTAGCTCTGGACCAGATGTAGGCCATTGCCGCCGAAAAGGACGTACTGTTCTATCGCCAGATGCTGATGCAACTAGCTGTCCGTCAGGCAAGAAGGACACCGCCCAAACAAAGGCAGAATCTATGTGGTAATCAGACAGGAGAGAATAAGACCTTCTAATACACAATAGAGAATTAGCACTTTGCTAACGTAGCAGTTTGCATTCATCAGCTACCTTATCGTTAGGCGCCTAAGGGGGTGCACCAGTACGCAGCAGGCATTACGCGCTAACGAAAGCTATATATGCATAGCGTGCTTGTTGGCGCGTATTGTCTGCTGCACATCAGCCTAACTGTTAGAGGCGTCTAGGGATGACGCAGCTACAAATTTAGTAACTCCGGATTTCTGTTTCCTGGTTCCGGATACCTACTTACCGTAAACAGACAATTTAAGGGCATTTGTGGCAACTGGACAGGAGACAATAAGGCTTCCCGTCCGCTTAGCTATATACAAGCAGTGTACCGGCGGATTAGTAGTTAGGTAGGTGACCACTAGCGAATCCCCGCTGTTGTATGTTTTTGTATACCGTTTTTTTTTGTTTTTGCGTCGTGTTTCGTGTTCATGTATGAATGAACCTGCAAAGTACTTCGCGACTCTTCGTCCCGTCTCCAAAGAAGGAACGCGCAAGGCTTTTGATCGAGGTCATGTTTTTCTAGTATTGATTGAACTGCAAGCTAACCAAGTAGTCGTCTGAACTTATCTGCGGCGTGGAAATAGTTTGATGGAAAGATCGACTCCACCATCGGGCATATTCGCAAATTCCAAGCCTGCACTACAGCCCACGATCTTGAAGTTCCTCCCTACAAGGCAAACTCCGATCTTTAGTTCAACTGAACCTGTCTCAGCGTGTCAAGAAATTGAATTACGCTTCTGTGCAAATGATCTCAGCTGCCTTCTCGGCAAAAGCGTAGACGGCAGTCAAGATGTTCCCCCGTGGTACGATTGGCAACACACTTGCATCGCAGATCCGCACATTCTTTGTTCCATATACTCTTAGCCGCTGGTCAACCACACCCCCTAGATCTTCTCTCATCAGTGAACATGTGCCGCACGGATGGTAGTTGGTTGCTGAATTGATTGGGAGAATTCCTTTCGCATCCTCAAGTGACGATATCGGGTGGGGAAAGCTTCGAGGAAGCCGGGTTCCCTTCGGCTTTAGCATGGCAGCAAAGGTAGGTTGCTGGAAGAGTCTCTCGATGAGCCGCAAGTGACGAGCCAGTATCTCTGTATCAAGGGGATGAGAGAGGTAATTGAACTTGATGTCTGGCTGATGCGAAGGATCAGAGGCGATATGGCAGCTTCCACGTGAGAAAGGATGGGCCAACATGGCAACGACAGTTACGTAGTTGCCATCAACGACAGACGGCGTGCCTTTAGGAAGTGAATCAGCGTCTCTATGGCGCTGTAAGCGCAGCATGAAGCTTGTGGCTGTCGCTTCGCTGGGGCTTTCAACCGCCTTTTGGATGATGGAATACTGGGCTTTCAGACTCGGGTTACTCTCTTTTTCTACCCAATGCTCAACTATCTCGACGAGCTCCTGCGTCTCAGACGGGGTTTCCAGAATCTGCAGCGGTGTGAAGGCAAAACTATATGCTCCCCCTTCCGATAATCGACCAGTGTGACTTCTTTCATATTCTTCTAATGCAGCCTTCCGCAACTCGGGATTTCGTAGTACTTCGTCATGAGTAGGGATGTCGTCTTGAGTTTCGCAGGAAAGCCCGGCATTCAGGTGATCCTGCAAATTTTCACCAACTCCTGGAAGCTCGTACAGAACCGGGATGTTTGCGCCTGCGAGTACTTTTCTGGATCCGATACCTGATCGTTCCAAAATGGCAGGAGATTCAAATACTCCTGCGCAGAGGATGATTTCTCGACCACCGACAAAACGCTCCTCCCCTTTGTATGTGTAATGAACACCTCTAGCATTGAGTTTCTTGTCGGCGATCAAAGCATCATCAAACGCAACCTTATCGACCTTGATGCCAGTCATCAATGTTATATTGCCACGTTCCAAGGCTGGCTCTAGGAATGCAGTGCCTGCATGGCTTCGCTCGCCTTTTGAAGAGTCAATCGCATTTGTGACTGTGACGGCTCCGGGAGAGCTCTCAGTGAACCCCGAAGTATCTGTCGAATGGCCGAGCTCCTCAAAAGCTTTCAGCCAGTGAGATTGAAGGAGACCCATGGTGCGCGGGTATGATGTCTGCACACGATCCACATCGTCATTGACTCTAGGCCTGGATTGTTCTGCCTGCCATCGGCTGTAGCAACCTCTCATGCCCTGCGAGCTCCATTCTTCGCTGCCCGGACCCGATAAAAGCTCTTCCGCGATACGATCATGCCACTCATGATTTGGAAAAACGACACTGTGACTATTGATTGCACTGCTACCACCCACCAACTTCCCTCTCGGATGCTTCACCCTCCTGTTGTTCAAGCCCGGCTCAGGCGCGGAAGAATATTGCCAATCGTAGGCAGGGTCCGACATCAGCGTCGTCGATAGACCAGGTGTTTGGACTTTAGGATCATCGCGAATATGTTCTCCCGCTTCTAGGACGAGAATTCGGTGATCGGGTAGCTGCTGCGAGAGACGTGACGCGATCAAACATGAGGCTGATCCAGCTCCAACCAGGATGAAGTCGTAGACCTCGGCGTTATCGTGAAGGCTTCTGCCCGGCATTGTTCAAACAAATGTGGTGAATGTTGCGGGACAGAAAGCTGGAGGCTGCGCAGCAGTTAAGGCTACCAAGCAGTGAGGCTAAGCAGCGCGCTACAGTGTTAGCGGCAGATAAGCTTCACAGTATACTAGCAAATTTAGGTAGGTGTAAGTAGTGACCAGCGAGTCTCGTGCGCGCCTTATCCTTGTGGCGGCCATTCAAGAGGAACTTAGGCGCTAGCACCGCTGCTTCAGCAGTAGCGCTTATGCAATGCTCGCTAACATACAAGGAAATAGCATTGAACACAATATCCGTCTTTGCATGTGTTCAATGGTGTTATGACCATGATTTTTTTTAAAACCTTCTCTTGTATCTGGGTGGACATTTGCAAAAGAATCTAGAGTGCCGAACGAAGGCAGGCCTAACGAGGAGAGCGTTTTTGACAGCTCGTCAAGACGTATCCGCAAGGTTAGGTATTTTAGCCGCTTTCAGTTCAGGCGTCCAGTATGAACCGCCGAGATTATGCATGTGAGGGGTTCGCATTTCCATCGAATATTTACAAGGCAAGCTGCAATCTAGATAGTCTCTCCATAGGGCGCACCCTCAAGTTTAAAACCACCCGGCTGCAACCTTTGGAAGACAGCAGTCGGGTCGTATTTCTTCGCAATGGACTTAAGCTTTGCCAGTTTCTCGTCTCCATAGCTCGGAATTACGTTCTGATACGGTCCAGCATAGTTGAGGTAAATGTATTTGGTGTACACATCTCGGTTCTTCGCCTCAACCTTGGCAGCTTCCATGAAATCCAGTGCAGCCTGGTTCAGCTGATTGTCTTTAGACGCATCATCCCAGACCATATAGAGTAGGGTGTGCATCAACGGGCCATCATCGGGAGAGAGACCGAGTGCGTTACCGCCCTTCTTGCTCATCTGTTCCATAGCCGGTATGGTGAAGGCCTGGAAGGTCAAAGAACCCTGGTTGGCCAAGGGACCTACGTCCTTTTGGTGGCGTGATTGTAGCCAGCCCATGAAGTCGCGATCGAGCTTGTATGTAGCCGCCCAGAAAGCGTAGCGGTGGCCACCAGGCATCTGATCAGTGAGCATAACGGTGTCGTTTGCCAACGTTCTGTTTAGAGTATTTGCTCGAATCGACGGAATATCAAGGTACTTCTTGAGGATAGCCGGTGGATTGGCCTCGTCAACAGGTTCGAGGTACTCCAATTGTATTTGTCCGGCTGCATTGCCGGCTGTCATAGCGAACGATAAAATCTGAGCCGATTTGGGATCTTCGGTAGCACTTTCAGCCATTGATGCAAAGGCATCGATAAGCGCAGGGTAATCAGGTGACATATGGACACGAGTCCCACCCCACATGGGCCCTTGAGGGATTGTCTCCAGCTCGAATCTAGTAACAACACCAAAGTTGTTGCCTCCTCCGCGAAGAGCCCAGTATAGATCGGGGAAAGCAGTCGGAGTGACTTTCAAAATGATGCCTGACGCAGTAACAACCTCGTAGGATGCGACATTGTCACAAGCGTATCCATAGATACTAGACTGGTGCGCAATGCCACCCCCAAGAACAAGGCCAAGGCCGACATCCGATGCGCGTCCACCGATGACAGCAAGGTTCTGCTCTCCAAGCTTAGAATAGACAGCTCCCCATCGATTTCCAGGTCCGATAAAAGCAGTCTCCTTGTTGCTGGAAAGAGCAATCTCGTTCATCGCCTCCAAAGTAACAGTTATGCCATCTTGGATGCTTGAAGCGCCAGGGAATGCGGTGTGTCCACCTCCCTTGACTGCGAACGGACACTGCGTAAGACGAGAGACTAATATCATGGTCGATACTTCGATCGATTTAGAAGGTCTGAAAACGCAGGCTGGGTCGACTGAGGCTGCCTGGGATGACCAATACGCGCTTGTGAACGCATCATAGGAACCTGATCCGCTAGAGAGGAGCTTGCTTCCGAATATGAGCTTTAGTGAGCTACACTGTCCAATGAATGAGCTGACATGTTCTAGCAGGGGGAAGTAGCAGATTTCTTACAGCCGCAGTACACGGACTAGAAAGCGAACGCTTCTCATTGAATGCAGCCAGGTCGGGGAGAGCGGAGACGTTGACACCGTTAGCGATAAGGGCTTCTGTAACGTTAAAGTCAGAAGGCTCAAAGGCGTTTTGTGAGGCCGCACAGGCAGCAAGAGCTCCAAACGACGCAAGGATAGAAGCCTTCATGCTGACTAGGGCTAAGTGTTCGCTGATCTAAAACTCGCGGCATTCCAGGGCTATTTATTTCATGTTGCAGAGGCTCAGACCAACTGTGGGATTCGGCAGACTTTCAGATCTCCTTCCTCTTTGCGACTCGAAGGGCGTCTGGAGGATCGTACGTCGCTGTCTAGAAGAGCCGCGACAAACATCCACCGCTTAGCTGCATACCGTGCCGCACTTCAATTCTTCCATGAAGGCCAGCTAAGACGAATGAGTATACTTCAATCTCGGAGCATTAGCTCAACGAGAGTCGGGTGCAGGTATGCGCACTTCCGAGGGCTTGTGTGATGAGACAACCAAATAATAGCATCCGTTGATTAGTGCATTCTTGATGCAGATGTAGGCATGGATGGAAGCGAGATGCAAGGCAGTATATGAACCATTCTCGACGCGTTCCAGACAATCGATGAACTACTAGCTGGTGTCAGTTCGTCTGGTAGCTTTGTGTGATACGCCCGGCCAATGCGCTGGGTAAGAGAGGATGTCGTAAGCTATAGGCCATTGCCGCAAGAAGTTTCATCGCGTATTTCGGAGTAAGTGGGTGGGTATTTGCACGCCGAGACGGCGCTAAATCCGTGCCGCGCACCTGCGTGTACCTAAGCGGTATTTGAACAACGCCACGCGTCAGCTCCTTGATTTCTTCCTGAAGGGATTGCTCAACTCGACAACAACGACGTCTTGCCTTTCCACAAGCGAGCTACACTATCGTGTTATAAGAAAATTGTATGCCTCGGCGGCAGGAGGCGAGACAGGAGAGAGGAGCGGCACAGCAGACGCGTTGCGCAAGCAATGGTATCTTCAGGGACACTTCTCATATACGGAAGTATTTTGTTCTATTATCAATCTCAACGTGTCGTTCAAGCTTCCTTGCTTAAGAATGTCTAGTTCCGGTGTCTGGAATCCAGGTTTTTATGTTTCTGGGTTCGTCCAGAGCCGGTCAGCGTCTGGCACTCGGCAACTTTGCCGCACATGATCTCAACAATACTGTTATCGTGCAAGAGAGTGTTTTGAGCGAAGGATATCACAACTGAAGTAGGATCCCGGAAACCCTCGCCTAGCCATGGCTGCGTCTAAGCAATCAGCAATCGCGAATCCCCGACTGGAAATTGGGTATGGCCCCTTGATCAACGTGATCCCCTTTGCCGGTAAATACGCAACCTGACAGTGGTACTTACGCCACATACCTGCATAGACTGGAACCGAGATGGCGTCAGTTAACTACTAGGCTTTAAAGCACATTGTTTCGGACGATATTCTCCGTTGTATAATTGCTGCTTCCAATTCGTTGTAAACCAATACCATCACAGCAAACATGTCGGCGAAAACAAATGGTTTCGCTCAAGGGACAGTCCTAAAGGTCGCGTACTCTATGCTTGGCTTGACAAGTTCCGTTGTCCTTACTAGAATCGTTCTCAACATCCTCAAACCAAGAAGACTAACAGCTTCTGACTACTTTGTTTTCATCGCTTTCGTTTTTCACGTTACCAAGTGCACCCTTTACGTTGCACTATCGCCCTACATGCAGAGGGTGTATGCCGTCTCAAATGGGGAAACAGAACCTTATCCAGAATTGTTACATGACAGGATTTTGATGGCCAAGATGGTCTTCACCGCCTTCTGCATGTTCTGGGCGGTATTGTGGTCGATCAAGTTGTCTTTGCTCCTGATCTATAGAAGACTACTGGTTGGTATCTCTCAACGCTACACCGTTGTGTGGTGGTGTATAGCTGGAATCTGCTTAGTAGTAAGTTACCTACAGCATCACAAACCCAGCTTTCGAAACATTCACGTATGACACAGCTGATATCTGGGACAGACTTTCGCTGGCAACTACTTCTTCTACTTCCAATCATGTGGCACTATACCCGGATTTTGGACAGGAGGATGTGTGAGTCTTTCTAGATACACAGTATGGAGAGGACTGCCTACTAATCTTGCTGCACTACAGACTGGTAAAGGTCCGCACAACACCCAACTCATCAGCCTTTACTACTCCTTCTCAGCAGATACATCGACAAACGTGATGAGTACGTCACGCCACTCTTTCTTTCAACTCAGGTATCATCTTCTCACTGACGACTTGTGTAGTCATGGCACTTCCGATGTGGCTCACATGGAATCTCCAGATGCCACGCAGCAAGAAGGTATCAATATTGTGTCTCTTTGCAACGGGTGTCATCTGCATTCTCTTCGCCTGTCTCCGAGTCACTCAGGTTGCGATCAACGCAGCAAAGCCTGAAGCTATAGGTCAACCACTCGATCCTACCTGGCTTGCTATCTGGGGTATGGTGGAATGTTCTATCGGTATGGCAAATTTCTATCCGGCTATTCATGTCAATGCTCATTTCTATCAGCCGTTATCATTGGCTGCCGCCCTGCGTTCGCCGTCCTCGTCAAAGCTTTGCGACCGAAGAACTCATACGATTCACGTGGCTACCGGAGGCAGACCAATAGCAACTCGGATAAGAAAAGAGGGAGCAGATTGGAACTTAATACGATTGGGTGTAAAAGAGACCTGGATAAAGGTCTTGGCCTAGATACGACTGACTTGCACTGGGCCGATGTGCATAGTAGTCAGGAAGAACTAAGAGCGAAGCATGACGGCATCCTGGTTTCGACCACAGTGATGCACGAACAAGACTCCATAGATGCTTTCGAAAGAGCATAGTAATACCTATGAGTTTGCGCATGTACGTCACTCCCCAACTACTCGATGCCGGGATCACCCCATGAATTCTGCGTACCTATGCGCCTGGTCTGATTGTCGCGGGTCTGAGGCTATGTCGCTTCGTACATCGCATCCTCCATGTACGAAGTACCTAGGTACATGGACGAGGGGTGCACCAACATCTAATCGGAAGCGGGGAGACAAGCCACCCGAGAACGCGTAACACTAATCACCACGTTCCCATCACCACTAGGCTTTGCAGCAGTCTTACGATCGGTGTTCCGAGAGCCCGTCGAGAGCTCTGGTAATGTTCTGATGTGAGTGTTGTTCTGCAGATTCCTATGGTGGAACCCTCAGCCCCAGGTAGTTTCTAAATTTAGTCGGCGGAAAGCACCTCCCATCTCTTGGCAATACCAGAACCCACTGGACACAGTCATCATCTAGGGCATCCAATGATAATGGTGGTAGCAGCGGTGAGATGAGGAATAGTCGGTTTGGGATTTATGCCTAGCAGTCTTGAATGATATAACCGATTGCGTGGTACCATTTTTCCCCCTCTCTCTCCATCTCTGCCGTCCCCACTCATACTTCTCAGCCTTATCTTTTCAGTATCTATCCTTTCATCCCACACTCTCTCGCATAACCGCCAACATTATCCGTTATCGTGTTTTCTGGAAACAAAAGGAGCGACCATTTGGAGTGATTTCTGTGGTTCCACAAGATGACATTCGAGAACGAAAGGGCAGATCTCGAACAGGGACATCAGTTGCAGGACTTAGGTCCCACGTCGGATGTAAGTAGTCCCGATACTCCATTCCTGCAAGAATAGGAATCGTGGTTGCTAATAATCGAGGCTCAGTATCATCCGCTCCAGTACCACCCTAACAGCGAACAAGAAGAGGCCGCTCAACACCTGCTCAATGACTCACTTATCCCTACCAACGACTACTCACGACGTCAGAGCGCGACCCCATCATCAGTGTATAGCCTTACGGAAACCTACAGTGCAATACATCCCCCGACCACCGCAGCGCCGGCTTATGACAATTGCGAACAGAACAGAGCTTACGACGCTGGTAAGAACTGTTCCTGTACGAACCACATGTGAGATTTGAACTGACTTCGTACATTTAAATATAGGTAGCTATGTACAATCCGAAGACGACTGGGTTCAAAGGCAACAGAATCCGCCCACCATGCCTGTTGGTATTGGCGTGAAACGTTCGAAGACACGTAAAGTCAAGTTGATTCAAGGCTCTGTTCTTAGCATCGACTATCCTGTCCCCAGCGCGGTTCAAAATGCCATCGAACCTCGCTATCGTAACGCTGAAGGAGCGTACGAAGAGGAGTTTACACAGATGCGGTATACTGCAGCAACTGTAGATCCAGACGCATTCACGCTGTCCAATGGGTATAACCTACGCCCAAGAATGTACAATCGCCACACGGAGCTACTCATCGCAATCACGTACTACAATGAAGATAAGGGGCTGCTTGCTAGAACACTTCATGGAACTATGAAGAATATCCGGGATATTGCCAACCTGAAGAAGTCAAAATTCTGGGATGTCGGCGGTCCTGCTTGGCAAAAGATTGTCGTTTGTCTAGTCTTCGACGGCATCGACAACGTGGATCAGGAAGTCTTCGACGTTCTCGCAACCGTCGGAATTTATCAGGATGGAGTGCTGAAAAAGGACGTCAACGGTAAACCCACAGTTGCGCACATCTTCGAATACACAAGTCAAATATCCGTCACTCCTGACCAACAGCTCGTTCGACCTGCCAACGATGGGGGCACTGCAAATCTACCGCCTGTACAATTTATCTTTTGTCTTAAGCAAAACAACAGCAAGAAGATCAATTCCCATCGCTGGCTCTTCAATGCCTTTGGCCGTATACTGAATCCAGAGGTTACGATCCTCATCGACGCCGGCACCAAACCAGGACCACGCTCACTTCTTTCGCTGTGGGAAGCCTTCTACAACGACAAGGACCTTGGAGGCGCCTGCGGTGAGATTCATGCCATGTTGGAGGGCGGTAAGGCGTTGCTAAATCCGCTCGTCGCGATCCAGAACTTCGAGTACAAGATTTCCAATATCCTTGACAAGCCTCTGGAGAGCTCCTTTGGCTATGTTAGTGTGCTTCCAGGCGCATTCTCAGCATATCGCTTCCGGGCTATAATGGGTCGCCCACTAGAACAATATTTTCATGGTGATCACACGCTCTCGAAAAAGCTGGGCAAGAAAGGCATTGACGGCATGAATATATTCAAGAAGAACATGTTTTTGGCAGAAGATCGCATCCTATGCTTCGAGTTGGTCGCAAAAGCAGGGTCGAAGTGGTATATCTCACCCACTACCTACGAAAGACAGATATCTAACTTCGCATCTTCACAGGCATCTCTCGTATGTTAAAGCATCCAAAGGCGAAACCGACGTCCCGAACTCAGCAGCTGAGTTTATTGGCCAACGTCGGCGATGGCTCAATGGATCGTTTGCTGCATCCCTCTACGCTATCATGCATTTTGGGCGGCTCTATGGCTCAGGGCATGGGATTATTCGTCTCTTTTTCCTTCACATCCAGCTGGTCTACAACATTGCCCAGACCATCTTCACTTGGTTCTCTCTCGCATCATACTACCTTACCACCGTCATCATCATGAACCTCGTCGGCACACCCGAGCCTTTGCTTGATTATCACGGCTGGCCATTTGGCGACAAGGTAACGCCGATCTTTAACCACATCATAGGATATATCTATGTGGCTTTCCTCATCTTGCAATTCATTCTTGCGCTGGGTAACAGACCGAAAGGATCTCGCCATAGCTACATGGCCTCGTTCATTGTTTTCGGCGTCATCCAAGGCTACATCCTCATCCTGACCATTTATCTGGTCTATCGCGCCTTCAGCTCAAAGCCAATCGGCGAACAAATATCCTTTGATTCAGGCAAGGCATTCTTCGAAAGCTTCTTCGGTGGCAGCACAGGCGTTGCGGGGTTGATCCTCCTCGCACTAATAACCATCTACGGTTTGAACTTCCTCGCGTCCTTTATCTATCTCGACCCTTGGCACATGTTTCATTCGTTTCCACAGTACTTGTTTCTCATGTCGACTTACATCAATGTACTGATGGTGTATGCGTTCAACAATTGGCATGACGTTTCCTGGGGTACAAAAGGTTCCGATAAAGGTGACTCGTTGCCAAGTGCAAACATTATCAAAGGCAAAGGCGACGTCATGGTTGAAGAAGTGGAGCAGGAGCAAGAAGATATCGACAGTCGCTTCGAGAAAGTTGTTCATAGGGCACTTGCACCGATGGCAAAGACGGGTGACGATAAGCCAGCGAAGAAGGATACCGATGATTCCTACCGGTCGTTCCGTACTGGCTTGGTCTACTCGTGGCTGCTGTCGAATCTCGCACTCTGTGTCGTAGTCACGAGTGACGATTTTGCCACTATTGGCGTTGGTGTAAGTACCAGTGAAGAATTCAACCTTGTGCACTCTCACTGATTTATGTCATTAGGAAGCCTCACAAACCCGTACACCGATATACTTCCGCATTCTATTGTACGCCACTGCGATACTTTCTATCATCAGATTCATTGGCTTTTTGTGGTTCATCGGACGGACGAGTATCATCTGCTGCATAGCTAAAAGGTAGTTGTAGACTTGCAAAGTAGCAGCTGAATTGTATGTTTGGTTTCGTTAGTACTTTAAACACTCTTAAGCTACGATCGCAGGGCTCCGCGGTGTAATCGATGACGTCACAGACCTTCATTGGGGCGCGCAAAGCACGGCATTTCATCGAGAAATCGCAATCTTGCCGCGGAATACGCTTTTGGCATGTCTTGAGCCCAAATGGTCATGATTAACCCGAGGGGGAAAGGATCGAAGCAGGGAAAACACGGGATGCGACCAGATGTGGTGGGGTTTGGAGATCATGATCGCTCCGGGTAGCATGGATTCTTCAGATCAACGCGTTCACCCAAATATTGGGAAATCCCAACGCTGTGATGAAGTGACTCCATAGTGACAGAAATTAATACTGCGTTGCTAGTGTTTAGCGCACGTTTTGATCAGCCGCAACGGTGTTCAAGTGCAGAGTTCCAATCTAGCGGCGCGTGCCTCTGATCGCCACTGATGCATGTGGCTTGCCGTCGCTAGTGCGTGCATGACGTAAAGGGCGATTGCGGCCCTACGCGTCTTTCTTGTTGGTATGGAAGCGAACATGTTGCAAGGCTACCGTCCTCTTTACAACACTCGAACTCCTATACCTTTGTACCTACGCCTAACTGACGCTCACCACTGAACGTCGATATGTCGACCGGAGGCGTGGTCTACAAAGACCTACTACCCATCCCGGATACGGATCCTACAGAACATGAGGGGAAGTCTACTACGCTACGCAATGCACCGACAGAGAGCCACGCGCTAGCTCTAGATGCTGCGAAGTCAGCGCCTCCAGAGGAGAAAGGTGCAGCGCAAATAGCCCATGGAGATGAGGTTGTCGACCTAGGATGGAACGAGCCAAAGGAACTTGTCGCGAAGCCACTCGTTGGGGGTTTGGGCAACGAGGATCTGTGGTTGTTGGTCCGCCGATTTAACAAAGTGAGGGCACGTACGAGTTAACGCTACACTTCGATACTGATCTCGTGCAGCAAATGTACCATGTCAAGGAGATTCCAACAGCGCCCCCTGGGGGCTTGGACATGAACATCGCCGATGAGGAGGAATTTTCGCCAGACAAGCTCCGTGCAAACATTGAACGGTTGTACATGACCCTCGTAAGCACCTCAAGAGTCAACTACGAATGCCGTTAATTTAACTGTTTGTAGGGCATTGGTCTAATGGGATTCGGCAAGCACATCGTTCGCATCCGCTCATGGAGGGAGAGTCGCCGCACTGCATGGTTCTGTTCCGCATATTTTGCTGCCTGGTTTCTCGACATGATTATGCCACTGATAGCGGTAACATTAGTCACACTCATTGTATACCCGCCAGCTCGAGACACAATGTTTCCGCCAGCACCTATCGCCCTCGTCAGCTCCAAAGGAGGTGTGCAAAAGCCCAAGTCTGGAACTCTGGGCAGTACAGATAGTGCTACCGGGGCGCCTGAGAACCACAAAGGTGAGGCTGTCGAGCAAGAGGCTTCGAACTTCGTCAACGGTTTCGCGACGATCGCGCTATCGAGTGCGACTGGTAAACACCCCCAGGGAGAGCCTCCCGATGAAGACTCTCCTGACAGCAGTGTGCCGGATCCTACCAGAATCGCTATCAGTGCTGCAGACGCAAAGGATCAAGCTGCCGGCGTCAAATCCGACAAGCATCATGACAAGACCAAGGTTCCGATGGAGACTGCCATGTGGACAAAGATGAGGCCTATCATGCACGGAATCGCAGACGTCACTGATACGTGGGAGCGATTCGCGAAGTAAGCAAGCACTGGCTAGATTTTATATTTACTTACTAATGCCACCACAGCATGCTTGAACCAACCTCTCCGTTTCCAAAAGACAAGTTTCATCTTCGACTCGCCGCAGTGGTGGCACCGCTCGTTCTTGTCTCATTATTTGTAACCTCTTACATGTTCATGAAAGGTGTCACCTTCAGCGTTGGCTTTGGCTTCTTTGGCGATCCTGTCATCCAACGAGGTCTGGCACTCCTGAACAGAAAGTTCCCCAATTGGCAGAAACTACTTGAGCTCCGTAACACGCTGCTCAAGGGCGTGCCAACGAATGCCCAACTGACCGTCACCCTCCTGAGAATCGGCGAAGCAAACAAAGCCCCACTCCCACCACCCCCTCATGTTGCACAGCCGCCACCAGAGAAGCCTGTAGATATCAACGAAGAGGAGCTGCGCGCCACAGGTGCCGATTGGCCACTCAATGCAACACAAGAAGAGCTCGACGAAGCCATGGCACATGATCCTACCACCGCGCACGAGACTGGCGGCGAGGATATTGATAATGCCAAGGACAGTAAGCACGGCAAGAAAGGAACTAAGATCCTCAACTTCTTCCGTGGCACCGTCAAAGGTGGCGTTGAAACCACGATGACAGCCGACAAGGTCAAGGCCGCCGCCGGTTCCACTCATGCCAAAAACAGATTGGGTGCGGTACCACCCAAGGGAGTGGATCTCACATCCGGTCCTGTCGAGTTCAAAGCCCGCCATGATGGCAAGCGAGGCCATGTCTACATTACTACGAAAGCAACAATCCCATGCATCGCCTTTTCCACGGATAAAACTATCGAAAAGATTGGTAGCGCAGATAGAGAGGATCTACATCCGTCATGGAGTCTTCCTGTTGGCGAAATCATGGAAATGAAGAAGGTGGGTGGCTTCGGCTGGAAGGCAAAGTTGGTAGTTGGCTGGGCTATGGGACGTGAGGTTGCTGATGGCTTGATCATTATTGACCGGCAGCTCAACGAATACCGTATAACAGCACTTCCGTTGAGAGATGAGCTGTTCAATCGGTTGGTAGCGATGGGTGGTCAAAAGTGGGAGTGCTGGTAGTGATTCGACACCGTTGCGAAGTTTCCGGGGGTTGATATCCAGGAGACACGACTCTGTTGATGCATTGTCAGTATCAAGGGTTCTGGATGTTGTCGAAACACAAACGGATTTGATTAGGGATGGACACGTACATGTATAATAGTTCTTTATTATGACTACCACTAATTGTGAAATAATCTGGTTGAGGGCGATGGTCACAAAGACAAAGCTGAATTGATCAAGCATGAATATGGGTTTCTAGAAGTGAACTACCCAACTCAAATTTCCTGTAAGGATTACATCCCCATTAACTGTGCTCAAGCACTGCACGTGTTGTCTACCCTGCCGTGACTTTCCTTGTCCTCCATCCCTCATTACTCCACTTCCAATACCCCGAGATCATCCAAGCCTCAACCGATCAAGAAACACACTCTACTCCTCATTCATATCCATCTCATCATCACCATCTTCCTCTGTAGACGCAGCTATAGTGTTTTTGTCGTAGGAACCATAAGTTCGGGCCTCAGCCAAGGCCAACTCATGCTTCATCTGTAATTTACTGCCGTTCGCGTTCAAGCCCTTGGCGCGACACATCTTCTTGAGGTCGTTCTGGCTGTACTCGTCATCCGCGTCCATAAGTGCTTGCACAAAACTAGCCTTGTTCCTCTTCCTCGGAAGATCTAGACCGCGCTCCTCGCAGATCTTCTTCAAATCGGAGACCGAGAGGTAAGAGCGTGGGTCGGGGGTCTCGGAAGGCACCTTCTTGGCGTTGGTGGGAGTAAGGGGAACATTCTTGTTTGCGACGGGCTTCTTGGTCTCTCGGACTTTCTTCTGATTCTTCAGCTGGGCATTGCGCTGAGATTTGGCATTGACGTTCTCTATGGCTCGAGCAGCGCGAATTTGGGCTTGGGCAGCGCGGGTCATCGCGCGATGAGCCTTCTCCGATTCTTTGTTAGCGCGCTTGTTGGCGATATCCTCAGCCTTTTGAGCGTTCCGGAATCTAGTTTCGTTCTTAGCTTTAGCTTCAGCAGCTTCTAGGGCGTCCTGCTTGGCCTTCTCTTCGTTGCGGGTCTTCTCGCGGGTCATACGGAAGTTTTCCATTTCTGCACGACGGGCGTCAGGATCATCATCTACCTCTGTGGGAATACGAGCAGTGCCTTCAATGATGGCATTGTAGCGCTCACGACAGGCGAGAGCAGAGAAGAGGGCGTCTTTGTTAAGCCGGCGCATGTACTCGGACACTTTGCGGAAGCGCCAGGCACGGATACGTTCAATCTCGTAGTTGATCTCGATGTCTGCAAGAGCATGAGCTTGAAGTAGGAGTTCGTCCTAGGCATCTGCATTAACGAAGTCACAAGGTGAAAGCCGATTCAGGAAGAACTTACATCGGCGTATTCCCATTCCTTGTAGCCTTCCTTCAGAAGGAAGTCAACATTGTCAGCCTGTGCAAGGCGAATGCGCATGATGCGCGTAGAGATGGATTTCTGATCGTAGCGAACACGGCCATCTTTAGCAAGCTTGTCGGCAATCTGGCGGTCACTGAAGCCCCTCTCACGCATCTGCATCATTAGTTCGTCATCAGAATCTAGTTCATGAGAGACACGCTTGTGGTACGCTGGAAGACTCTCTCCCTTACGACGGTTATGACGGCCGAAGGTACCAGGAACGCGGGAAGGCTGTTGGTATGAGAAATCGTTATCTTCGTCTAGAATGAAGGCCTCTGCATTGTCGGTCTGAGCGCCGATGACAGAGCGTTGGAGGGACGTGGTAGTCTTGGAGGAACCATCAAGCCGGGCGCGCTTGCGCTTCTGACCGGCGATGTCGTCGTCATATTCTGGATCGTAGTCATCTGCCTCATCCTCATCTTGGGAGATACCAAGATCGTCGAAGCCGTCGAGCTTGAAGTCACCGTCGTCGGACTGTCTGAGATCAGCTATAATTTGATGGTCAAGTTCTTTGCTTACATCGTCAGCTGCTTGGGCAGTGTCGTCAACGAGGTCATCATCGTCGCTCAAGTCTTCCTCAAAATTGCTGTGGCCAAGCGGCTTGTCGCCTATAACATTGCGTCAGTAAGAGGTGTCGACAAGGCAAACACCAAAGTACTTACCGTCGAAGATCAGAGCCTCGTCAGTCATGTTGTTGGCTGTAGCGCTAGGTACGGCCGTGATATGTATAGTATTGGTGCTGTGAAGTGGGATACGGCGCCTAATTTGTGACTGCGTGTGTTGAATTGAGACTTTGGATCACCACGTGGTAGTCTATTAGGCAAATGGTGAGCGTGCGCGTCAGCAGGCTGTAGTCGCCGAAGGTAAAAGTGGACAGCCAGGTTGCAACTTTGTTTGGTCGATGGCTTCAATGAGACTATCGTAGCTGTTGAGGACTGACTGAACTGGTATTGAGTTACTCCGAAATTGTAGTAGCAGTCGAGTGGGGTGGAAGAGAGACGGAGAAACCGAGTGAAATATCGTTTATACAGCGAAGGGGGTGTTAGCAGCAACAGAACGTGCGTGGTCTGAATTACCCCTCGTCGGCTACATGTAAGAGAGAAAAGATGGTGAGTGTTCGATTCTGAAATCTGGTAGCCATTTTGGTCAGAGCTTGAAAAGATGCCGGCTGCCCTTGTAAGGTTATGTGATGTCCTCAGAAGTTCAGATGTTATGGCTTTGGAGTGATCAGGGAGCAAGCTAAAGTGGAAGGTCGTCAGCACCAACAGATCTACTTTTCGAGCGACATCCACCATCAAGATTACCTGCGACCGATATCCCCGTGTGGAACACGATCGGGCTAACGAGATGAGCATGGTCCTAGTGCAGTGCGTAACCCGGATCCTCGCCATTAACAGGATAAGAGATGCCAAGTGTATTACAAAGAAGCAAAACACAGTATCTCTCACGAAGGAAAATAAGGTGTGATCATCAGTTCGAAGAACGCCTAGTCTTCGTCATCTCAAATGCCCTGATAGACACTGCTCAATCTTGGCGTTACCTGCCAGCGGACTGAAGTCAGCTCAGAGACGATTGATTCGCTGATAACAGCTCTTGTGTAAGCCAAAGCAATGTAATGCAGCCACCTAAGTCCGGCTCCAAAGAACTGCCCATCGCATGTTAAGCCAGAATTGAAACGCGTGTGGAAGATGACCAATAGCTGACCCTGTACATTAAGACGAGCGAGAAAGAGAAGAGAGCATATGTTTGTGTTACGGGAATGACACAGGAAGTATTAAGCATATATCGAGCGTCTGAGGTCTTCTGAATGAATAGTGACCATGAGTCGGGAAGCCCAGTGTGGGAGGCTGGTGATTCGCCGACGTCGTTCCGTGAGAGGTTAGTGGGATAGAACAACCAGAACTGGCAGCGACCGGAAGCTATGGAGAGGGACGCGAATATTGGGTAATTCCGGACCTGTGGACGCAGGTTGGTCACAATTTTATTACGCGAGCTCTTGTAATGTTTGTGGAGTTCAGGAGTGTCGGAGTTGTCGCGCTTGTCGCCCCTCGAAGCGTGGCGCGAGCTCTAGAACGGCACCCCTGCCCATGACGTAACGCCTGTAAACGCGGGACGTCAATCAGGGCTTCTACCGCGCCCACGACGACATGTTGAGTGCTGCCGAGCCTTGAAGATCGCCCCCAAGAAGTTCACATCAGATATAACATAAATCACATATCCTGCAACCGCCCATTCCAAAGCACGACCTCCTGGTGTTCCCATTCCCTGCCGACATTCACCATGGCATCCTACCTGGAGAAGATGCGCCGACAGTCAAAGCAGCTGTTCCCTCAAAACAAACAGAAACCCGGCGCGCCACCTATCGAAGACCCTCCCAAAATCTCAGAATCTGCCATACCCAAAGTAGAGGACGCCGCTGTCCCCAAGATCGAAGAACCCGCCGCCGGACCGAGTGGCCCCGTACCCTCCCCACCAGCACCAACTGTCGCCGATGCCAGCGAAGAAGTAGGCAGCGACCCCGTCCTAGACGCCGAAGACCAGAGATTTCTTGAGCGACTTGCCGCCATCGCTTCGGAGCCCGAGGGCACTCCCCCGCCCCTCCCTCAGCGTACAGAAGTTGTCGATGGCAATGGCGAGAAGAAGGTCGGCAGAGATGCACAGACGGCGCTCCTAGATAACGCAGACAAAGTGCCACTTCCCATGAGCCCACCTGAGACGACTGCTGACGCTAGCGAAAAGGGCAAAGGGAAGGCTGCGGAGGGTGGGCTAGGCAGAAAAAAGAGTGTCATGTCCTACTTCCAGCTTCCCAAATTTAACAAGAAAGATGGAGAAAAAGCATCAAAGGACAAGAAAATAGTGGTCACGGAGAAGGACAGATCTCAGTTCGCAGACGACCTTCTCGCTGCCGCCGAATCCGCCAAGGCTGCCGAGCTGACCGATGCGCAGAAACAGGACAAGGAATTGACTGATATACTGGACCAACTCAATCTCTCAGCTGTCAACAATCGCGTCTTCAGCTTCAGCAAGGAGTCGGAAGAGCTCCTCAACAAGTTTACCCAAGTTCTCAAAGATCTCATCAACGGAGTACCAACCGCCTATAACGACCTCGAGAAGCTCTTTACAGACTACGACAATCAACTCAAGAAGATGTACGGCAACCTTCCTCCTTTCCTACAGAACCTGGTCAAGAGCTTGCCGGCCAAGCTCACGGCAACTCTCGGTCCAGAGCTCATGGCTGCGTCGGCGGAGAAGCCCGGCTTCGATGCACAGGCAGCTTCTGGATCCAGCCAGCCCAAGAGCAAGAGATCTATGCTTCCGAAAGTACCGAGTCTGAAGTCGCTAGTGTCTGCGCAAGGTGCCGTCGCGACGGCGCTGAGAAGTATTGTGAACTTCCTAAAGTTCAGATTTCCTGCTTTGGCAACTGGAACTAACGTCATCATGAGTTTGGCAGTCTTCGGTACGTACTTTGTGTCCATGTCGTTGTTGAATTGAGCTAACCTAATTAGTACTGCTATTCGTGTTCTGGTACTGCCACAAGCGTGGTCGCGAGACTCGTCTCGAGAAGGAGCGTCTCGCTGCTGAAGAAGGACAAGCCGGGCGTATTAGCAGCGCTTCTTCCATTAACGAGGACACCGACTCCATCTTTGGTGATCAATCAAAAGCCAAGACAAGGGATAGCGGGAAGATAACGCCTGCTTCTCCGCCGCAAGAGCCACTCATCATAAGAGATAGCAAAGAGAAGGAAGAGCAATCTGCAGCGGTGGCTGATCTTCCTAGTGTGTCGCATCTTCCCGATCCAACGTCGGGACAGGTTCCCAAAACAGCCACCCCACCTCCTGACCACAAGTAGGCTTTGGAACACAGCAGCAACGGAGGCAAGGTAGGTTTTTGGTTCAGATTGATATCCCCTATGCGTATACCCTGGCTTAAAGCAATACATTAATTGAACAACGCATCACGATAACACCGATTCTCCAAACAATAGTGTTCTGTACGATCTTTGGGTATTACATACCTATGCCTTGCCAACAATAGCGTTAAGCGTATAAGCTCCACCACTCACCTTTCAGACATCCCCTCGCTCAACAAGGTTTCCTCGCGTGTATTACCACGACCTCGAAATACGCATGTACTTTCCTCTCCTTGACTCCAGCCCTGAACTTGGCAAAGAAAATTTGAGCCTCTTGCACTGACCAGCCCATGACCTTTGTCAGCAGATACAATCCCCATCCCTCAGCTCCCTGAGTAATATGCAACAAATTCCATCTTCCCAACTCCTTCATATGAGGATCTGCCGGCCATCCGTTGACAGGGACTTTGTACACTCTTTCCTCAACGTCCACGAATCCCGCGTTACGGATATATGTCGATAGATTCCAAACCTCGTAGAAGGATTTACCAAAACGCTCTGATGCCTCATGGAAGAGATCGCTCCAAGTGGACAAGACGTGATCTTTCGTCAGTGTGCCATCGTCGGATTTGAATTGGATGCTCATTTCCAGTTCGTGGAGGTAGCCGCCTGATTCGAGATTGTCATAGCATTGCGTGTAGAGCGCGGGCCAATCGCCGATCGAGCCATACAGGGAGCGGATATTGATGAAGTCAAAGGACTGCGAGTACGTCCAAGGAAGAGTGACATCATCTATCTCAAACTTGCAGTTCGGAGGAGTGAACTGGGGTTGAATGGGGGAGAGGTCAACGCCAAGGATCTCGGCGCCAGGGTATTCTATAGATGGAGTTAGTCATATTGTCAGGATAGGTGTATCTTTGGGATCGTCTCTGGTAAAATAAGGGACTGGAAGAGACAAACCATCGGCCATGTCCATACACCAGATTCCCGTACCGCACCCTAGATCCAAGACCCTCTTCGGGTCTTTGATAGGCGCTAGATGTAGTTTCTGGTCAAGCAGAATGAGGAACATGTGGTGTGCAATATCAAGCTGGTCGTTCTGAACCTCGTCGTTGGGACCCCAATAATCGTTTTCGCCCTCACGATACTTATGGTATCGGCGTCCGTTTTCGAAGCGTCCTTTGTGGATAGACGATGCGATGGATGTTGTGTCACTAATGGCATCATCGTCGCCCAGAGCCGAGTCTGTGTCATCTGTACTATCCTGCTAACGTTAGATGATGCTCGATGTAATGCTAAATGGCAAGGAGTACTTTGTGGCGCTTGGATTTCGAGGAAATAGTCTGGCTGTAAGAAAAGTCCTGGTATACTTACAACTAAAACAAGTGGATTCACGAGCTGAGCAGTTGGTGCGGGTCCTTGTACGGTCTCTGAAGGAAGTTCTGTTGAGTTTGTTGATGCAGCAGGTGCTCGTTCTGAATCTTGTGGTGCGCCTGCCGAGGCAGAAGGATTTGTCGACGGTAGGGCAGGTGCAGCTGTTTCGGACTCGACGCCTGTGGAGCCGTCCCCAGCTGTGAGACTATCAACTGCCGGTGTTGCTGGCCCACCCTCTCTTTGTCTCTCTTTACCCTTTCCAAAGTCTGCCATCGCTGAGATTTTGTTCAATTTTGTCAATCGACTTGAGTATGAAACCGAATGAAAACTGCCCGAGGAATATTCTTTGGCGCGCCGGTGCTGTTATAGGGACTATTCGCGGCAATCAATGTCAAGGGTTGGTAGCCGCGACTGAGCCTCAATCGTGCAGTAACGGCCCGGAACGAACTGGGACAATCTGATAAGCGAACGTCTGTAAATGCTCCAACGCCTTGTGATGACTCTCAAAATGCAATTATTATGGATAGAGGAACAGCCAAATTCAGGATGAGGTTTTTCGCAATTGGAGAATTGTCTAGAACGGCGGATACTGTCAGGCAGAAAATGGCAGGGTGGAAGGACGGGCAAGATGACTCTCTCCGCAAAGCTAGAACAGAAGGGCTCTGACATCCGAAGTGCTGTATCCACCCAAATGTGCACACAGATCAGAAAACGTGGCTGTGGACCTAGATCGCGGGTGTCTCGTGCATATTGGACTTTCCGAGCTGCAACACGGTTTTTGGACCGGGGTTGTTTCCGCAGAGTGATCCGCTGTAGTGCAATCTAGACAGGGTGGCACGAAGTCAGTATACGTCTCACATGCAGTTCGTACATGGATACTTCCCCTCACGTCGCCCATCATCGATTGACTACGGTAGCCATCAATGCGTAAGCTTTGCTCTATGAAGGACAAGGCTTGTCGCTGCAGTACAGTACTGCGGCGGTATTTCGCCAACTCGGCTTGTGCACTCATTCAGCAAGGGAACCCGGAAAATCAACAACACGACACTAGCGCCAGCAATCCTGACGTGCCATGGCGCTTGCAAACTACTCAGATTCTCACTACTCTCGATAAAGAACGGACATGGGTCCCAAATGTCGTCGTGGCTTCCGCCATAGCTGTCGTTTGCTGGTGGGGCGCACCTAGCTATTAGTAACTCACGGCTCTGGGTACCATGCCGCTGCATGCTCCGCATCTTTTCCAAGCAACCAGTCAATTGTTGACCGATCAAACTGACCAACGATTATCCAATATAAGCCTGCAGCGGTGCGCTCTCTCCACTAGCTACATAGTACACAACGCCGCACGCGCCTTCAGTGAGGGATACCCCACTTGTAGGAACGACTTTCATGAGACCTGTTCATCGTCTGCGACCTTGAACCCTTGCCCTCTAGCTCCACTCCAAGCAAGCCATGGAAACCATTCCGTCCGAATCAGCTTTCGACAATGTCTCCCGGCGCCTGTACGCCATCGCATTTGTCGCTGTGGCGTTCTTTGCTGTCGGCCGCATACGACAGTACTTGCGTCTGAGACATTTCGCGGGACCTAGGTAAGAGGCGTCCATGTACCAATCGCAGGTGAGATATGGACTGACTTGGTACGCGCACCTTTTAGGACGACGGGATTCTCTTGGTTGTGGCATTCCAGAGCTGTTATCAGCGGCCAATCTCCTAGGTACTACGGCGACGTGTGCGAGAAGTACGGTGCGTATCAGGAAGGGAGGATTGCTACATGACCCGATGCTAATGCTTCTGTAGGGCCGATTGCTAGGGTTGCACCCAACCATCTCATAACATCGGACCCAGAATTTTGGGCACGGATCAATGCGGTGCGTTCACCGTATGCGAGGTCATCTTGGTACTACCATTGTGCTCGATTTGAGACGGGAAAAGACAATGTCTTTACAGATTGCGACAACGATAGCCATGACGCAAGACGCAAGAAGATGACATCTGGGGTACGTGGATGACAACTTGAGTGATGAATTCGCCCACCCGCTGCAATTACAAGCTGGATTAGTGGTTAGATTGCACACCAGCTAACACGCTGCAGTACTCTGGTAAAGAAAACCCAACGCTGGAGCCCTCAATCGATCTTCATGTCAAAGAACTTGTGGACTTGGTGCACAAGTATGCAGTACCAACAGCATCAGTAGAACAATCTAAACCGATGGATCTAGCCGAGAAGATACCCTTCTTCACATTAGATGTTATCAGTCATGTTGGCCTTGGACAAGCATTTGGTGACCTGAAAGCCGACAAGGATCTCCAGAATTACCTGAAGTCGAGCGAAGAAGGTCTGAAAATTGGCAACACGGCCTTTGCAATGGGTATAGCCTGGCTCAGAGATACGCCTATCATCGGACCTGCCATCAGTCCATCGGAAAAGGACGCCAATGGCTTCGGTAACATGATGGCTCAAGCACGAAAGATAGTCAACTCTAGGATGACGAAGTCAACTGATGACAAGTCTGATATGTTCGCGTCATTCGTTCGTCACGGTCTCTCTGGAAATGATCTCTGTAGGTGGCCCTGAAGGCTATGATCTGAGATGCCTGAGCGTTGACTGACCACTCATGCTTAGTTCAAGAGGTGTTCGAGCAGATTCTCGCTGGCTCTGACACTACGGCTGCTGCTATTCGGGCTATCCTGCTCTATGTCATGAGCCATCCACGTGTGTATGCGAAGCTCCAGGCCGAGATAGATGAGTCAGTCAAGGCTGGCACGGCGCCTGCATCTCCCGGTATCATCTCCGATGCAGAAGTGCGCCGACTGCCGTACCTGGGAGCTGTTGTTCGGGAAGGGATGCGGGTAAGTCTGATTCTCTTTCCACTAGCATTAGCCATTGTGTCAACATGCACTGACGATATGCTCTTAGATGCATCCGCCCGTCGCCAATCTCTTCTCAAAGGTTACGCCAGATGAAGGAGACGTCGTGACCATTAACAACAAGGAACACTTCATCCCCGGTGGGACTTTGATAGGCTACTCAGCCTGGACAATGCATCGTAACAACCGCTCCCTTTACGGCGAGGATTGCGGCACATTTCGTCCCGAGCGCTGGCTCATTGACACGAGCGATGCGGGCGAGAAGGCACGCTTAGCCCGGATGACAAAGACTAACGATATGATCTTTGGCTACGGTCGATGGCTCTGCTTGGGACGCAACGTTGCGTTGATCGAGATACACAAGTGCGTCTTTGAATTGTTGAGACACTTTGATCTATCATTGGCCAATCCATTGGAGCCGTGGAAGATATTCAACTCCCTCGGGCTCTGGGAAATCAAGGACATGTGGGTGAACGTTACTATGAGGAAATAGAGCTATTTGGACCTATGTTGAGGCATAAGAAAATCATGAAGACGAGAGAAAACACGTTGAATGCTTCCAGACCGACTTGAGTAGTGGTGAATTGATGTTGCAATGATATTTGCTTTGCTGTGTCGTGACAGCAACCTTGATGCGCAAAGTCCCGATGGGCCGTCCAATCGGCTGATGGGCACAGGGCGACGTACCAAGAATGGATACATGTGAGGCTCGATGCTTCGGCCCATGTATGGTAGCACTGACCAAAGGCATATTGCTCATATCACGAAGAAATTCACGACGTGCGCAGATGACGGACAAGCTGCACAGCAGCGCCGAAGGCCCGCGGCTGAAGTGATTCGGAACGTAGCAAGAGCTTGCTCCATATCAAGCCGACCATGGCAGCCACCTTCAGCCGCCATCACAACCTCGATCGCGCGTGTACGTATAGTCACGGCAACGCAATCGCGACCGCCCAGCCAGCGTACGATGGCTTTGCAGCGTCGCATCGCCATGGTGCAAGCCAACAGAGCAGCATGGCAGCCTATTGCGAGCCCACGACGACCGACGCGCAACAAGCCGCGAGTATGAACAGCCACGGCCAACAGCGCGAAGACAGCTACTCCCCAGACGACACGCCCAAAACCTGCTATGTGGGCGGCCAGAACACGGCAGCACTGCCGCCGGGCAGCAACGAAGCGGCCGACAGTCAGTTTGCTATGCTCCCACCCTCCAGCTCAGTCCACGCTTCATGGCAAGCACTGCACGACTATGCCCAGTCGCACGCCGC
>Ga0058698_10000341_pt1 | contig 27087 bp, 27 predicted proteins | sample AgamicAsSfe_FD_67288 | JGI IMG/M metagenome (GOLD analysis project Ga0058698, IMG submission 67288) | Agave microbial communities from Guanajuato, Mexico - As.Sf.e | ecosystem: Host-associated > Plants > Phyllosphere > Phylloplane/Leaf | place: Guanajuato, Mexico | collected 2012-05-30
CTTCTCGAGGTCTTCCGTGGTCTTGTGCGACCAAGTTCGCGATGGCATACTGTTAGTGTACCGAATAGGCGCAGAGGCATCTATGGGATATATCATAGGGTGCAGACCAGGCTCCTGTGTTGTTATAATGCGTGGGTCCGGTCCATAAAGGAAGTCTGAATAGGCGGGGAAGATGTCGCAGTCGCGCTGCAGTTCCTCCCATTCCTGGTCGCGGAAAGGCATGTCTAGAGATGTCTGTTGTCGATACGGGTAATGGTGGTGGTGATGATGTTGTGGCAGGGAATAAGTTCTGTGCGCTCAGTACGTGCGGGGCCACGAGGAAGGTGCGGTGAAAGAGCGGGACATTGAGCTCTCACTTCCATTCTACTGTGATTTCTATAGCGGAGCTTATACATCAATGTTCAGACTATCTTGTTGAGGGCTTTGGCAGCAACTCGATGGCTTTCGAAAATTGTTGAGTTCAGCATACCAAATTGATTCAGACTGATGACAAGAGCAGACACGGAAGTCTTACCACACCTGACCATGATCATTTCGAGCAGTCTGACCCATGATCCAGCTCGCATCGTGCGACAGTATCAATGCCATTTTGACTTGACATGGTAAGTCGCTCATGACTTACTGTTATATATCGGAAGGGCGGAGCAGCAGAAAGACTGAACGTCGCCGAGCCCGGTTCATTCACGAAGCCGGAAGCAAGCTGCGTCCATACACTCTTGCGACGGGAATAAAGAGGGAGACGATGATATGCCAGAAGGATGCCTACTTGAACCCATCTCTTAAGGCCTGGACTGATGACAGGATACGTGACAAGATTGAGTTGGAGGATACATGGGTTTGCCACTGCGCATTGTGTAACTCAGAGCAGTATTAGTAGATATTCCAGTTGTGTACTGGACACTAAGACATGGCCAACTCTGCCAGGGTGTGAGAGGCGAGGGGTTGGCGCGAGGAAGGACGTGAAGCATGACAGTTCACGTCGGCAAAACCATTCACCGAGGACGCCAAAGAATGTCGCGCTCCCCACCACCCCGCCACCCTCGTGCCGATCTCACAGCAAATAACCCACGGTCCTTACCTCGCATCGATTAGTTTAGTCTTCAGCCTTCCTTCTGTACTACGACACTCTGCATCATCACCATGAGCGACGCGCCGCCTGCACCCGAGCCAGAAACCCTCGAAGCGCTACAATCTCGACACCGTAAAGAGCAACGCGACCTCGTATCCCGTATCACACAGAAGAAGAAGCAAGCAAGCAAAAAGACACGCAAGGGTGTCAACGATGAGTGCGAACGGCTCGAGCGCGAATTGAAGGAGCGTCAGGCGCATGAAGTCGCTGTTCAGAACGGCGAGGCCGTAGATGCTGAGGAGCATGTAGAAGACGCACAGAGCTCTGGAGACGAGGCGCAGGATATACAGGACGACGTTGCAAACCTCAATTTAGCTGCCTCTGCTTCAGACAGCAAAGAGAGCAGTACGAATGGCGATTCTGCTGAACCCAAGAAGAAGAAGCCAAATCGCGCAAAAGCCCGCCTCGCCCGCCGCGCCGCCGAACAAGCCTCCATGATCGCCGAAGCAGAGCGCGAGGCCGCCAACGCACCGAACCCACGTGAACTAGAACGAGAACGCATGGCGGTACAACTGAACAAACATGGGCTGGTGCTGCATGAGATACGAGCCGACGGTCATTGTTTGTATGCGGCGGTCGCGGATCAGTTGCAGACGCGAGAACTGGGCCTAAAGCCGAGAATAGGTGTCACCATCACTGGACAGGGCGACGAGGAGTCAGACAAAAAGCCACAAGGATACAAGACCGTCAGACACGCAGCGGCAGACTGGATCCAAAGCCACGCCGACGACTTTACAGGCTTCATGGAAGACCCGTTGCCCGAGCACGTCCGCAAGATTAGAGAGACGGGTGAATGGGGTGGACATCTGGAGCTGCTTGCGCTGGCCAGGACATATGGTCTGAGGATACGCGTACTGCACAGCGACGGCCAGGTGGACAAGATAGAGGCTGAAGATGAGGTCAAAGAAAAGGAGGAGATATGGCTGGGATACTACAAGCACAGTCATGGGTTGGGCGAGCATTACAACTCACTACGCAAGGCAGGCTGAACGTGAAATCAGCGATGCGAACATGGGTGCCTTGTAAGCTGTCTACCGGAGCTATACAACGTCCTCCTAGCCAACTGTACTCAGTGCCATTTCTGATCATCCGGACAATCCGCCTTGTGCCGCCACATACTCACGCAGTCTCTTACGAGGCCCTTGATGACGCCAATCTCGTGGGTCCGCTTGGGGGTGTAGTGCGCAATCTTGACCAGCGCGTTCTCTGTCTCCTCTCGATCTGTTTTGGTTACGACCCCTTGGTCGTCATACGAGATATCCTGACCCGGTCGTTTGAGCAGCTCACTGTGTACAAGTGGAGGAAGCGACCACGGAGGTCCGCCAGAAGATGCGGGCTTGTGTGTGGGGAATTCAAGACAGATGAGCACACCGCCAGTAGAAGTGGTGTTTGGTGAGGGGCGGCGGAGGAGCGTGGTGGTACGAGATGCCCATTTTGGTCTCAGAGAGGGAGGGAGTGCGCAAAGAAACTGTCCATCGCGTCAGTACACGCTGCCAGACACATCCCACACGCTACATGTAATGCTTCACTTACCGTGTTATCGTAGATGATGTCAAACCCCTCATCGCTTTCCCAGCCTTCCACATCTCCTAACCAGCCGTCTTTGAAATAATCCCCACACACAACTCTCATCGCGCCCCTTCCGATCTTCTCGTCCATGACTGCATACTCTCCTTCCAACGGCCCCTTTCTGGGTTCCTCTAGGTACTTTCTCGCAGCGTCAGCAGCATGCGAGGACACTTCCAGCCCATAAGCGTCATAGCCATATGCCGCAAATAGTGCTACGTCATATCCTTTCCCACACCCTGGCACAAGCACTCTCCTCCTTTTCCCGTCATCCTTCAATGGCCCAGCGAGAGAAGCGTAGCCCGCCGATTCGCTGTTTGGTGGCGGTGCACCGAGGGAGGGATTGGGGTCCGGTGAGGAGAGCGGGCGACCACGTTCCCGGAGCAGATCAATTAGCGCAGGATTTGCGTGACCACGGTCCCAAGGCAGGAACGTAGACTCTCTCCAGAGATCGTCCCAGCGGTTGTTGTGCTCTGCATCGGGAGCTGAGGAGAAGTGTGAACGGAGGCGGTCTTGGTTTTGGGTTGCCATGGTATGGCTGATCGGCGATGCGGTACTTGGAGAGTTGGAGGGGTGCGTGCTCAATGTCAATGGCCTGACGGTGTCGTGTGGCCGCTTTCGAACGACGATGAGTTGGAAGCTGGTAATCGGGACGCCGAGGCCCCTCCAAGCTGTTGAGCTAACCCATCTTTACCCCACCACAAACGTGCTCGTGCGACAACGCTAACGGTGACGTTAACGGCCGTGCAGGTGCCATCGGATGCTGCAGTGTCAACCTCGAGTGTCTCTGGATTTGGCTGACAGTCGTTCAAACACAAATATCGGAAACTTTGTTCTCGATCGCGGCGGCCCGCCTTACGACGGATGTGTCGATCCACAGGTCTCCACGTGACATCCCGTACAATCAAGCTCCAATTACCCGGATCGCATGCATGCATCCTTCTAGCCCCACCATGGCTTCGGATATAATTAGAGCGAGTTTGTTTCCGCATAGCAACACTCCCAGTTCGGCAACCCGTTGCGCTTAGTTATCGCTCGACAGCGGCGTTTTCGCTGGGTTGTGTCTGGAGTCATGGCGGGCTTTAGCTTTCCTTCGTTTGCAATTCACTTGTTGAGGATACACTGTGTTGAACACAGGGTACAGGTGCGCGGTGAGAGCATGCTGAAGAGCTAGAGATAGCGGCTGTCGACAACCGAGGTATTACGACGCATACGGAAAAGCGACAGTGCATGCGGAAACCGGAGCGAGCTTTTGCTTGAACGAAAGACTCGGACGTTACGTTGTCTGGGTTTCTTTCCTCAATCTCTGCGACGGGCGATAATGGCAGATCATGACAGGTCGAGATCGCCACCAAGGATGTTGAAACAGGAGGATGAACCCGACCGAGGCACCGACCAAGACGTAAAATATGAGCAGGATGAAGGTTTACCAGAAAAAGACATCATGGAGACGGGAAACCAGAGAGATACAGAAGAAACAATGTCAATCTCATCGTCCCGAGCCTCGACCGCGTCAGGGCATTCTAGCAATGCCGATCCGCCCAGAACATCGAATTCAAAACAACGTCCAGTAACCCTAGCCAGAACTGCCTCGATCCTGCCCGATGCTATTGTCGTTCCACGCTCGCAGCGGCGTGGACTTCTTGCTCGCTTTGCCCTCATCCCGGAGGTCGAAAACCCAGAGCATTATGCGCGGCAAACGAAATGGTTTCTGACCTTCATTGTCGCATTCTGCGCCATGGCAGCACCCATGGGCAGCGCAATTGTCATGCCAGTGCTGCAGGAAATCAGCACAGCCTTCAACGCGACCGAGACAGTGACCAACATGAGCGTTGCTGTGTACATGCTTAGCATGTCCATCTTCCCCTTGTGGTGGAGCTCTTTTTCGGAGCGACTGGGCAGGCGTACTATATACATAAGTTCGTTCATACTCTTCGTAGTATTTGCCATACTCTCTGCCATCAGCAAAAGCATCGCCATGCTCATTGTCTTCCGTGTTCTGTCTGGCGGCGCAGCAGCATCTGTACAAGCGGTAGGGGCAGGGACCATCGCCGATGTCTGGGAGACGAAAGAGCGTGGACGAGCAATGGGTATCTTCTATCTTGGGTCAGTAACTCCCATGTACAAATTGCATGTGAGACACAAACTGACTTTATGGATGCACATCCAGACCTCTCTGCGGCCCACTCTTCGCCCCCATCATTGGTGGTGCTTTAGGCTCAGGTCTAGGTTGGCGATCAACACAATGGTTCCTGGTCATCTATGGCGGCATGACACTCATCTTCATCATCTTCGCACTCCCGGAAACCCTGCACAGGAAAGAAAAGCCATCTGCTGATCCGACAGCAGCACCAGCCGGTAACGAAACCGAGAAGGAGCAAAGTACAACACTCGGAAGAAGCGCAACCCGCGCCTCAACCGTTCAAAAGACCAAGGGCGTACTTCTTCACCTCCGCCATATCTTCATTGACCCCTTGCGCATCATAGCATGGCTCCGGTTCCCACCAGTCCTCCTAACCGTATATTACGCCAGCATAACATTCGGCAGTCTCTACATCCTCAACATTAGCATCCAGTCCACTTTCGCCGCTCCACCCTACTCATTCTCTACCCTCATCATCGGCCTACTTTACATTCCCAACTCGGCCGGCTACCTTCTCGCCTCACTGTTCGGCGGTAAATGGATTGACAGTATCATGCACCGCGAAGCCCGAAAAGCGGGACGTTACGACGACAAAGGCAAGCTTATCTTTCGCCCCGAAGACCGGATGAAGGAGAATGCGTGGATTGCTGCTATCCTTTGGCCTTCGGCCCTGATCATTTATGGTTGGACAGCGGAGAAGGGGGTCCATTGGATCGTGCCCATGATTAGCAACTTCTTTTTCGGCATCGGTAGTATGCTCATTTTCGCGCTGGTCAACACTATGCTCACGGAGTTCATGCCTCGGCGGGCTGCCTCTGGAATTGCGCTGAACAATTTTGTGAGAAACATCTTCTCCTTTACGGGCGCGGTAGTTGCAGAGCCGATATTGAGCGCCATAGGAAATGGATGGTTGATGACGATCTTAGGCATTTGGAGCGTGGTCACAGGGTGTGCGGCGCTCTATGCTATGGGCAGATGGGGTGGGAAGTGGAGGGAAGCTATGGTCAAGGTTATGGGCTGATAAATTGGAATTTGAGGACGCTCGTCGTTGTGATTCGATGTATCGCATTACTATATTTGACTGCAAACGTTGTGATTTCGTATATCAGACGTTTCGTAGCGAGACGAATATGCGGGTTGTAAGCTACATACTTCATTGAAAGCTCATTGAAGAGTACATCCTTCCACGGCTTGCGGCGCAGACCGCGTCCGGGTTACCAAACAGCTGGCGACTCCGATGCATTCGGCGGCTCTGCACATCAAGCTGGCCCCTTTGGGTCTTGGCTCAGCTGTATCAACAATGACGTCACCACCCGCGAGCTTTGCCGTGCTCGTTCCTACGTCCATTGCCTCTTCCCTATATCACCTTGGTATTCATTTCTTGTCCCTAACCTATCAAATTGATGTCCTCCACGGCACTCTGTGGCTAAAGAGGTGCGCAAAGACTGCTAAATGGCTTAAACCACGCGAATGGCCTTTGCGATCGCGAGTTGACACAACCACCAGAACTCCTACTGGATCTGCACCCTGTTTGACAGGAACTCTTCAACACGCGCCTTATAGGCGCCTATTTTTGGATCGATTGGTTCGCTCAGCCTATTTGACGTTCTGCAACCGCAAGTCAAAACGCGCCGCCCCTGTCGCGTTACCTCGATGTTAGCTCACGATGTAAGTTAGGGGTCTTCAGAAGTTGTTCCTAGTGAACGAGATGCATTCAGCCATGTTGAAGGAGAGTCTCTCAGATGTGAGAATGGAACATGGGATAGTATGATAAGAGAGCTATGGTCCGGACTTGCATAGCGCTGCAGCGAGCTTTCACATCTCGCGAATCGTTACTCATTCATCCTTGTCATATCATTCTACATGGATACGTCTCGTCAATCTTTGTGCTCACGTCGGCCTGCCGATAGCTCTGATTCTGGCGCCCCAATACCACAAGACAGCGCACACTGGTAGTCCCAAACCAATCGCGACGAACCCCAACGTACTGTTACCCCACCCATATCCCAGCGTTTTGTATAGATTAGGCGCGAAGATCGGGAACACAAACGCAAGACCATATGAAACTGAGCGAACACCAGCACCTGCAGAAGCTGCGAACTGGCCAAATTCCTCGATCATATGCGCGATTGTTGCTTGGTTCACAATGAAACTGCCTAGCGTGAATATGATGACGCCGACGTCGACCATCATCCAGTGGAGTGTGCGTTCGGCGGACCAACCATACCAGAAAAGACCGGCTGGCATGATGACCATCCCAGGAACCATGTACGGGATGCGGAACTCGGGAACACCTTTACCACCAGTCCGTTTGGTCAGGTGTCGATACCACCAGTCCATAATACGACCGCCCAGCTGGCCGCAAAGTGTCGCGCCGATCGCAATCGATATGTAGTGCAAGCTACTGGTCAGCTCAGATTGTCCGTACTTCTCGATCCACAGCGACGCATATGTCGAGAGCACAAGGGTGTAGACAGCGAAGGACAACGTTGCGGTCAGTGCATTGAGCCAGATGATAGGTCTTCGCACAAGTATGCGGACCGGACGCAAGAGGTTCCGCGCAATACGAGCGCGTTCTGCTTTAGCAGTAGGGACGTTACCACCATCAGCTAACGCTTTACGACGTAGCAAGACTGGCGTATACGATTCGCGAATCCAGAAGAAACCGACAACCAGGATGAAGGCGTTGAAGATGCTCATGATCCAGAAAACCCACGACCAATGTATAGAGTGGGTAACTAGACCACCGACGATGGGTCCAAGTGCTGGGCCAAGGAAGGGGAGCAAGTTGACCATAGCCAGAGATTTGCCGCGTTCGTCTTCGCCATACATGTCGGCCATCACTGGACCATTCAACTGTACTAAATTAGCTATCTTCATGTTGGATTTGATCAGCCTTGTCACTTACCGTCACGCCAACACTTGCCCCAGCTCCGGCCATAAACCTCCCGACGATCATCAACCCGGTGTTTCTGCCCACTGGACACAGCGCGTTCCAAACCACGTACCAGGCATTACAAACTATCCAGACTGGCTTCCTCCCCCATACCTCACTGGCACTGGCTATCAGGAACGGCGCAAAGGCCATACCAAGGAAGTATACCGACATGGTTATCTGGGCTGTGGAAGCGCTGATAGCAAGATCTGAAGCGATTGCAGGAAGTGATGGCGCAATCATACTTGCAGACATGATGGGGATCAACTGGCCGAAGGAGAATATCGTCCCGATGACGAACTTGCGTAAAGGCTTCCAGTTGTAAGGATCCGATGAATCTGCTGGAGAAGCCCATGTTGCCTGGGCTGTTAGCAAAATGTCATCGGCCTAGAAAGATGACATACCCCGTGCTCATTGCTCAAACGTACTAGACGGTCGTTGGCAAGGTCGACAATTGGAGACGATATCTCCGGGTTTTCGCCATCGTAGTCTTCATGCTTGTTCTGAGATATGTTGTTGGTTGGATAGACAATAGTAGGCTGAACTGTTTTCTCATGAACTCCAGAGTGCGACATTCTAGTAAAGCTCTTTATGCTATTAAGCCCCAATTCTAGTCATTCTAAACTTCCTTTATATACTGATATGATATATGCGCTCGGAGTTCGGATCTAATCTTATCAGATCGGAGTTCTCACAGCTCGGACATAACCACCGTTGCCTAGCAGGATCTGATAACGCCTTACATGCCGCTGCTGATACTTTGACCTTCCTATTCTAGTTGCAGCAATGGGATAATCAACGGCTAATATGAAGTTATTTTCGCTGTAGCACGGTAAGGTATGATAGCGTTCTTCTTGCATTATAGTATGCATTGATACAGCGCTACTACTACTGCGTTTTCGTTCCACCTGAACAACACTGACGCTAAGAAACCAGTCAGAATGTTATCGTCCGCGCACTGTTTCCTCTCCCTCTATCGCTCGTTTATGTATGACCTCTGCTTGACCGTGCTCATTTTGCTGTAGATATCCTATGCCGAACTGTATGATGCTGATATAATTTATAACACGAAAGAGTCTATCACGCAAAAGTAAAAATAACATGTGCCATATCTCCTCAATCGGAAGCAACACACAGTTTCATGTGCCTCTTAAGATTATCTTCACGCGTGAACAGTTGTCCAGGCTTCTTACACCAAGGATTGGGACATTTAAATCTTTCTCCTCCTTCGTGTGTCGCTTCGTGACGCTCGAGGTTCGTCCGAAGGCCGGATGTCTTCCCGCAGCCGTCATGAACACATCTGAACCGGTGATTGTGCTTTCCCTTGATGTGCCTGCTACTAAAAGTTAGCGAGGATAGACATGGGTAAGATGGTTATTGCACACCTAAGTTCGAACCGTTTTTTGGCGACGTAGGTACATTGCGGGCATGGAAACGAAGATAGATTAGGGGACATCGTTGTTGGACCGGTGTGTTTGGATGCGAAAGAAGACTTCTCATTGAACTTGGTGGCGCCTTTGTTGTCGAAATTGTCAGCCGTATGCGAACTGAATTCTTCTCTTTCACCAGCTATATCCATGCGACGGCTTTCCAATGGTGTACTCTCGACCACGAAAGAATCAGAATCTGTTGACTGGGGATGCTCAGATCGTAGATGGGCATGGATAACAGGATTTGGCTCCCATTCATAAGCCGACGGAGGAAAAGAGGGTTCTTCTTGATTGTTAGGATCTCGTGTATCCTCTTCCGTTCTATCTTCTTCTTCACCCGCTAGTCCAGCGAAACCCGCGAAAAAATCTGCGACCTCTTTCCATGATCTACAAGATCTTCTTGCGGCCTTCCAATCACCTGGTAGTCGGTCTGCCGAGAGTTAGAATACTACTTGAAACTAATTGCGCTACAGACTTACCAAACAAAGACCCACTGCCGAGTTTAAAGCCGATTGAATTAACCAGGAACTTGAGTAGTTCAAACGGAACGCGACCAGCATCAAGAAGTAGTCCAGGGACCCCATCAGCGTGACATCCCTCGAATCGATTATAAAACCGTAGAACATTGACACTAATAAGGACACCCCATGCGCCTTCGTGTTTAAGTCCTTTGACCTTTCGGTAGTAACTCATAGCTCGTTTCAGCAAACACAATAGTAGCCAGAGACCACTCATTGTGCAAGTCCAGTAGAAGAATGACTGGAGAGTGAGCGCAATGACTTGATACCAGTATCGCACCACAAACCCGATGGTTGATAGACCAGCGATGACGCAGAAGTTCGCCAGAATCCAATCTTCGAAGTCGTTGGTGCGTACTCCGAGGTCCTGATTCTGTGGTCGCTTATTCCCTTCAAGCTCTAGTATGTAGTGCGTCCCTGCCATCGCTATAGTATTGAAGAACAGCCAGTTCTTCTGGATGCACCCGAGGTATAGAGTGATAATACATATCCAGCGCAAAGCGAAGGGCATGAGAGATGAGAAATTAAATGGCAGAGTAAACGGCAGAGTAAATGGTGTAGACACAGTAGGCGGTGTAAACGTAGTAGACGGGACGACTCTAATGCAAATCCACAATGGTCCGGCAAAGGCGATAAAAGTCGTGAAGTTGATAAGAGCTATGATCGTATAGTTCTTGAAACGCTCGATACGCATTTCGACATCGTGACCTACTGAACGGCGATTGGTTTCGTGCCTGGAGGTCGACATGTTGGAAGCTTTTGTGCGAGATACTAAACATGTAGACGAGCAAAGCATAGTGAGACTTTTGTACAATTTCCTGAGAATCTAGCATGCATGGGAGGAATACCATTTCTCTGACATCTGATTGGCTTCCGCTGCATCGGTAGCGTGCTTGCATATGTCTACATCGTAGCTGGTTTTGATCTGCGCTCTACCTGGTTTAGCTTGTCTTTTCCGCTAGCATTAGCTATGTGCGCGTCTCTGTCATGTGTAGGCGCGTGAGACCCAAGACTGCACATCCTTTGACCTACAGCTATGGAGCCTTCCATGCCTGTCATTTGCTTGCGTAATATGTTCATGCGCCCGCACAGTGAAGATGTCTCTTATCAGTTGTTGGGCTGCAAAGATGCCATCAGAGTGACTTTGATCTGTGCTGATGCAGGGCCCTGCGTCTCGTTCTTGTGCCTGAGCCCAAGTAGCCAGACGTCGCACAGTGATGCAAGGCTTCAGCCGCATTAGCGGAGTTGTATGAGGCCGCACATTCCCATGGCTGTGGCCGTCATAACTGTGTTTGGCGCAGTTTCTGTGCGGCGAAGTGCGGTTTCCACTTTGTCTTAATGTCATCGTTGCCCTGCTCTGCCGCTGCTATGATTGGTTGCATTCGGGAACAATGCCACACACATAAAGCATGTAAAGTTTGCGCCCGAGTACATGAAGCAGTGAGAGTTGGATGGAAACTGTGAGGATTCGCGACCATCATTGGGTAGGAAATCAAAGTGTTTAAATTATCGCAACACTGTTCCCCAATGATTTGATACGACGTGAATAACGGACAAAGGATGTGCTCAACAAGGAGACGCGAATATGGAAAGAAGGGACAATGGTGGCTCAGCGCAATTCGAACCATCAAAGACCCATCGTCGCAGAACAAGATACTACCTGGAACAATGCACTGATGAGCCGTTACTGAAAGAATACAGAAGGTCTTAGTCGATCCAGATACTCTCACCCAAGCTGATGTAATCATCAATGAGAGCACGGCCGTAGCTTTTGATTTTTGATGCAGCCATGTGCAGGCTTTTGTTTCTTTTGTTCTCAACAATCATTGGACGTAAGTAATTGTGGGTAGCAGAATCCTGGACGACATCGGCGGTATCGAATACGGCTCGGTCGAGACCAAGTACCGTGATATACCCAGTTGGAGAGTTTGCGATAGCGACCACATCCCCACCAACGAACGGTGCTGCCGTAAGCTGACCTTCGCCAAATCCCTGCCAGCTAGCTCGCGCAGCGACATCTATTACCTCGCCTGTTGTGACGTTGAGAGTAAAAGATGTGATGACCGCTTGGCGAGATGACTGTGAAAGTGTCCACAGAGTGGCTTTGGAGGCGGAAATGGCCAGGGATGTGGTATGAAACTCTGTCGGATCCAGAGAAGACGGTAGCAACCTGTATCGTAGGACAACAGTAGAGTTGTTCATAAGAGTGTCACCTGCCAACGATAAGACGACTAGCACATTTGCGTCCTTGGTAGCGATATACATCAAGGTCTCTGTGGGGTGCGCGACAATCTGCGAAGCGTTCGTGACATTACCAAGAATGTCAACACCAACCACGTCCTGCAAACTTGGGTCCTCGGATATGCGAAAGTTAGAAATGGATGTCGAAAGCTGCTGGGAACTGTGTGAATCGAGCGCGTGCAGATTGCGACCGCTAGGGCTCCAAGCGATAGAGTGCACATCACCGGCGATTTCTTTTGAGCGTAGGGTTTCGTAACCGTCTGGCGTCAGACCAAATACAATGCTGCAGGTACCAGTACTAGCGGTACCCCATATCGCCGTATTCTGAGTCGAAGAGCTCAGCTTGAGGGACTCAAAGCTAGTAGTGTTACCTGAACATCATTAGATGGATCCATGTAGATGCTGCAAAAAGAACTGACAAGATGATGGTATTTCCATAGTTCCTTCGCTGATGAGCTCATATGTTGGGGCAATGGAATGGCGGGTCAGGGTTCCATCTTGCGGACGGCTGCTGAAGAGGTGCTGCTTTGAACGCTTGCTTATATGTCAACGGATTCGACTCGTATCGGAGACCAAAGTACGGACATCGAGAGCCAGAGACGGCGACGGTCCACTCGCGTCTCTCGCCTGGATAGCGTATACCATCCTGGACTCATCGTCCAACTCCAGCGAGTACAAAGCCTGTCCGTTCGTGGTACCAACTGCGAGATGATGCAGCAGAGCATGCAATTGTGTTGGTGCGAACAGTACAATTGCAAGAAAAGCGAACATGGCGCCGTGTGATCACAAGAGAATGAGACTGGGACCAGCGCAACAATATGCTGTTATCAGTCGGCGTTATACCAGCAGGTGAGCAAGTCTCCGCAGTGCTCATATCTGCGAAAGCGCATTGTGGGGTGCAGCTGACGCAAGGGCAGATACCCAATATCATGGGTGAATTTCTGGTATTAGCCAGTAGTCTGAGTGCCCGCCTCTCGGTATGCTAGGTGGGATACCCAGATCATACCGGCAGTTATCACAATCAAGATGCCCTGTAAACTGCGTCTGCCGAGCAAAGCTCCAACAGTTGTGGGTGGGATTGCGGAGTAGTCTCGACGGATAGATCGCCTAATCTAACATCTTCGGTAGGTGGCTGGAAGCAGGGGTTAGACTGATGGTCAACGATCGCCTGGATAGCCAGCAATGTCCATGACGGGTACTCGCGTTCGGCAGCGACTGTGGTCACAAGCGGCGCAACAACAAATCGAGGGTTGTTGTAAAATAGGATGAAAGTGGAACGCGCGCGCATGAAACAGAAGGAGAGACTAGCAGGGAGCTTACGTCATGGTCCTGAATTGGCAAGCACCTCGCTTTCTTTCGCGACGAGCTTCCAGTGCTCCGACTTACCCACATTCCAATTGTCTTCGTCCTCGATGACAGCTCCAAGTTCTCTCATCGTCTGGTCGCGCTTCCTGTCAACTAATGGTACAGCTTCATATTGTTAATAGGGCTTCGCATGCACCTCGGCACATCGCATCTGCGGATCATTGACTTGTCGAACTATATAAAGCTTTAATAAGGAACGATGCAATCAAAAGGAGATCAGAGCTATACAAGACTACCAGACTGATAGAGATGACGAGACATTATGGTTACGAAGCAAACCAAGGTTATGCTAATGGAGCTGTTATACAGGTGGCTGGTCAGCCTGTTGTCATTGCGGCTAATTAAGTGTGTAGACTGGAAGCTCGTCATTCGTTACCATCGTGTACAAGTTATCTACCCCTTGCTTTCAGTTACGGTCTACTTTAGGTAGATCTGCGAGGTAGTCTCGGATTGCGAAATAGGCATCCTTTGCGGCCCAATTCGAATCGAAAAGAAGAGGTGTCTCATCGGGGGTGTTCTTGCCCGAGGCCTCGTTGTCACGGACACCCCATGTAGTTACGCCGACGCAGTGAGGTACCCAATAACAGTATTTGACGACATCCCGGTATTCTTGCGGGTTAGCTCCTTGAATATCCAGCTCGGTGATTGCGACTTCAGCAACGTTAGCCGCGGCTAAGGATCTCAGCGCGCCTTCCACAGCAGAAGCATGACCTATTCATCACTATTAGTATGCTTATGAGGCTGTAATGGACAAATGAAATGGACATACCTGCGTCAAGGTGTGTCTGGGATCCGATTCCATCGATCAAAGGTCTTCCACCAGCCTGCCATTTGCCATTCCACTCATTCACTTTAGCGACCATGAACTTGTGTTCTGCGTACGTCGCATCCTCTAGATTATAATCGTTGATGTACAATTTAGCGTCCGGATCGGCAGCGCGAGCAGCTTCGAAGGCGACTTTGATGTACTCATCTCCCCTTTTTCAAACTTAGTACGCCTTTGTCGCTTATTCGAGTGCACTTACAAGACATCGTAGAACGGATTGCTGCGCATATGGTCTCCCTCAATCGCCTCGTTGACCACATCCCACGCTCGGATCTTGCCCTTCCAGCCGTCACGCCCTACCAACCTCGTCACATGGTCTGTGATCGCGTCCCTCATCCCTTGTTTATCTTTTATGGCTCTCACATAGTCTGGAATCGAGTCCCACCACAGCAGTGTGTGGCCGCGGATACTCTTCTGGTTCGCTACAGCCCATTTGACAAGATTGTCCGCCTTGTCCAGAGTCATAACGTTGCGTTCTGGTTGAGTCTCGGCCCATTTCATTGTGTATTCTGGTGTTACTTGGCCAAAATCGGCGCTGATGATGCCTTGATTCTCTCCTTCAGATAGTCGAGCAAACTCAGTAGCCGTGCCGAAGTAAATTTTGCCGACCTCTCTGAAGAGCACATCAATGCTGCCCTCTGGTCTCGGAGCCGCTCTCCGGTTCAGTGGACTAGCTACAGCCAGCATAGGTGCGAGGAGGAGGGGCGCAGTCTTCATGATGGGTGGTAGTCGCGGATGAAGGAAGAATTGGGAGTGAGAAGTAGAGAGGTGTTTTGCGAATCTATGCTTCGGGGATAACCTTTATAATCGCTCTGCAGCTAGCACAGCGTCTAACATACCACTTCGTACAGACTCTCACCTTCAATCAGGTCATCTCCACAAATCCTTAGTGTACAGTGATGTTGTGGCTTGCTACGCTCCACATGGTATGGTTAGGAAGCTCCACTAGAGAGTCCGTGCCATCGTGTTTGCCTGCGCCAACACATCGGATTCTCAAGGAAGGTCTGCTGCAGGTACTATTAGGAGAAACTAATGCCACTAGACAGAACAGCAATGTGCCGGAGACGGATGCCTTCCTTGCCGTATCCTATCCGGTAACGCAACGTTGGTGGCTTGCAACTATACTAAAAGCTGCCTAGGTCTTCCACCCGCGTAGGGGACCATCGCAGCACGTTACATACAGCCTTCCTTCCTCGTTCTTAGTATGCTCATACCAATACGAAGCTGGCATTTATCTGCCTACGTTGTTTCCAGGCCTCCAATCCTGCAGGCTAGACCGCGGTTTATCAGGAACCGAGGGGCGCCGGAAATAAAGGCATCGACGAGTGCAACTGACCTCAGGCGCCTCTCGTCGCACTATACATGGCTGCTATCAGCCTACGATTACCGGATACCTTTTTTCCTCTAGACAGAGAGGGTTCGTATCACTCACTGTGTGGTAGTATAACGATGTCACATCGCCACTGATCGTGGCATACTCTCTACGAAGTACATTGCCGCTAGCGAGCCGGTCCTTTAACGCATGCCCCACTTAGGACTTAGGCGTCCCAGATCGTTGGTACTAGATCGTGGTCGGAAGATTCTGGCTTTCCAGGATTCTAGAAATCAGCCGTTTTGATGTTTCGATCGACGGGATCGTACGAGGGAAGTACGGCGAAGGGCAGCGTCACAGCAGGCGAAGCAGGCAAAGTACGAAAATAATACCCATTAAGCAGGTCGGTTTTTCGCAGATTTGAGGCTACGGTCTGCATTTCTATCACTTCCTGATTGTTAACGCATATTTCAGTGGTTACTTCCGTCCGCTCACATGCTAGATCGTATGGGCCAACAGGTGCTGAACATCTTCTGTGTCGAACATTATCCCCGGCTCGATATCTTCCCAGTAAACATACAGGGCATCGTTATCCAATTCTTCCAACTCCAGTAGCATGAAGACTAGCTTTCGCCAAAGCCAAGTCCAGAAGTTGCGTAAACGCCGTCCAAATTTCGCCATGCATTCTTTGGAAGACTTGTAAGTTACCTCTAGATATTTCAGACAATGATCCTTGGCCCTGTATAGTGGTGCGTCTTCGTCTAACAACTTATGCCATTTACAACCCAGCAGCACATCTCGAACAGTAACACGCAGCTTGAACCTAACACCATGATCATCGCGACACGACTCCAAAGCCGGAGAGCGTGTTGACAGCTTCGTGTATTTCCATTCTCTAGGGCCCGCAGCAAGTGGTCCGCAAGGCTCTTTGTTGCTGAGAAGCAATGGTGGTGGATAACGTCCATGGTTGCTTTTGAGCGATGGCCGGTAAGAAAAAATAGTCCTCTACGGCCACAGGCCGAAGTTGTGCGCGTGTCCCGGTATGTGTGACCACGCGTGTGCTTGTTTGACTATTCATCGCTCTGTCTACGTTCTTAAAACATGTGTGAACGACGTCAGAAAACAGTGAACTGCTGGAGGAGTTGTTGGATATAATAGCAAGCTCACTTTGTGAAGAAAGAAGTTCTGGGCTTTGTTGTTGTTCGCCGAACTAACCTCTTAGTCTCACATGCGTGGTTCACGCACAATGCTCATGTGTCTCGGTGTTCAACAGACTATTGCTAGTGCAGGTCATGTCGTCCATGGTATCGCACCGGTATCAAAGAGACGAATCCCGCTAGATTACAACCTCTGTTTCGCCAACATAGACCCATTCGCCGTCGTCGCGTATGCGCCATGGACTTGCAAAGATCTGGCTCTTCTCGCTAGTATCAAATTCGTACACCTGCAGATACCACCGTTGCCAAGTAGGATCCCAAACCCAGTCTTCCCAAGCACCAAGCATCTCTGCTGCAACATTCGGCATCAGATTGACACCAGACATGCTCACGTGCTCCCAAACGTTTCTGATTTCGTTTAACTTCCATCGTGAAAGATAGACCCAGACCTGTTGAGCGGGTATGTAGGTGTAGAACTCATGCCATGTGGGATCCCAAGTCCAGGTGTACGATGACAAGGTAGTTTGTGGAGTATTCTGTTGAGTTGATTTTGTAGAGTTGATCAAATGGTCCAATAGCGTAACAGCGTTGGAAAGGTCAGCGAGGTCTAGAATAGCCGATATTGACAGATTGGGTAGCTGTTGTGGTGGCTGCCAGTCACCTCTGGATCGCAGCTGCTGTTCTGAGATCTGTAGCCGTTCTTTCAAAACTTGCAATTGATCCTCGGTCTCCTCGTCAGCAGACGTTACGCTTACGTATGCCATGTTCGCTTGATCGTTGGTAGCAGCTATTGGTCTTAACACAAAGCCCTCGCGTCCTGCTTTTGCGTCTCTTATAAACTTCCGTATCGTTTGCTGAAGCGTGACAACAGTCTCTGTAAGATCTGTCGCTCGATCGCCGTTGACTGCTGCAGACGCCATATCCAATCTCTTCGTGCTCTGGACCAAGTTCTTCTAGACCCCTAGCTTATAGCTTCTTCCGATAGGCTTCAGTAAAAGTATATTAGACAGGTGTTGCGCAGTTTGTTGCAAGTGGTACCGTTGAGTACAGATTGCCGAAGCAGCCGAGTTTTCGCCTTCATCGCCACCACGAGAACTTTGCTTCTTCACCACATCCATCAAGGATCAACATCGAGACAAGCAACGACCATTGTTTCCAACATCAGCCGACAATATCAGTTGCGTTGTGACGATGATACAAAAGGACGTGGAAGATGAAATCCGGCGTTACTTCTGGTCGAAGAGGCTGGGAAGGGATCGTTACGTCATCGTTCCCGTAGGTACGCACGGCAAGCTTCATGTCGCGACATCCACAAGCCATCAAAGCACATGTCAGATAGTGTCTCCAGTGTAGCCTAGCAATTTTAGTCTCGGTGACGCGGGTTTTGACTAATGATGGCTGATACGAAGAGCCAACCGACGGGATCGTCGTAGACCTGACCTTGCAGGCCCGGAACCATGCTAATTATGAAATATAGAGAAGGACAACAGTTTACCATCAGGTAGGGGTACCGTTGAGACTGCTCAGGAGTTTCTAGTAATTGGTTTCGTGTATGAGTGCTTCGATTAGAAGAATGATAATATCGTAAGTTCACGATGTTAGCACTTCTGCCCACTCAGTTACCAGCGTTCACAAACCGTACGGCGCGACTCCAGTAACACTATACACACATAACATCTTCCACCATAGACTCTAGAGACGTTTTCCCTTCAATGCCAAATAATCTCTTTATTCCGCATAGGTTCCAAACAACGACAACAACACCCCAAAAATGCACCAGAACCCTCAATCACACTGGCAATGTCACCAACATCCTCCTACACGTACACAACCACAGAGTATTACCCCAGATCCTACCACCCAGCCCTCCATTGCCGCCCAACCATCGCCTCAGACCACCTCCCTAACGATGAATATCGTTACTTAGTAAAACTGCAAGACCGCTCACGTTTAGAATCCCATTTCGCTCAACCCTCACTACCCTCTTCTTCATACAACACTCTCCGGAAAACAGCATATCAAGAACAACCTAACTTGAGTCGCGAATGGCGCACAAAGGTTTCCGAGACGGCAAATGCTACTCGCGCGGCATTAGGACCAATTTTCGATTTCACGGAGGAGGGTTATGAGCGTATGCAAACAGCAAATGACAATCGATATACCGGTGGTAGGCATCGTGTTGAGAGTGAATATGAAGATTACGTTCCTTCTCGCCGTGTCCATGAGCTCAGTCAGAAATACTGGGATAACGACGAAGTGCACATGAATGAGCAGTATCGCAAGAATGGTTGTAGTCTGCATTCAGGTAGGCATATTGGTATCAGTCCTTTCGCACACGCGCACCCTGAGCCTATGCCGCAACTAGGCAGAAAGCGGTATGATAGTGGAATAGGGGAAAGTCCCGTGTATGGACCGACGCCAGAACTCAGTAGTAAGTTTGACTGGAGTAGCGATGAAGACGAGTTGCCGAAACGCAAACGTTGGGGACGTCTTTTTCGAAGGAAGCTGGATGAGCGATAGGCTTCGTGAATAAGATTCTAGTGGTGAGTGCAACAGGAAAGCAAAGTTCAATGAACAGGGGGAGAGAAAGTATATATTTCTGCCATATCTCGGTGATATACGCAGTGATGGAATATGTACATCGAAAGGTCTCTGTGTCGTCGATACTGCCACGGTAAGGACTTGGCTACTGTGCATGGCAGATCTTTGCGCTTTCACAGACCTAGGCAAAGCCGAAGAACTTCATGTCGTCCGCGCCCCGAATAGGCACGGTGTGTCCAACATTCTGTGCATAGATACCCTGGACATTAGGACCATAGATAGTCCTCGTGTAACCGCTTTGGGGGTCATTGGCCTTTGTGCTTTGCGGCTTGTTGTAGTCGTAGCCGAAAACGCCAGCCTGTGTCTCGTTAGCATTTGACTGACTCATCAGACAACCGCGTAACTACTTACCCATTGCTTCATCGTCTCCTGGTAGTTCTGCGGGCGAAGGGTAGTGTCTGCGCTACCGTGGTAGATCTGCATCTTGGGACGAGCACCAGTGTAGCTGGGGTACATGTTCTTGACAACATTGGCCCAGGCTGCAGGGGTGGCGATAGAGTTACCCTGAGCGCAGGTGCTGTTCCAGGCGTCGACACCACCCGATGCAGAGACGAAGCAGCCGGCGCTTACACCTGAGTAGACAATGGCGCCCTTGAAGAGTTCAGGGTAGGTTGCTGCCATGACGTTCTGAAGAGACGTTAGCATGTCAATACAAGTGGAATTCGAACGAACATACGGTCATCATAGCGCCACTGCTGGAACCGGTAACGAAGACCTTGGAAGCATCCGCTTTGTACTGGCTGACAGTCCACTTGACCATGTTGGCAATGGTGTTGCTGTCTCCTCCACCCTCGTGGCTAAGCGTCGCCTTGCTGCTAACATCCCAGCAAGTACCCTCATGAGGGGAAGATGGGTAGATGACAATGAAGCCATACTGCTCAGACAACGTCTTGTAAGGGCTGCCAGTGTAGTATGCTTGCGCTGATCCAGTGCAGTAGTGAATAGCAACGATGACTCCTGGTGAGGCCGCAAGCTTCTTGGGCACATAGATATAGAAGCCCGCTTTGGTAGGCGCAGCACCGAATGAGGTGACTTGGGAGAGGGTGCCAGGCGTCACGGCACGTTTGCCGAGAGTCGCCGCTGCGGCTACAGACAGGAAGCTGGTGACAGCAGTGAGGAAGCGCATGGTGTTGACTAGAGAATGAATGAATGGATGGGTGGTTTCAATTGTCTTGGGATTGGGCCCTCTTATAAAGCTTGTCTTCAGCCGAAGCGTGTGTGCGGTTCAAGGGATGCCGTATGCATTAAGAGGATCTCCCCGAAACTATCCAGCAATCAGCAGCAGCGGAAATGAGGTCACGCAGTTCTGGAATAAAGTGTTTCTCCCCACATCTTCGGCGCCACAGCATAGATGAAGAGCCCACGGTTGTTATTCGCCCTCTAGTCGTGCTTGGAAGGGAACTAAAGGCGTATAGATTAAAAGCTTGTTTCCATTAATCCCAGCTCGGCAAAGGCTCCACGCGCGACGTTTCGAACATCTCCCGACCCTTGACCTTTACCATGTGTTTACCCGGTCCGGGGGAATTTCCTGAAGTAACCCCACAGATTGTGTAAGCATGCGCCATGCATCTGTAGACGCCTCGTAATGCCTGGAAGAATTATATCAATGTCTACCGAGTCGGTGTGGATGGCATGAGCGCGTCTGGAGTAGGGCCGAGGAGTCTGACAGCGTTCCATGGGCCAGATCCAGAACCAAGCCCTGTTCGAGGAACAAGTTCTAGTTCGGCCGTTGCTTGTCGCTTCTTGGTATGATGGAAGCGTAGTGATGTGGGCTGCCGGGTGATGCTGGGGGGTCCAATGGTTTTGACGGTGAAAGTTCTGGCATCGCAAACCTCGTGCAACTTCTTCATCATCTCCCAGCCCACATACCGTCTCCTCTTCCCAGACCGCCGAATGTCAGTCCGCCCATGACACCACCACCGCCTCCTCCTCCACCAATGTTCTTCCCTTCGTTGACGGGCCTCTTGGCTACTCTTCCCTGTGCCTTGACGCCTTGAATGACCTTGTCTAACTGCGTCTCCACCACCACGCCGCCTACTATCATCTCACCCAGTGTCGCATGTAGTGTCTCGAAGTTGAAAATCAGATCTAGCTCGCATACGTTTTCGAAGAGGCCGTCGAGCGCCTGCACAAAGACCTGGATAAGATCGAGGAGCGCGAGAGGCGATTCGGTAGACGTGGAAATTACGATAAAGTAGAGGGTCGCATAGTGGCGGTAGGTGACGAGTGACGGTGTATCGTTGTGAGGAGTCGTGGGCGTGCTAGATTTGGAGCTGCTGGCGAGGAGCGGTGGGAGGCTAGACGTGTGTTAGAGGGGTACGGGGCTGAATTCACGAGGCGACATACGGCAAGAAGTTACATGCTGAGTTTGGACGGTTGGCGACGAGGGTGAAGATCTCGGAAATGAGTCGCTGCTGGACGCTGGTTTCCTGGGTGGTGGTCAGCCAGTCAGTCTCGCAGCACGATGCTAGATGACATGTCGTGTAATACCAGCTGTGTGTAGAACTTGGTCAGGCGCGGCTGGCCGGCGTTGTTGAAGACAAGGACGGCGTTGATCATGGTGGTGATGTTTTGGTGGTGTTGCTATTGGCTTTTGGACAATGTCCCGCCGAAGGATGCGGGGAGATGGGCGAGGGTCCATGCTCCAGCTCCAGTTGCTTCCAGCCCAGGAACAGAAGCCTCTCTCCCGTCCGCTACTCGCCAATCTCCACCACCACCAAGAATAATTCTATCAATTGCTCTCTACCCATTCCACATCCATCACAATGAAGCCAGTCACTCGATTTGCCGGCACAGCCATCCGTCGCGCCGCCCGCACTTCTCTTCGCGTCCAGTCGCCCGTCAATTGCATCATCGCTAGCAGGGTCCCAGCTATCAGCCATGCCGCCCCGGTACGCAGCTTCCACGCATCAATGGGCATGAGAGTGGGCATGATGCCCGACTCAGAAGACCCCAAGCCAAAGGAGAGCGAGGCCCACGACGAGCCTGGCAAGCCGACCGAGCTCTCAATAGAGGAGTTCCACGAGCGCGCAGACCACTACCTGGGCGAGCTGCTGCAGAGGTTAGAGGAGGCTCAGGAGAACGACCCCGCGATTGAAGTAGATTACTCGGTAAACCTACACTACACAGCATACTCCAGCACTTGACACTAATCCCACCACAGGCCGGCGTCCTCGAAGTCACCTCGCAACAGAATACCTTCGTTTTGAACAAGCAACCTCCAAACAAGCAGATCTGGCTCAGCTCCCCGATATCCGGTCCCAAGCGTTTCGACTGGGTCGTGGCACAAGAGGGCATGGACTTCAAGGAGGGTGGAGGCATCGGCGACTGGGTGTACATGAGGGACGGCAGCTCGCTGACTGAGATTCTCAGGAAAGAGCTGGGCGTTGACGTCAGTGTTGACGATGAGGTCCCGCGTTAGGACAAGCGGGCTATGCCTGGTAGCACATGCTCCATCTAACACAGTGTGGCCCTGAGCACACATGATTCAACGGTAGCCAATAGCGAATAGCGAATAGCGACAATGAAGTTTGATTGCGCACGCTCAACTCTGCTTCCCAGGCTGCGGTCACATAGTATAACCAACATGCTTCAAACGCCCAATATATGCATTACAACGCCGTAGATGCTGAGAGGCTAGGATGAGGTCCTCCTGCGACAGTATGAAAATAGGAACTGGGGAATCTAGGCGGCAATCGCAACGCTCTTGGGCGCATCGTCGTTCTCGGGCGGGAGATCGGACTGTCGCGTATTAGTCTTCGCTTCTGACATGTGAGGACGGGCACAGCATACCGGGTCGAAGATGATGCGTATCATCAGACTACAGCTGGGGCAGCGCGCAATGTCTTCTCCGTCGCGCATGTCATAGATGGAGATCTCGAAGCGGTCGCCACATGGACATGGGTGGTGGTAGATCTGCAGAGTCTCATCGTAGAAACAGTCTTCGATCTCGACTTCGTCGTAGAGGTTGACTTCTTCGTCGGCCATGGTCTTGTGGGCGTGCGCGTGCGTGCAAAGAGCGGATGAGTTTGTCGGCGACTGCGAGGAAGTGGCGGGGTGGGAACTTTTGCCCGCAGCGCACCTCCGGCACGCTAGCCCTCGACCTGCATCAGCCCCAGACTACTACTACCCGCCGTCCATTCACATCACCAAAAGCTCCGAACACGTATAGCAACACGCCGCCCGCCCGCCTTCCTATAGCACCACCCCGTCTGCCACCTTCCCCCTACCATGGGCGCGTGCCTGCCAAATTGATCCACGTCTAGCACCATGGACGATGTCGAGTCGGCGACGGTCAAGCTCGCGGAGCTGCTGCGACACCCGGAGGACCTCGACAAGATACCTGGACTCAAGGCCGAATTCACGCGCAAGAAGGCGGCCGTCGACGGCCAGCTCCGCCATGGTCTCAAGGAGCAGCTCGAGTTGACCCAGTCGGGCATGAGCAGCATCACCGAGGGCCAGCGCACCGTCAACCTGATCAAGGAGGAGATGATGAAGATAGACAAGCTATGCGCCGAGGCCCAGAATATGATTCAGGACTTCCCGCACATCAACCTGGTAGCCCAAACACACAAGAACTTTGAATCCGTCGAGAAGATGCGCAACGACATCGAGGCTTTCGAAGACCGCCTGGAGAACCTCGAGATCCTGCTGGCACAGGACGACGAAGACCCCGCCAACCAGCCCAATTTGTTGCAAGTTCACTACGGCCTGACGCAGCTACGAGACATCCGCGACGAGGCCATGGGCCAGATCAAGAACAGCGATACCTCCACCGAGCTCATCGACAATCTCACACTAGAGAGCGGCGTCACCGTCCAAGACCTCTTCGCGCGCTTGGACGACGTCGTAGAGTGGTTTGACAGACATGTCGGGGAGGCATGCATAAACTTGATACAGCTGGTACAGACCGACAATGTAGGCATGGTGGTTCGTTTGGCCGTCGTAGTCGAGGAAGAAGAGAAGACGGACAAGAAGATCAAGGCCCTGCAGGATGCGCAGAGGGAGTTTGGTGATCTTGCGTCTCGCTTCAAGTCCATTACCCAAGGACCCAAGGAGCTTCGCGGCTACAAGGAAAAGTTCATTACTTCCATCGAATACGTTTGCAAGGCGGAAATGGACGCGGCGAGAGAAGAATTCATGCAAGACCCGGACAAGATCGAAAAGTCCTTCAAATGGTACTTTAACAACCTCAACACAGTCAAGTTGGGCATGGTCGATCTCATGCCCAAAAAGTGGAAGATCTTCGACACATATACCAACATCTACCACAAGCAGATGCATGACTTTCTTATGGAGTTTGCCGACGATGAAGCTCTTGGACCGCAATATCTGCTAGCTGTCATCAACTGGGTGGACAAGTACTACGTGAAGATGCAGAAGCTTGGGTACTCGGAAGAGCAACTGCAGCCGCATGTCATCGACAACCGCAGTCCCGAGCTGATACGTACCTACCGCTCCGTCATCATTCAAGCCGTCGACCAATATATGGAACGCATTAACAATCAGGATAGACAAAGGTTCCTGGAGCAAGACAAAACAGCATACGAGACCAACTTTGACGGCATCACCCAGACCAGATCACTGGGAGATATGTGGACACTCTTCAGCCAGAACATTGGTGTCGCCGCCAGTAGTCAGCGTCCTGACGTTGCTGACGGTGTCGTTGACGCCATGTTCCGTGCCTTGTTGTCTCGCCAGCGTATATGGACTCAGCTCATTGATGATGAAAAGACTAAATATCTCGGACCAAATTTCGTGCAAGACGAGGATGAGACCTATGTCTTGCAAGAATGGCTTATCGCGCTCGCAAATGACCAAATCATTTGCATTGACGACGATATTGATGGTAGTGGTGGAGCCTCGTTCTTGACTGTCTTTGAACGCGAAGTCACGCCCATTGTCTCGCAAGACTACATGATCGACAAGCTGGCCAGGAACGTGGATGAAGCGAAGAACGGTTATATCGACATTTCATCTCACTGCATACAAGTTTTTAGCGAGCTCATCTTTATTGTCGATCTCAAGCCTGTGCTTGGCAAGTTCTTTACACCGGAGTGGTACTCGAGGACTGATATGGCTTCTATCATCACAACTTTCAAAGACTATGTGGAGGAGTTTATCCCCCGCATTCACCGCTCGCTGCGGGATCTTATCATCGACTCTCTCGCCGATGAGTTGCTTGTTCAGTATCTTGGGGCCGTGCGCAACAAGGGTGCCAAGTTCAAGAGAACGGACCAGTTTGCAGCAAAGATGAAGGACGATCTTCTCACAGCATTCGAATGGTTCAGGACATTCGGCGAGCAAGGTGCCGACATCATGCAGCGATGGCGCGCTGTGCAGGAGTTCCTCAAGCTGCTTGAATGCGACAAGTCGCAAGTGCAGTTTGCGTACGTTGAGTTCAAGACTGCTTATCGCGATGTTACTATTACATGGGTGGAAGCTGTATTGAAGACGAGGGACGACTTTGACCGGAGCATGTTGAATGCGGTTAAAGCAAAGGCTGCAGAACCTATTGGGGAAGAGTCGCCTCCTGATCCGATCATGGGCAGGGTGAAGTAGAGCTGATTTTGGCATTTTTCGGCTGCTGAGGCGTAAGCATGTCTGGCGTTGGAGGTGTATTCATACTGGGTCAGTGTTGCAGCCACCGGAACGCGGCATCACTAACGACTCTAGAGCAATACGGTATACCCCGGATTTCTGTTCGTTGCTAGATTAGCGAATACGAAGTTCCTCACATCACCTTCTGTCTACTTGACGATCAGCTTACTATGGTTTTCTCGTCGCAATACCTTTGCTCTTCCAGTATGACGTCTGCGACTCCCCGCCCACAGCTCGCGGTCTCCTTTAATGCATAAAAGCGGATTTGAGCGAGAATAAGAGGCAAGATCGACAGGTACATTTCCTTACCCGCGGAACATTCATGTTCACGCAAGTAGCCTAAACGGAAAGGGGCTAGCGTCAGGGGTCCACCAACGTCTCAGAATGGTGGAAGGCGCCGCGTGCTAATATCGTGCCGCTCCTATCAAAATGACCTTCATATGTCGGCCGCTTTGTTAGTTGGTGGTTTGATTGGGGATGTTTCGAAACAACATGTTCTCCAAAGACACGTCGAATGCCTTCATGCCAAAGTATTCAACGACTGTGAAACGAAAAAAAGTACAACGCAAAGTTATGCGCGCAAACGGAAACCACAAAAAGCCCAGAAGACGCGCAACACTCCCCCACTACCATTGACGCAACTTTACGGCTTTCAAAACTTCAAGCATCGCGCTCCTACCACCCGTCGATCAACCAACACAATCTCCGCTATCGCTCATCCCAACCTGTGAACCTTTCACGTAGCTCGCCACACTTGTCGTGCAAGGATCTCCCATCCAATCTAGACCAGCAGCCGCGAGGAAATGAATCACTGCAGTCGATCGTTGAGCGAGGCTGGCGCGTCCTAACCCACATGCGATACCACCCTTCCATCTCTCCGTTATATGACTGCTAATATGAGCCCTGTATAAGACCCTGTGTACCGCCTCGTGTCCTACCTCTCATTCTTCTTCATCCTACGATCTCCAATAATCAATAGTACTTAGTATACTATTAGCCACTCTTTTTTACCTTGCAAGCCAAGTCCAACCACAGTCTTTACTACCAACAACTCGACGTTTGTCTCTTTTGATACCCATCTTCTTACATTCACCAACACCTTTCAACAAACCATCAACCATCAAAATGCGTTTCTCCATCGTCGCCGCTTCTCTCATCGCAGCTGTCGCTGCTCAGTACCCCTCTGCTTCTGAGGAGGTCTGCTCTGCTGCCGTCACTGTCACCGTCACCGAGTAGGTCTGCCCTTACATATCCCTGCCATCCT